>Ga0222626_1000834_pt1 | contig 15671 bp, 24 predicted proteins | sample AntAcemetageno91_FD_179862 | JGI IMG/M metagenome (GOLD analysis project Ga0222626, IMG submission 179862) | Saline water microbial communities from Ace Lake, Antarctica - #91 | ecosystem: Environmental > Aquatic > Non-marine Saline and Alkaline > Saline | place: Antarctica: Ace Lake | collected...
CTTTATCGATTGTTGATAATTCTTTAACATTATGAACATTTTTAATTATTAATCCAGACTCATGCATTCCTTTTACTTCTGCAGGACTTTTCCAACCAGTACTAACACTTCTACAGTATCCTTTTCTGTGAAGTCTCATTTTGGATTGTAATCCTTTTGGTCTTCTCCAATTAAAAGAGATTTCTCCTTTTTTGTGAGCATCCTGTCTAATAAAATCGGGTTTTTTAGCTTTCAGCTTTTTTCTTAATTCTAGTTTTTCTTTCATTTTAACTCTTTACCCGCTTTTTCAGTAATATATATACCGTCTTGAAATATTCTTCTATCAAATCCAGTTCTTCTTGTTAATTGTTCAATATCTGCAGCCATTTGACCAGCTGTTTCTTTATTAATACTCTCGACGGTGATAATATCTCCCTCTACCTTTACTGTTGATCCATCTCTTATTTTTACAACTCTTGGGATTTTTTCACCGAACAGATTTTTAACACTAAATGAATCACCTTTTATAGTTACATTCATTGGAAAGTGCCCTGAACATATTTTTAATTTATATACAAATCCTTCTTCTGCACCTTTAATCATATTTTTTATGTGCGCTACAAAAGTATGAAGTATTTTTTTTTCTTTTTTGTTTGTTGTTTTACTTTCAGCTTTGATTTTATCTTTTTCAATTATGATAGATATTTGTTTACTTGCCAATCTCTTTTTTATTTCTCCTTTCGGACCTTTCATACTAAGTTCATAATTATCAAACTTAGCCTCAATGCCTTGTGGCAATTCAATTTCCTTAATCATATTTGTTTTTTCCATTTTAATAACAGTAAGCTATTAGCCTTCCACCAATATTTTTCTTTTTTGCTTCTTCGTGTACAAGTAGATCTTGATTTGTTGATATAATTATTATTCCAAATCCTGATGCAGGAAGATATCTTTTCTCAAATTTTTCATAACCAGTTTTATCAATAGTATATCTTGGCTTGATTGCGCCACATTTATTGATATTTCCTAGTAAGTTTACTTTTAGGTAGTTGCCTTTAATATCTTTTACTTCTTCATAATCTCCTATGAATCCTTTTTTGTTTAAGATATCTAACACTTTTTTGATAACTTTTGAACTCGGTTTGATAACTACTTCTTTCTTTCCAATTTTTTCTGCATTCATTATCTTTGATAATGTGTTTGACAAAGGATCGTTTAATGACATTTTTTAACCTCAACCGTATTTCTTGAAACCTATGTCAGTTGCAATGTCTCTAAAACATTGTCTGCATAATCCCAATCCATATTTTCTAATGTGTCCTCTAATTCTTCCGCATCTTTTGCATCTTCTTAATGCAATTCCGCAACTTCTTACTTTTGGACTATTATGTTTGATGAACTTTTTTAGCTTAACAGGTTTAACCTTAAGTTGCTTGAAAACTTTCTTATGATTACTATAAGTCATTTTATTCCTCAGCTCCTAATTTAACTTTGAAACTTTCTTTCATAAAGTTAATTGCTTCTTCTTTGTTAATCCTGTGTTTTTTACCTATTTTTTTCTTTTGAATTTTTCTATTTTTAACTCTGAATCCTGGTCTTGATAATGTTACACATACTTCAAAACCCATAATTCCGATTTCAGGATCATATTTAATATCTCTTATATCTATATATTCAGTTAAACCAAACGCTAAATTTCCATTATTATCAAATTGTTTTTCTGATATTATAAAATCTTTAGCTTCAATTAATTTCGCTAATAATTCTTTTGCAGCTTCCTTTCTTAATGTTATTTTACATCCAATAGGGAGTCCTGGTCTTAAATTCCATGCAGGAATTCTTTTGCTTGTAACAGTTTTTACTGGTGTAATCCCTGTAAGTTTTTTAAATAGTTTAATGCCTTTTTCAAGTCTATTAGCATCTTTACCAGCACCTATGTTTAAGGTAACTTTCTCTATCCGGATATTTTTCATGTCATTCATTTTTCTATTGTTATTACCGCTTTTTCTTCTCCGATAACAAAAGCAAATTTCTTTAAAGTTTCATATACGTCATTTTCTTTAGTTTTGAATATGATTTTTTTGTTGTCGATTGTTTCAATCTTTCCAACTGAACCGATATGTTTTCCTCCAGTTAAATAAATTAAAGCTCCTTTTTCCAGTTTTAAGTGTTGAATTATTTTTTGTTTTTCAAACTCGATTACGACGCTATCTCCCACTTTGTAGGTATCTTTCTCAACTAAGATATTTCTTCCGTCAGTAGTATTAAGTTGTGTTTTTCCTTTAGACAATTTTTTTTGTCTAATTTTACAAACTTTTATTTTTGATTCTTTATCGTCAATTTTTACTGCTGAGATTTTTCCTTTTTTATTGAATAATAGCCTATGGTTTTCTTTAATTTCTGGTATACTTATAACATCCATTAATCCAACAGGATAAGCAAGATCTTTTCTTCTTTTTCCGTCGATTAAAACTTCTTTATTATATACTATGTGTTTTACTTCTCTTGTAGTTTTTGCATGTTTAAGTAAATCTCTTAATGCAATTGTTAAAGGAATACTATTTGCTAATTCATGAGCTCCTGGGTTAGGTCTAATTATCCAAATTGCTTCTTTTTTCTTTATTGGCCAGCTTTTTGGCGCGTTTAGTCTTTTTAGATGATTTTTAACCATTTTTAACCTCTGTTAATCTTTTTTTGTCTTCAAGTTTTAGCTCAGTAATTATTAAATTTGATGGATCAATAGGATATTTTGTTTTACTCCCATCTTTTTTTGCAGTTTCAATTCCAGTGATATATGCTTTAAGATCTTTTCTGTCAACTTTTTCAACAGTCCCTGTTTTTCCCTTGAAGTTTCCTCTTAATATTTCTACTTTATCTCCTGTAATTAAAGTAATGCTTCTTTTATTATATTTTTTAATTAATTCTTTTGATAAATGTGATGAAACTAATTTCTTTTTAATATGAAGTGGAGCATTATATCTATATTTTCTTTGCTTCCTTGGTTGGATGCTTCTATTCCATGAACTTGAAAATTTTGTTTTCATTTTTTCCTCATACTATTATACTTGCAATTTTTGCAATTCCCGGATATCTTTCGCAAGCTTCTTTTGCTATTGGGCCTTTGAAAATTGTTCCTTTTGGGTTTCCTTTCTCGTCTTTAAGAACAACGGCTGCATTATCTGCAAATTTTATTCTTGTTCCGTCAGGTCTTCTATACTCTTTTTTTTGTCTTACGATGACTGCAAAGACAACTTGTTTTCTCATATCTGGCTTTCCTTTTTGTACAGAAACCATTATTAAATCGCCAATTCCTGCAGCTGGGACTCTTCTTTTTACAGTTTTATGTCCTTTTACACCAATAATTTTAACTAATTTAGCTCCACTATTATCGCATGTAGCTACTTTTGAACCAACTAGCAAACTTTTTACAATTCTTGCTTTGATTGGCTTCATTCTTCTTTTTCCTCTTCTTTTTTCTGAGGTTTAGTAGCATATTTTTCTTCTTTTTCTGCAATTATTTTATGCTCTATTTTTTCAATAATAACAAAGTTTTTTGTTTTGCTTAATGGTTTACATTCAACAATTTTTACAATATCTCCTTCTTTTGCATTGATGCAAGTTGGATTATGTGCTTTAATCTTTGTTCTTTTTTTCTCATATCTTTCATATTTTTGAATATAACTACTTCTTGGCATTTCTATTGTTGCACTTTTTTGCATCTTTGAACTTATTACAGTACCTACTAAAGTGTTAGTTCTAATTTTAAGCTGTCCGTGGAATGGGCAATATCTATCATCGCACTTCTCTTTAGGCGCTTTCACGTCAATACCAATTGTTTTATTTTTTTTCATTTTTTAATCCTTTCTTCTGGTCTTTTTGTTTCCAATTTTATTTTTTTTCCGTTGATTGTGATTGTTGTGTTTTTTTTTAGTAATATTTTTTTGTTGATGTTGATTGTGTTTTTTGTTTCATCCAAAATTTTACCCTCAATTCCCTCACAACATTTGTTAGGGGAATCAACAACTTTGGCTGTTTTTCCAATCAGTTCTTTTTTCATATTCTTATTTTGATTGTCTCTGGAGGAAAGCCCATTTCAATAAGCATATCCTTTACCTTTTGTTTGTGATCGCCTTGAAGTTCAATTTTTCCTTCTTTTGCTGTTCCACCACAGGCAAATTTTGATTTTAATTTTTTTGCTAAATCTTTTAAATTGATTTCTTTTTGATCAATTCCCGTAATCACAGTGTAAAGTTTTCTGAACTTCTTTTTTATGATTTTAACGATGATTTCTTGTGTCTCCTTTGCGATTATTTCGCAAACGCAAAGTTCTTGTGGTAATCCACATTGAGTACAAACATCTCCCATTTATTTTTCCTCTTTTTTATTAGCTTTAGGTTCTGCCAATATTGTATGTATTCTAGCAATTGTTTTTTTAATATTTCTTACATTTCCTGGGCTTTTTGGAATTGTTCCAGTAGCAATTTGAGCATTTTCTTTCATTAATTCCATTTTAAGCTCTTTTATTTTTTTATCTAGGTCAGCGACATCCATACTTCTTAGTTCTTTTGTTTTTATTTTCGCCATTTTTATTCTTCTTTAGTCTCGGATTTTTCTTCTTCCTTAACTTCTTCTTTTATTTCAGCCTTAGGTTCTTCTTCCTTCACTATTTCTTCTTTTTTGGTTTCTTCATTTTTATCTGCTATTTTTTTCTTTTTTTCTTTTTTAGGCTTTTTTTCTTCCTTTACTGTTTCTTTTTCAGAAGTTTCTTCTTTTTTAGTCTCTTTCTTATTATCTTCTAGAACTTCTTCTCTTTTAGTCACTTTGTCAGGAAGTTTAGTGTCTGGTAACATTATTTTTACTTTAACGCCAACAACTCCAGTTTTAAGCATAGCTTGCGCTTCTGCAACTTTTACATCTGAAACCGCAACGTCTCCGCATTTTTTTAAATATCCTTTATAAAATCGCCATGTTTTAGCTCTTGAACTTGGAACTTTGCCTGATATTAATATCTCTACCCCAAGTGCTCCAGCGTCCATTACATCTTGAATTGATTTATGACCAATTCCTTTGAATCTTTGTGTTCCAAATCTTTCGAGTGAACTTATAATTCTTTCAACAACAATTTGTGCATCAAGATTAATATTTTCAACTTCGTTAATTTCAATTTGTGGATTTTCAAGACCAAATCTGCTTTTTAATGTTACAGTTAATTTTTTGATATTAGCACCTTTTCTACCGACAACAAGGCCAGGTCTTGAAGCAAAAACTATTATTTTTTCTCCTAGTGGAGTTCTTTGTAATTTAGTATGTGAATGTCCGACATTTCCAAGAGTTTCACTTATGTATTCTTGTATTTGGAATTCTTTTAATTTTTGATTAACGAAATTTCTCTCAATCATTTTTTCGCCTCAGGTTTTCTCTCTTCAACTACCATTTCTAGATGTGTGCTTTTCGCTTTTCTACCATATCTTCTTCCGTGTCTGTATTGAGCCGCAGCTTTTTGTGGAATTATATGTGAAATGTATAAGTCTGCAGTATTTAATCCTTTAAATTGAGCATTGCTTTCTAATGATGCAATTAATTTTAAAATTTCACCACACGCTTTCATTGGATATCTACCTGGACCAATTTTTGTTTTATGTCCCATATCCATATTAAATTTAGTAAATTTAACAGCTCTTTTTTTATCAATAACTTCTGCAAGATATTTTTTAGCGTATGCTATATTTTTATTTCTTATAGCGTTACTTATCATCTGCGTTTGCTTTATTGAAATAGGCATGTCTCTACCTACAACTCTAGCCATGTGTTCTTTTTTATACTCTTTCATTGAATAATTGTATTGACTCATTTTTATTTAACACTCACTGATGAACTTGATTTTGTTGCACCTACCCCAGGTGAGCTATGTGCAATTCTTTTTCTTGTTAAAGCGAATTCTCCAAGGAAATGTCCAATCATTTCAGGCATAATTTTTACTTGTCTAAATTCTTTTCCAGTATGAATTCTAAAAGTTAGATCAATCATATTAGGTAATATAATTAAATCTCTGCAATGTGTTTTAATATCTGTTTTTCCTTTTTCAATGGCTGAAATAACTACTTTTTGAGCTTCAGTAAATCCTCTTTTGATAGTTCTCCTTGTTCTTGATGGAGCAATCTCTGCGAACTCGTTTGGACTCATTTTCTTTAATTCCTCTTCGCTGAAACCTTTGTATGTGAATTCTTTTTTAGCCATTTTTTCACCTAATAATTATTCTCTTTCTTTGACCAGTTCTTCTAGCTCCAACCTGTCCTACTTTTCTTCCAGGTGGTGCATTTTTAGATATTGGTTTTGATTTAGTTTTTCTTGATGACCTAGCACAACCAAACGGATGGTCAACAGCGTTCATTGCTGTTGCTGATACTTTAGGCCATAATTTATTTCTTGCTTTGTTTTTATAATAAGCATTACCTGCTTTTAGTAATGGTTTATCAAGTCTACCGCCTGCAGAAAGCACTCCAATAGTTGCTCTACAGTTAGCACTAAATTGTTTATGTCTTTTTGATGGCATTTCTACAATAATTTTATTACCTGTTTTGCTTACAACTCTTGCAGAACATCCGGAACTTCTTACGAATTTTCCGCCATCTCCTAGATTTTGTTCAATATTATAAATAGTAGTTCCTTCAGGAATCGCGCCTAAGCTAAGTGTATTGCCAATTGTAGGTTTTGCACTATCTCCTGAAAACACTTTATCTCCGATTGCTACTCCTTCTGCAGATAAAGATAAGACCTCTTCGCCATCATCATATTTAATTTTCATTAATGGAACTGAATGTCCTTGGCAATGTATTAGTTCTACAATTGTTCCTTCCCGTAAATTCTCTGATATTTTGTTATGGGTTGCTGCTCCTTTATATCTAAAGCTAGGTGCTCTATATGTAGGTCCGCCTTTTCCTCTTGCTTGTGAAATTATATTTTTACCCATTTACATCAAACCCATTTTAGTTGCAACGTCAATTGCAGGTGTATCAGCTGAAAGCTTAACATATGCCTTTTTGTTGCCTTTTCTATCAATATAAGTGTTAACTTTTTCTACTTTTACTTTGAATAATTCTTCAACTGCTTTTTTTACATCTTGTTTCTTTGACGCTTTTGTAATTACAAAAACTAATTTATTCTCAGCTTCCATAAGCCTGATGGCTTTTTCTGTTGATATCGGATATTTTACTACGTCCATTTTAATCACATGAATAATTTATCTTTATTAAGCGCTTCAATTGCACTTTTTGTAAATAAACTTATTCTACCCATATCTGCACCTGGTGCAAGTAATTCAGCATTAAGTTCTTTTACTGTGACGATGTCTGTGCCTGCAATGTTTTTTGCGCTTTTTGTTAATTCGCATTTATCTTTTACGACTAATAATATGCCTTTTTTTCTTTTATATTTTCTAGATCTTGCTTTTCCTTTTCCTGCTCTTACTTTTTTCTCTTCTGATCTTATTAATTCGTTTGCAAAACCTAGTTCTGTTAAAATATCACTAACTTCTTTAGTCTTTTTTATTTTTTCAAAATCGTCATCAATAATAAATGGATAATTTTCAGGGACATTGTGTCCTCTTTCTTCTACCATTTCTTTTATCATTACAGCAGCTAAAGCGCTTCTAATAGCTTTTCTGTTTTCTTTTTTATTTATTTTTTGGCCCCATTTCTTCTCTGCTTTAGGTCCGTGAGCTCTTCTTCCGCCTCTAGTACCAGATATCTTTGCTCCTACCCAGTTCATCCTTGTTCCTCTTCTACTCATTACTTTTCTTGGAACTCTAGATATACCTTGACCATAACATCCTCTGTAATCTCTTCTTCTTTTTGAAACTCTTGCTGAATGTTTTAATCCTGCTCTAGAATCTACTCCATATGCTTGTCTATTATTAGCGTGTAATGCAAGGACTGCTCTTTTAACAATATCTTGTCTTATTTCTTCATTAAATTGTACTGGTAACTCAATGCTTCCATTTTCCTTGTTTTCTTTATTAATTATTTTGAGCATCATTTTATAATCCTTCCAAATGAGTGTAGTTTATTTCAGGTGCTTGTGTAGGCACTTTTTTGCTAGGTCTGATTGAATGATTGAATCTTATGATTCTTTTTCTTGGACCAGGCACACTACCTTTAACTAATATATAACTATTTTTAACAACACCAAATCTTTTAATTCCTGCTTTAGATTTAACTTCTTCAGGATTATCGCTAATTTTAATTATTTGATGATTATAATGTGTTCTTAGATAATATCCTTCTTTTCCAGCATTAGGATTTCTCCACATTGTTTGATTTTCTCTATTCCAAGCTCCTGCTGGGGACGCTGTTCTCTTTCCTTTCTCGGATTTATGCTGTTTAATAGAAACACCAAATCTTTTTACAACACCACAGAAACCTTTTCCTGTAGTTACGCCGTGTAGGTCAACTTGCTGTCCTTCTTTGAATATATCTTTAACTGTAATTTCTTTACCTAACATTTCTTCTGCATATTTTGCTTTTTCATCTTTACTTCCGCCAATCGCCAATTCAAAGATATCTGGTATTTTTTTACCGATACCTGTTAATTTAGGTTGTGTATATACTATAAGATGAATATTGTCAAAGTCAATATCTTTAGAATCTTGTTTTTTCTTTGGTTTAGTTACTTTTTTTAGAATATCTTTGTCTAGGTTTTCAGCAAGTTTATCATGAACCGCCTTTATACCATAACTAGTTGTTTTATAGTATCTTATTGCCATAACTTTCATTGGTGGGCATTCAATTACCGTAACTGGAATTTGAATGTCTTGACCTTTTGTTAATGTTTTAGCTCTATTATCTGTAACTATTAGATGCATCATTCCTGCTTTGTATCCAGCAAATCCTAGTGCAACTGGTTCTTTAATATCGGCCCAAGCTCTAACTAGTGCTGTCTGTTTCTTGGCTCTTCTTCTTGGCCAAAATTGCATTGTTCCAAATCTCGGATTTTTTCTTGTAGGCATGTTTTATCCTCAAATTAACCTATTATGTAAGCTTTTCGTTAGAAACAGTTTTATTTATCAAAACTGTACTGAAAAAGCTTTTTTCAGGCTGTTTATGACGGGAATTTAATTGAATTAAATACCCTTCTTTCTCTTTTTTTACATAGAAATTATGGGGCATTTATAAAGCTTACTGTTTCTTACACTAAACCTCGAGTATTAATGAGATTGTATGTGTCTTTAGGTATATTCTCAACATTTAAATATTACTTCTTTATCTTTTTGTTAGATTTTAATATATGAGGTATCAAGATGGATGAAATTGTTATTAGGCTAAGGCCAAAGCATGTCGAGAGATTAATATTTATCGTAGTTATTTTATTGTTACTTGGTGTAGTTTTTTGGCAAAGAGGATTAACACCATTTTCAACAGAAACAAAAACAACTGCCTCAGCAGTTGCTGAAGAAGTAAAGGCTGCAGATACTGTCGCAACAAAAACAGAAGTCGCGACTGAAGAAGCAGTAGAATCTCTTGTTAAAGAAGACCCCGAGAAAATAGAAGATCCCGTTGTAGAGGAGCCTATTGTAGAAGCAGAAGAAGAAATAGTAGCTGAAGAGGTAATTGATAACACACCTAAAGCAACTTCAGGTAAGAGAACTTTTACTATTACTGATATTGAAACTACAATTAAAGGTGAGGATTGGGCAAAATTAAACACTTTTAATTTAAAGATTGAAAATGGTTTGTCTGGAATTAATATTACTTATAAAGTATATATCTATAATTCAGGAGATACTGCTTCTGATAATCCTTTTGAAACTGTAATTCTAAGACAGATTGAAGATGGAGAAATTTATGATGAAGTACAAAAGATTGCAGAGAAGGTGCACGGAGAAAGTTTCAATGAAATTGATGAAGACAAGAAATTAAAGGTTGTCTTTGAAAATTCTGCAGGAAATACTTTAGAAACCATAGTCATGAATTTTAAAGCATCTTAATTTTTTTTATTTTTTTTTAATTATATTCTATTTCGTATTTTTCATCTGGATTTTTCTGTTTCTTAGTTTTCTTCTTATCTCCTGAAAAAAAAGTTTTTCTTCTAGAATATTGTAAAGGATTTCTTACTTTATTACATAAATTATCTGGAGAACAAACCTGTAAATCTTTATAGAATGTAGAAGTACAATTGTGAGGTAAAACTCTCTTTTTATTTTGTTTATGATATCTTATTTGTCCTTTTATCATTACTTCTCTTAATGGTTCGGGATTAGCTTTATTCCATTCTACTAACCTTTTTTCAATCATTTCATGACTCCATCCAGAGGATGCCATAAAATTAACTAAACAAAATAAAGCCCTTTTCCTTCCATCTGCAAGTCCTTCTAACATTTTTTTAATGCAAGGTGGAAATAAATCTTCAATAATTGCTTCTTCTGGAATTTCGTACTCCTTTTTGTCTTCTACAATTTGTTTATATTCGTCCTCTATTTGCGGTTCAAAATCATATGCCTGAACAAATAAATTCTTAGCTTCTCCCTCAATTGCACTTTCTCTGTCTAAAAACTTTATTGAAAAATCATTCACATTCTCAGGCTTTGCTTGTTTCTTACTAAAACTTAGTATTTTATCTAATTCCACAGGAATGCTGACTAGTCCAGATTTTTCATTAAATGAATAGTTATGTCTAAGTAAATGCCTTGAAGAAATTAGAATAGTATCAATTTCTAATACTAAGAAAGGATCAAACTCTCCTTTATCCATTATTTCATCTATTCCGCTCTTTTCTTTTATTGTTTCAAAAGAGTCCTTGATCATCATTTTTTTAAGATGCCCTCTAATCATATCTTTAAGGTAGGCAGCAATTCTTCTTGGAGCTTCAGGAAATAATTTTCTTATTTCTTGATTACTAACTGTTTTAGGAAATGCTTCAAATGGCACGGCAATATGGTATCCATGATTTCCAGAAAATTTCACACTGACAGAATCTATACCATGATGTTTTAGTGCATGCACTAGTAGGTGTGCTGCCATTCCGCTATATCCCAAATCTTTACAGTCAATATCAAGTATTAAATCCCATCCACTTCTTAATGTTTCTATCTCATTCTTTTTCATTAGTGGATCAATAGCAAGAGGGTTATTCCAAGTCTCTTCAGAAAAATGAAAGGAAGTTATGCCTTGTTTTACTAATTCAAGAATATCTCCTTCATACATGATTGTATCTGGTCTTCTTGCATAGCCTTTTCCGCCATAGCTACCAACAACTTCTTTATTCTGGCTAATTCTAACTATCTCTTTTTGAACTTCCTTTCTAGAATAATGTTTGAGTACAATATTTTTATCAATCTCAATCATGTCAGCCATATGTTTTTTAATTTTTAGCAATCTTATATAGTTTGTTATAATACAAACAATAATTAATGAAAAGTAAATTCTTAGCAAATATAGTATTATAATAGTATTATAAGAGTTTTAATTAACATACATCTCATCAAATATCTGTTTTAGGTTCTTTGCTTTAATTGTTCCAATTTTATCTATCTTTTTTAATTCTTCAACATCAGCATTAACAATATTCTTTACACTACCAAGCTGTTCTAATAGGGGTTTTGCTAGCGTCATTCCAATTCCAGGAAGGCTACTTATCAAATATTCTTGTTGCTCTTTGAAACTTTTTGGTTTCATGCTTCCGTGTGGAGTGAAAGCATTTCCATCTTCTTTTTGTTCTCTTTTAGCAATCATTGCGAGCATTGCAGCGCTCTCTTTAAAATCTTTAGTGAATAATATAGGTATACCATAACTCACAGTTATTGTCGCTAATAAGCCCCTAATCGCATTCGGGTGTATGTTTTTAATTCCATATATATCTTGTTTTCCTTCAATTAAAATAATCGGTCTAGAAAAGTTTTGTTTAAGACTTTTTATCTGTTCCATAATCCGTCCATCAAGGAGACTATTTACAAAATCTTCTTGATTTTTGTATTCAATAGCGCACCTATTGCTCAGGACATAATCTCCTACATCTAATTTTTCTAATTTAATTTCGCAACCATTTTCTATTAAATTCTTAATTATTGCATTTCCTTTTTCTCTATAATCAACATGAATTTTAATTTTGTCATACAAATATTTGTTAAGATTACTCTGTTCTTTATTCTCAGTCCTAAACTTTTTTCTCTTGAAATTATTTTTTAATAATTCTAAATTTCTATACATCCTATTTATTTTATGATGAGCACTCCATCTATATGCTTCATCTCTTGTGCCTTGTGCAAGTAGGATTAACACTCTGCCCTTATCGAGCCTTCCAGTCCTTCCTTTTCTTTGAATTGTTCTAACAGCGCTAGGGATTGGCTCAAAGAATACGACTAAGTCAACTTGTGGAATATCAAGACCCTCTTCTCCCACACTTGAACTTACTAAAACATTGAATTTTTTATTTCGAAATCTATCAAGCATTTCAATTTGTTTTTTTTGTGATAATCCAGACCCATTTCTTTTAGCTTGTCCTACAAATAATTCTGCATTAATATTATCTATAGAATTCATTTCCTCGACTATTCTTTTTGCATTATCTCTATATTGGTTGAAAACAATTATTTTTGTTTCTGGATTTTTTTTATATTCTTGTTCAATTATTTTTCTTAATTCGCTAAGCTTAGGATGCTCTATGTCTTTATCATACAATGCTTTAGTTTTAATTAAAGCACTTCTAAAATTAAGATCTTTTGCTAAATTAATTGTTGCTTTTGTTTTTGTCGTATAACTTTCTCTTTGAATTTTATCTAAGTATTGATATAGTGCATAAATCCCTTGCGTTTCTAATAATTCAAGACCATGATGCACTTTCATAATCTCTGCTAGTAAACTTATCGTCCTCAATATTTCTATACTTTTATTCCCAGACATTATCTCTTTTTTAACTTGCGCTTGCATGCCAAGCAAGTCTCTTTTAGAACTTTCGAGTACAATATTACTAATAACTCCCATCTCTTTTATATCGCCAATTTTAGTCCTAATACAATCTTTCAAATACTTTTGAATTTCTTTGAATAGCGGTGGAAGTTGAACTTTTACCCACTCAACTTTTACATCTTGGACATATGGTTTTACGTCTGGATCTTTGTCTGTTCTTATTTCAATCTCGTCTATATATAAATTTTGACAGACTTCATTAATCACATCTAAATCGCTACCAGGAGAAGCAGTTAGTGCTAAAATTCGAGGATATCTAGCTTTTTCATTGTATTGTTTACTTATCCAAACATATGAATATTCTTTAACAGCTCTATGTGCTTCATCAAATACCATTAAGCTAACATCATCCAATTTTATTCTATTTCCTATAATATCATTTTCAAGCCCTTGAGGAGTCGTTGCAATTATCTGTTTTTCTTTCCATAACTCTTGCCTTTTTTCTGGACTTATGCTGCCAGTAAACATTGCAATTTTATTATCATCAATAGTGGTCTTCGCAATAAAAACTTGCATTATTTGTTCAACTAGAGGTTTAGTTGGTGCAAGAATTAGAACTTTTGAATTAGGGTATTGTTTTAATCTTTGTATTGCGAGCATTAAAGCAATCGCAGTTTTACCCATTCCAGTCGGGAGAACAACTAATGTATTATGGTTAACAGTTGTCCCAAATATTGTTTCTTGGTAAAGTCTTGGTTCAAATTCTCTTAGCATAAATTATAACAGGATAAAAGTCCTTTAAATAGCTTACGCGTACCTGTCCAGTGTGTCCAGTGCTCTAAAAGAGAAACTGGACGCCAGGAACGATAGTGACAGGATGTCCAGTGCCGTTTTATCATTATTTGATATAGAATTGTTCAACAAAAAGCAAAAAGGCTTATAAGTTATTATGACCTATCTGATTTATGAATAGGAATAGTATCAATGAAGGATGTGTTCTTTGTGATGGAATATCTAATGACTTTTTAAGTATGAATAAAACATATCCGAACTTGACTGATTCTCCTGTCCTTTTTAGAACAGACAATTATGTTATAATTCCGGATAAATATCCTTTGGGTGAGGGCCATGTACTTGTTGTACCTAAAAAACATGTAAATTCTTTTGCAGAATTTGATAGCGAAGAATCTTTAGAAATTGGATTTATTTATGATAAGCTTCGGCAAATTACAAATGCTGATTCTTTTTTAATCTTTGAACATGGAACTAGCAAACTTGAACAAGCTACAACTGATCCGAAGATAAAGTCTATTTTTCATGCTCATTTGCAATTTATTCCAAATTTGGGGTGTACTTATGAAGGTTTAGAGGATTTTTTTGGAGTAAAGGATGTTCAACTATTAGATGAGTTAGGCAAATCTAGATCTTTGGAGGAATATAGACAAGATTATGTAGGAAATGGTGAGATTGTAAATTTTCTTAGAAAGAATACAGCTTATGATGATGAATCTATAAATTCTATAGCATCTTACCTGTATATAAGGACATCAGATGATAATCAATTTTTCTTTCCAGAACATTTAATCACTCCAAAATTGCCATCGCAATTTTTACGAGAAGCTTTATCGGATGTTAGTAATACTCCAGAATGGAATTGGAAGATTGCTATGACTGATGAAGGGTTAGCGAAGTATTTTGATAGAATCATTAGAACAATTGATTTATTTAAAAAATGAAACTAAAAGATATGCCTAAATTTAAAAGAGAAGAATCTCCAGAACATATAAGAAATATAATAGATTCTTTTTTTAATTATTTTCTAGATTTATCATATTTATTACACGAACCCGTTAAAATTCATTCAGGGATTGATACTTCAGTGCATTATATTGGGGCCCATATAAGCGTGTTAAAAAAATATCTTATAAATGATAATGTTCCGGAAAAAGGATTTGTGATGTCTCAACCTTGTGTTAGAACACAAAATCTAAAAAAATATTCTGATGATTTTTATATTCCTAATTGGGGTTCTTTCTTTCATAGTTTAGGTGCTTTAGTAAGAATTGATAAAATTGAAGAAGCAACCGCACAAACTTTTGATTTGCTAAGAAACGTGTGGGGAATTAATGAAGAAGATATAATTTTAAGGGTAAGTAAAAAAGACAAGGATTTAATGGCTTTAGCAAAAGCAAATGCTTCTTCAGAATTTCTTGAAGTAGATACTATGAATCCTATATATTATAGACATAAATTTGGATTGGAAACAATTTTCGGACGAAGTTTTAATATTGCTTTAAGAGATTATGAAAAAAACACTTATTCAGATATAGGAAATATAATAATTCTTGAAGATAGGAATAAACCTGTGGGTGTTGAGATTGCTTTGGGAACTTCTACTGTGCTTAAGCAAGTACATGGTTTAAGTCATGTGTTGGATTGTCATCCTCTTTTGGGAACAGATATAATTGAACAAAAAAGTATTCGTTTAAAATTGGAAGATTGTATTATAACATCAATGCATCTTTATCATCAAGGTTTGGAACCTTCTAATAAACATATTACAAATAGATTAATGAGAAAATATATGAAAAATATTGCAAAGGTTTTAGAAAAAGGATATTTTTCTGAAGATAATTTTTTAAATATGATTAAAAGATATGAAAAATCTGAATTTGGAATTAATTCTCATACGCAAAGATTTATTTCCTATTTAGAATATTTTAATACAATTACGAAAAAAACTGTTTTGTAGATTATGATTTGATATTAGTAAACACGTATAACATCGGGTCA
>Ga0222626_1000843_pt1 | contig 15606 bp, 9 predicted proteins | sample AntAcemetageno91_FD_179862 | JGI IMG/M metagenome (GOLD analysis project Ga0222626, IMG submission 179862) | Saline water microbial communities from Ace Lake, Antarctica - #91 | ecosystem: Environmental > Aquatic > Non-marine Saline and Alkaline > Saline | place: Antarctica: Ace Lake | collected...
AGGGAAGTATCTTTGCATAATACTCCAGAGAGAACTTGGGGTGGATTCTTAAGACCTCCGTTGCCTCGGCCCGGGCCTGCTCTTCGCGACCCAATGAAACATAACAGACTGCTAGGGCTAAGTGAGAGAACAAACCGTTCGGCCTTTCTTGAAGTGATTTCTTAAGAACCACAACGGCGTCCTCGTACTTTCCTGCCATCTGGTAAGAAACGCCCAGGTCGCGTAACAAAAGACTGTTAGCAATAGGATTAAGACTTATTGCCTTCTTTACCATCGGGATAGCCTCATTTGGCCTGCATGCAAAGCGAAGGGCTGAGCCCAAAGCTGCATAGGCGTTTGCTCCGCTTGGGCTTAGTTCTACTGCCCGCTCGGCAGCCGCGATGGCCTTATCAAGTTTTTTCTGCATGATATACAGATAACACAATACGATATGGGTGCCGGGGTTGAAATCATCAAGAGCCAGTGCCTTTTGCCCCGCCTCAACTGCCAGCATCCTGGATTCCTTGGGGGATTTGCTGAAATTAAACCATAGGTCCATCATGTGGGTAAGGGCCAAGATCGTGTAAGGACCTACATACTCCGGGTCTATAGCAATGGCCTCCTTTGCCAATCGCCTGGCTTCCATACTACCCTGTTTGTTCATACGGTGGAAGTGCATGCGCGCCTGCAATGTCGTTGTGTAGGCTTCGAGGTTTTCAGTCCCCTTTCCAATAAAACGAGCTTGCTCGCCTGCGGTAAGCTTGATTCGTAGGGCTCTTATTACTTTCAGCGTGATTTCATCCTGCAGGGCAAAAATGTCCTTGAGTTCCCGATCATACCGCTCTGCCCACAGGTGGTGCCCTGTTTGCGCATCAATGAGCTGGGCCATGATCCGCACCCTGTCTCCTGATTTGCGCACGCTCCCCTCCAACACGTACTTCACCCCGAGTTCTTTACCCACCTGCTGCATCATAACGGGCTTTCCCTTGTAGGTGAATGATGAATTCCTTGCAATCACAAATAGTTGTGGAATCTTAGAGAGCGCCGTGATGATTTCCTCCGCCATCCCATCACTGAAATACTCCTGCTCAGGATCACCGCTCAGGTTGGCAAAGGGGAGGACGGCAATGGAAGGTTTATCGGGCAAGGGTACCGGCTTGTCCGGTGACTCAGGAGATGATGTCTTTTTGGAGGCGACCTCTGTTGGCGTTGGCGCAGGGCGTGGGTAAAAATTCCAGATTGCCGCCGCTGATCCTGCCAGAATCAAAAGAACTACTGCAGCAATGGCCATTTTCTTCCAAGATTTACCGACCCTCTTCTTCCCCACATCTTTGGGGTCCATGGGGACCTTATAAACTCTTACCGGCTTTGCGATATTTTTTACTGAGTGCTTCCCGATAAAATTGTAGCCTAAGGCCAGCTTATTCTCGATCTGATCATAGGCCGTTCCGGAGATGCAGATTCCTCCACCCTCTGCGAGGCTCTCAATCCGAGCGGCGATGTTGACCCCGTCACCGTAGATCCGGTCTTCCTCCTGAATGACATCGCCCAAGTTCACCCCGATCCTGAAAACCATCCTGCGGTTTTCAGGAAGGTCTTCGTTCTTGGCTTTAAGGACATTCTGGATCTCAACAGCGCACTGCACCGCATCAACAACGCTGCCAAACACTGATAGAACGTTATCTCCCGGGGAATCGACCACCCGGCCATTGTATTGGTTGACAAGGGATGTCAATGTCTCACGATATTCGGTTATGGTCTTTACGGTGGCGACTTCATCATCGCCCATAAGACGGCTGTAACCCTGAACATCGGCGCTCAGGATGGCTCTAAGCTTTCTCTTAACGTCTCTTGTGGTCATGACATCACCCCTTTAATGGGACGCAGATTTACGCAGACCCGCCTGCCATGCGAGGCACAAGCGGGCAGGTAAACGCAGATCAATTTTTTTGCTCAGGAGGTTCAAGGTACACTTGAGAGTCCTGTAGAATTTCTTATTATCCTGAAAATAAGCGTTCATCTGCGTCCTAAATTGTTAAGGGTCGAAGGGGAAAATTGGGGTTATCTTCTTGAATTAATGGTGGGTTATTGTCTATAAATGACATTTAACATTGGACATCCTGTCACTGTCAAGCAAAATCCATTTCTTTCGATCAGTCCATGATCCGCTGATTCCATGGGCCATTTGGCGGCCACAACATCCAAAACGGTTTTTGTCCCTCAGACGCCTCAATAGCAGGCATCAAGAAAGCCGCAACGTTGATGATAACGGAACCCAAGTCACCCGACACATCCTCCGGCTTGGATTTGCGGACAAATGCCTGCCACTGTATCTGCTTCTGTGTATCTTTCCGGAATTCCTCGGTGAACGCCGTCGGTGGCCCACTGGGCAGCGGTGTTGAGCGCCGTCTGAATGTATTGCGAATGGCATCGCAAAGCGTCTGGCCTTCGAATTCAAAAAGCCGGCTCATCAGCCACACATCATAGAAATCCTTCATCCGGCTGTTGGCCATACCCAGCCGCACCATCGTCTCAAGCTTTTCAGCCATCATCGTGTACCGGGGATAGGCAAGAAGTTGAGGTGGAGGATCGTTAAGCAAGGTCGGGAACTCGATCCGTTCCGGTTCAGGCGTAACGACATCGCCGAAACCGATATCAACCTGGACGGGGATTCGGGCTTGATGGAGGATTCCCATAAGCGTCACCCGGATACCACCATAGGTTTGTTCTTCACGGATCGGCACCGCTCGCACTGTGTCAGGCATGAACTTGATGCCATCACTGTCGTCAGTTTTAGCTTTGCACAAATCTCTGAAAATGCTTGCGATGTATTCGGTATCTCCAGGACTGGGGCCCAAAAGATCGGCATCTTTGGTCACCCTGTAGTTCTGTCCTTTCCAGACAAGGAACAAGCTTGCGCCTTTAAGGATAAACCTGTCGGCATCGGACGTGATGCTGAGACGATACAGAAGGCGCTCGACGCCATAGCGAAACAGCAAGAGATTGAAGTCCTCCCCCCGGGTTCTCGCGTAACTCAATAGCCGTTGGAAAGCAGAGTGCCCGGTGTTCCGCTTCTTGTCCGGGCTCATATTACCGCCTCCAGGTAGGGACGCATCACATTCGCCACTCGGCACACCTTGGCGGCCTCCCACAGCTCGTCCATGGTTGCTTTCCGGCTTCTCCACGTTTCTTGGAGAGCCTCCAGAGAGACGTCCAGACCGACCTTGTTCCGGAATTTGAAGGAGTCGGCGACGGTCTTGGCCGGACTATAGATCTTGACAGTGATTCGGTCTACTTCGTGTTCCTCGACACCGAAGCTGAAAGCCGGGCCGCTGAAGCGAACAATCTCGAGGGAGGGATACTCGAACTTCGGTTCCCATTTTTTATTCTCGATAGCAATCCACACGCTATGGGCGATTTGCGTTGTCAAGTGGTGGAACTCCAGGGCTGAAACCAGGCAGATCACCGCGTTCGGAACCCTTTTGGCTACTTCCGCAAACGATATGTACTCGCTGGTCTGGGCACCCGGCAGGGCATAGAGCCCGCGCCCCACCCGCAGGAGGTCCCCATTGCGGTACAGCCTCAGAAGATATTCGCGGTGAATCCCCGCCGCCTCTACATCACGAGGACGGATGAGCCCCATTTGCCTGGCAAGTTCAAGGATTTTCTGTTTTTGGTCCATAGAACACCTCTGTGTCATTTACTCGGTAATTATAGGCAAAACCCGAGGAAATGCAACATATTTCTTATTGTAAAATTTCCGAATTAGTGGGATTTGACTTGACAATCAATTCAAATATGATGTCATATACGATATCATGAGGGTTGTCTTGGATACCAATATCATTATCACCGGCCTGTATGGGGTTAAAGTCATGACTGCCGGTGAATTTCTAAGAACATGGAGGAACAGCCTATGAAAGCGTCGCTTACACTTCGTCTTCCAGAAGAACTTCGAAGTAAAATTAGAGAGGAAGCCAAACAGAGCGAGATGTCAATCAATCAGTATGTTTTGTATACTCTTACAAAAGAGATATCATACAAAGAGGCCGAAAGGAGGCTAAAAGAGCGTATTAAGAAAGCGCCGTCTCGGGAAGAAGCCTTAAGGCTATTGGACACAATAGTGCCTGATGTTCCTGCCTTTCCAGAAGACAAGCTCCTCTCTGAATATAGTTGAAGAGAAGCTTCACTTCAACTCCTCTTTTCGCAGGGCTTCAATAACGTCTTCCCGTTCTTCCCGATTTTCTAAGTACGAAACTGTCTTACAGAACAAAGATTTCGGTACGGACCTCATTCCTCAGTCATCCATATTCGTCTTACTTCAAACCAGCCTTGCGCAGGGCATTGATAAAGCGTTCCTTGTCGGCTCGCTTGTAATTGAAATAACCGTTCCTATCTATATCCTCCAAGGTGATTTTGGGGTTTATTTTAAGAACCTCTGCGGCTTCAGCACGGGCTTTTTCTATACGGCCTGCCATGCTATAAGCTGCTGTTAAATTAATGTGTGCATACAGATATTCAGGCGAGAGACTGATCGCTTTTTTAAATGCCGCGATGGCCTCCGCATACTGTCCCATCATGAGATATGGAACACCTAAGAAAAAATAGAAATTGGCATCATACCCGGGGCCGGGATTAATTTCCTCAAATTTAACCGCCTTTTTTGCCATCGAAAGAGCTTCCTCATACTTCCCTTCAGAGGTTAAAGCTACTGATAACCATAGGCAAACTTCAGCATTTTCAGGGTCGCGACTGAGTGCTTCGCGCAGCATTGTGATCGCTTCCTCAGACTGACCAGCCCAAAGGCGAGCAATGGATAAATGGTATGAGTGCCAGGCTGGGCCATCCGGGTTCAGGCTCAACGCCTTCTCAAACATGGCAATGGCTTCTTGCGGCTTGCCTGCAGCAGTAAGAGAGAACCCTACAGCGGCATAGGCATCAGCATTCTTAGGCTCGCGACTGACCAATTTCTTAAATACCGCAATAGCCTCCTCATTCTGGACCGTCCAGAAATAGGACATGCCTAATACCTGCAGGTACCAGCTTGGATGTTTGGGATCTATACTGATCGCTTTCCTTAAGAACGGAATAGCTTCCGTGAACTTGCCCGCATTAGATAGAGCACCGCCAGACATGGCGTTTACAAGAGAGTTGGCGGGATCGAGAGCTAAGGCTTCTTTTTGCGCTGCTGCAGCCTTTTCAAATTGCCCTGTCTGAACATATATATTGGCGAAGACCATGTAAGCGCCGGCGTTTTGGTCATCAAGGAAGATCGCCTTCTTTGCCAGTTCCATGGCCTTCTCATATGATTTCACCGACGTTTTGGTCCATCCAAAAAAGGCTTCATTATAATAAGTCAAAGCCAAGCGTACATATGCACTGGCGTAATTGGGATCCAACGAAATGGCTTCACCATATAACCGTCGGCCTATTTCATTATCATTCTTATTAAAGCGAAGAACATGATGCAGCCCCTTCATCACTTTCAGGTAAGCCTCCAGGTTTTTTGTGCCTTTACCGAGAAGGGCAATCTCGCCCTGTGTCAGTTTAACCTGCAAGGCCATTATCACGTTTTTCGTGATATCATCCTGGAGGTCAAATAGATCTTTCAAGCCCCGGTCGTAGCGTTCCGACCATAGGTGATTCCCTGTCCTGGCATCAATGAGCTGGGCTGTGATCCGCAGTTTGTCTCCCGATTTCTGGACACTCCCTTCCAGCACATACCGTACACCCAACTCTTCGCTTACCTGCTGCACCATCACGGGCTTACCTTTATAGGTAAAGACCGAATTACGGGCAATCACCAACATCCGTGGTGTTTTGGATAGAGCACTGATAATCTGTTCGGTGATCCCGTCACTCAGGTAGTCTTCCTTTGGGTCGCCGCTGATGTTGGCAAAAGGGAGGACGGCAATGGAGGGTTTGTCGGGCAAGGGTACCGGCTTATCCTGTGACTCAGGAGATGATGTCTTTTTGGAGGCGACCTCTGTTGGAGTTGGCGCAGGGGGTGGGTAAAAATTCCAGATTGCCGCCGCTGCGCCTGTTAGAATCAAAAGAACTGCTGCAGCAATGGCCATTTTCTTCCAAGATTTACCGACTCTCTTCTCCCCTACATCTTTGGGGTCCATGGGGACTTTATAAACCCTTATCGGCTTTTTGATATTTTTTACTGTGTGCTCCCCAATAAAATTGTAGCCTAAGGCCAGCTTGTTCTCGATCTGGTCATAGGCCGTTCCGGAAATACAGATACCTCCCCCATCTGCCAGTCCCTCAATCCGGGCCGCAATGTTGACACCATCACCATAGATCCGCTCTTCCTCCTGGATGACATCTCCCAGGTTGACCCCGATCCTGAAAACCATCCTGCGGTTTTCAGGAAGACCCTCATTCTTAGCTTTCAATACATTTTGGATTTCGACAGCACATTGGACAGCGTCCACAACGCTGCCAAACTCAGCCAGAACGTTATCTCCCGGGGAATCAACCACACGACCATTGTATTTATTGACAATGGAGGACAATGTCTCGCGATATTCGGTTATGGTCTTTACTGTGGCAACCTCATCATCACCCATAAGACGGCTGTAACCTTGAACATCGGCGCTCAGGATGGCTCTAAGCTTTCTCTTGACGTTTTTTGTTGTCATGGCATCACCCCTTTAATGGGACGCAGATTTACGCAGATAAACACAGATCAATTTTGTTGCTCAGGAGGTTCCAGGTACACTTGAGAGTGCTGTAGAATTTCTTATTATCCTGAAAATCAGCGTTCATCTGCGTCCTAAATTGTTAAGGGTTGAAGGGGAAAATGGGGGTTATCTTTTTGAACTATTGGTGGATTATTGCTCTTAATGATATTTAACATTGGACATCCTATCACTGTCAAGCAAAATCCGGCTTAGGATTTTGTCTCGCGATGATGCTTAGACGGTATTTTGGGCTGAAAGCCAAAAGGACACAGAAATGGTCTCACGCCCCAGTACGATTTTCCGAACCTACGGGGTAAACAAAGGCCTCCAAGTACCATCTTCCGGAGCTACGGGGTAAACAAAGGCGCAAAAAAAATTTACAGTCTACTCATAACCCGAAACATGCATCAAAAACGATTGGGGCTGGCACCTTCGTTTCAACATTCAACCCCTTAGGGTTTAATGCATATGCCAAAACAGCCTCGTAGACAGATTCCAACAAACCTGGCCCTAAGCGTCTGTGTTTAAGATGATACAGTTAGAGTTTAAGATGATACAGTTACATTCTCCGGAGGGCTGACAAAATACCAAGAAATCCTGACCTTTCCCAAGCCCAAAATCATCGACACTAATGAGATTCCTGGAAGTCCATTTTTTTCTTGACATAAGACGTTTTTTGTCGTTTCATCAACTGTAGGTATGTGTTCCCACCAATCATTCAACCTCTTATCAGGAGGTTCGGCATGAAAAAAACCTCAAAATATATATCTCCTGCTCCTGATAGGGCATAGTTTTCCCTGCTGGGAGCTCAAATTTTCTTATAGATAAGGCCAAACCCATCGCGAGATGGAGAAGGAAAACCACGGGTCTTAGAATTCCCTGTTGATCCCATTCAATTGACACTGTTATAGGCAATTGGTTTAAAGACGTTATTTAAGCCTCGGATTATATCAGGGTGAGGCAAGAAAAGGAGGAGATAAAAATGTTGTACTTAACCAATTCTGAACTGATAGGTGGATCCCCTCTCCCACCTAAAGAATGGTTGGAGATTGTGCTAAAAAGCATGGAAGATGTTGTGAATTATAAAAAGCAGGGGAAAGTTGTATTGCATGTTGGATATGTAGGACGACCAGCAGGCACCATTATCTGGGATGTGGACTCCAATGAGGAGCTCATGCGAATATTATCTCAACTGCCGTTCTGGCCTTTTCTGGAGTGGGAGATTATTCCGCTGATTTCTACTGAGCAGACCATAGAGTCGATCAAACAGGCCCTGGCATCAGTTGGAGAGTGAAAGAATAATCCCTTGGTTGGCCGAGTGAACGAGCACGAGTAGGGAAATGAAAGGAGGTAGGTACGATGATCACACATATACATGTCGGGTTTAAGGTTGAGAATTACGAGCGGTGGAAGGAGGAGTATGATGCGGGTATCAAACAACGCAAGGCAGCCGGCGAAATCTCGTTCAAAGTGTTCCGCAACGTGGCTGATCCCAACACCGTGACCGTGATCGTGGTGAATCAGGGGAGCGCGGAGCAGGTGCAGGCCTTCATGGACTCGCCTGAACTCAAGGCGCGCATGGAGGCAGCGGGGATCACCAAGATGGGCCAGATCCTAATTATGGAGGAGATGGACAGCGGCACGCACTGACGCCGCTACCTACTGCGTCTTCAAACTGAAGTCGAAGAAATGAACTCTCTAAGCAACCCTTGAGCCTGCCGTGTGAAGGTGGAGGCTCAAGGGCGTTTCTTGATATGTGAAAGGGAATGCAAAAGGCCTATGTTGATGTATGCAATTTGACTGTGAGATACATGACCCAAGAATCATTATCATTAAGCTGAGCGGCGCACTCAAGACAGATGAATTGACAAAAAAGCCCTGTTTCGCTTATACTCCATCCTATCAAAAGCAAACAAACTATCCATTCTTTCCTCAAATCAACCTTTTCCTTGGATCTGGAGGGCATCAATAATGAAATGCCCGGAATGCCAGTTTGAGAGTCCTGATACCCAAAAATTTTGTGGCCAATGTGGGGCCAAACTGGAGAAGGCATGCCCCCATTGCGGTGAAGGTAATCCTCCTGAATATAGATTTTGCGGTGAATGCGGTCAAAAGCTTGACCAAGCTGTAAAAGAGAAGGACGTACTGGAAGCGGAAGGAGAACGAAAGTACGTAACCGTTCTTTTTTCTGACCTTTCCGGATTTACTTCTTTGTCGGAAAAGGTCGATCCCGAAGAAGTCAAGGAAGTTATGACTCGTGTCTTTGGTGAAGTTGCTCAGATTGTGGCCAATTACGAAGGGTTCATTGAAAAGTATATCGGCGACGCGATCATGGCACTTTTTGGTGCCCCAAAGGCTCACGAGGATGATCCGACCAGGGCAGTCAGAGCCGCAATGGATATAAATGACGTTGTCCAGTCCATAAGCCCCGAAATAGATAAGATGATTGGGAAACCAATTACGATGCATACCGGCATCAACACAGGTCTTGTGGTGATTGGTGAGGTCAACCTGGAAAATGGAACACATGGTGCTTTGGGTGATACAATCAATCTCGCTGCACGACTAATGAATCTTGCGAGGCCAGGTGAAATCGTTATTGGGCAGAACACCTATAGACAGGTAAAAAATTTTGTCAGCCTGGAAAGAATGGCCCCTGTCAGGGTAAAGGGTAAGGCGGAGGAGATTCAATCGTACCGGGTGATTGGACTGAGGAGTGAAGTTAAACAGGCAGAGAGGGAACCTCTGGGAAGAATGGTGTCCCCGATAGTCGGGCGAGATACCGAGTTGTCAGTCCTCTATTACTGTCTGGAAAGGTTGCTAAGCGGGAAAGGCTCCATCGTATCAATCATTGGAGAGGCGGGCATAGGGAAATCGCGCCTGATTGAAGGTAGTTATCATTATGCAAAGAAAGATGAGAATCTTGATCAGATAGAATGGTTGCAGGGTAACACCCTATCATACGGTCAAACCATCAGCTATTGGCCTTTTCTTGAGATTTTCAGAGACTACTCCGGCATTACTGAAGAGGATGATGAGGCGACAGCCTGGGAAAGGCTTGAGACCAAAATCACCCACATGTTTGGAAATGGGGCTGATGAAGTCTTGCCTTATATTGCAAGCCTCATGAACCTGGAACCTAAAGGGCAATATAGCGAGCGCACGACATATCTGGACAGTGACGCTATGGGTCGTCAAATTTTTCTCGCCTCATATCGATTTTTTGACTCGTTATCAATGTCAACACCTGTTGTGCTGGTTTTTGAAGATCTTCACTGGATGGATGAGTCCTCTGGAGCCTTGCTTGAACATATTATGCCATTGGTCAAAAAGAGGCCGATATTAATAGTGGGTCTTTACAGACCCGACCCCGATACTGCAGCTGACCGTTTCCGTCAGGTTATCGATGGAAAATATTCAGACTCCCATCAGGAGATTCGTCTTGCCCCTCTGCATAATTCGGACAGCCTGAAACTTGTGGGCAATTTGCTAAGTACTGAGCATTTATCTGTCGAGGGGTGGGAAAGGATTATTGGAAAATCTGAAGGGAATCCGTTTTTTATTGAAGAGGTTATTCGATCACTCATTGATAGTGGCGCGATAACCATGAATCCCGGGACCGGACAGTGGAAAACTACTGATGAGATGGCAGAGTGCAGCATCCCTGACACTGTCCAGGGGCTTATCATTGCCCGGATCGATCGGTTGGATCAGGAAGCAAAAAGAGTGCTGAGATTGGCATCCGTCGTCGGACGTTGTTTTCTTTACCGGGTTCTAAGTGCTATTGAAGAGTTCGAATCGAAATTGGATACTGCGCTGCAACAGCTTAAGTCAGTAGAAATAGTACGTGAGAAGAAAAGGATGCCGGAACTGGAATACATTTTTACCCACGCTTTAGTGCAGCAAGCCACTTACGAAAGTATCCTGTTAAAAAAACGACGATCACTCCATGGAGAAGTCGGCCGTGCAATCGAGACCATGTTTAATGAACGGTTAGAAGAGTTTTGCGGACTACTGGCTTATCATTTTGCAAAGGCAGAGGAGTGGGAAAAGGCGCATCAGTATCTCATGAAAGCGGGCGATCAAGCGGGAAAAATCGCGGCAGATTCTGAAGCACTTGTTCATTACCAGGAGGCGCTTTTAACCTATGAACGCGCTTTCGGAGATAGTTGGGAAACCCTGCAGCGTGTATCATTGGAGAGAAAGATTGGTGAGGCCCTATACAGGCGAGGGGAGATGAAGCCGGCGCTCGAATACCTGCACAGGTGTCTCGATCTTCTGGGAAAACCGATGAAGACTACACGCTGGTGCGTGAGGCTGAGGATACTTGGCGCAATAACGAGGCATATTAGTTATGGCATCCTGCAATGGTTCCACCATAAACCTGCATCTGATACCGTCAGTCGTGAGGTGGAAGAGGAGGACCGAATATATGTATCTTTGGCATGGATATACGCACATCTTGACCCTGAAATGTTCATGTATACCGTCCTTCGGCGGTTGAATACCTCGGAGCGCAGTCGATATGCCTATGGTATCGCCACGGTGTCAACAGGAATGGGATTTATTTGTGGCTTTGTTTCCCTTCCTGCTATTGCCCGTCGCTACCATAGCAGGTCGGTGTCCGAATCCGAGAAACTGAAAAACCCTGAAGCACTGGGATTGGCCTGTTTCGGCATGGCTTATTATGAACAGCTTCAGGGGAACTGGGCCGCGGCGATAGAACAAGGGGAACGCGGCGCAGAGGCCTACCGATCAGCAGGCGATGTACGTGGATGGGCTGAATGTGTAACTTATGGACTTATTTTCCCCTATATCTCGAGAGGGGAGACAAAGAGATTCATAAAATATAGCGAAGAATTGATACGACTCGGGAACGAAGGGGATGATCCTACCATACTGGCTCGTGGATTACATGTTCAAGGTCTGGCACAAATGCGCATGGGGCAATATGAAGAGGCCGTCCCTTTTTTGCAAAAGGCCCTTAATTTGACGGAATCTATCCCTGATTACATTGCCAGGGCACAGATTGCCGCTCTATTGGGACAATGTTATCTTTACGAGGAAGAGCTGCAAATGGCACTGGAAATCCTGGAAGAAAGCGAACGGATCAACACGGAACACCGAATCCCTATTCTACTGTCAAACCTGATGCATAGCCTGGCAGAGACGTACCTTATATTTGCCGAAAACCAGGAGAATAGTAAGACAGATTGGATGCACAAGGCCCGGCACGCCTGTAAACAGGCATTGCAAGCTGGTAAAGGTTCGAAGGCAAAGCTGCCTAATGCCATGTTGTTGCAGGGAAGTTACCTGTGGATTCAAGGAAGGGCTAAGGCAGCAAAAAAACTCTGGTTGCACGGTCAGGCATTGGCGGAGGAAATGGATATGCCTTATGAGAGGGGACTGATCCATAGAGAAATAGGTGCCAGGCTAAAGGATCAAGCTTACCTCGAAAGCTCTGAGGCCATCTTTAGACAAATAGGCGGTGGGAAGGATTTCCAAAGAATGAATGACGATTCAACTATTTGAAACCCACTGTGGCGTTGTATCTTTTGCTTTCAGCTTTGAGCTTTCAGCTCTTCCTGTTTATCTGGATTAGGCCTTTGGGACGAGTTTCATTAGCTCTTCTGTTTCCATTACCGGGATAATTTCTATGTTTAACAGGTCTTTCCAAGCAAAGCTCATTGCAAAAATGGCTTTAGGATCAACCGCTTCAAACAATCTGAAAACACGTCCACGACCGAGATCCTTCCACATCCCCATCATCTTTATCCCTTCAGGAATTTCTTCAGTCTGTCGTGTTTTAGTAACCTCTTCCGTTTTCTCTGGTTCCCATGTAAGAATAGCCATGTACAACATTGTTCAACCTCCTTTTCTTCTATGTAAAGAGCACTTATGTAGGGGTTCACAGGTTCAGGGTTCAAGGTTCAAGGTTAGGGAAAAGACTGAAATTGGAACCTTGAAATCCCCGTTAGAGTGGCAATTTTGCCACATCGTTGCCAAGTAGCATGTCCCAGATTTGTGAGTATGTGGAAGCGGTTGGTTTTCTCGTACAAAACGTTTACAGAATGGTGGATGGTGATGAGAATCCAACCTTTGAACCCCTGAACCTTTGAACCTGTGAACGGTTACCCTAAAACGATGTCTTTCATGGGTCAAGTGCTCAAAATGTGATTAGTTTGTGCAGTATAATAGCAGAACAATTTCTGTCTTGAAAGCTTTTCCGCTTTTTGGGGTTAAAATGAATTGACCTCCAAGTGTAAGATTATGTGAGATAATCATTGCGAAACCAAAACTTCAATGAAAATAGGGCTTTTGCCGGTCAAGGTTAATTCAGTTATGTGGAATCGAAAGGTACTCGCAAACATCAGTGAACCTCGATTGTCTTCCCTGATTTTTTAAGTAGGAAACTGTCTTACAGAACAGGGCTTCCGTGCCGGCCTCATTCCCCTTATGCCTCATACTCTTCTTACTTCAAGCCAGCCTTGCGCAGGGCGTCGATAAAGCGTTCCTTGTCGGCCCTCTGAAAATTATACCAACCATACTTACCAATACTCTCCAAAGAGGTTCTCGGATTTATTCTTAGAACCTCTGCGGCTTCAGCACGAGCGTCTTCCATACGGCCTGCCAGGCTATAAGATGCTGTCAAACCAATGTGCGAAGACATAAAGTCAGGCCAAAGATCGATCGATTTCTTAAATGCTACGATCGCCTCATCATACTGGCTCATCACAAGATATGAAAAGCCTAAAGTTTCATAGAAATACGGTTCAGGTGCAGGTTTGAGAGTCGTTGCCTTTTTTGCCATGGAAAGGGCTTCCTCGTGCCTCCCTGTAAGGATCAGAAACCATGACAAATAACGGCAAGCCTCAGCATTGTCAGGGTCACGACTGAGCACTTCCTGCAAAGTTGTGACCGCTTCCTCGGGCTGTCCCGTGCCGGCACGGGCCGCGGCTAATTGGCCTACGTACAAAACTGGGCAATCCGGGTTCAGGCTCAACGCCTTTTCAAGCATAGGGATGGCTTCTTCCGGTTTGCCTGCTGCAATAAGAGCACACCCTAAAAATGCATGGGCATCAGCATTCTTTGGCTCGCGACTGGCCCATTTTTTCGATACCGCAATATCCTCATCATACTGGCCCGTCCAGAAATAGGCCGCGCTCAATGGCCACAGGTACCAGGTTGAGTGTTTGGGATCTATACGTATCGCCTTCTCAAAAAGCGAAATAGCCTCTTTGAACTTGCCCACAGTATATAGCGCATTGCCAGCGAGCGCATTTACATGAGAGTCGGCGGGATCGAGAGATAGGGCCTTTTTTTGCGCTGCTGCGGCCTTCTCAAATTGCCCTGTCTTAGCATATACATTGGCTAACACCATGTAAGCCCGGACGTTTTGTTCATTAAGGGAGATCGCCTTCTTTGCCAGTTCTACGGCTTTCTCAAATGATTTCGCATGCGTTTTGGTCCATCCAAAAGCGGCTTCATGGAAATAAGTCCAAGCCAATAATGCATATGCGTTGGCATAATTGGGGTCCAATGCAATGACCTCTCCATATAACCGTCGGGCTATCTCATTATCATTTTTATTAAAGCGATTATGATGGTATCCACCCTTCAACAATTTCAGGTATGCCTCCAGGTTTTTTGTGCCTTTGCCTAAACTAGACCCAGCCTCTCCCGCTGTTAGTTTAACCTGCAAGGCCGTTATCACGTTCTTCGTGATATCATCCTGGAGGTCAAACAGGTCTTTCAGATCCCGGTCGTAGCGTTCCGACCATAGGTGATTCCCTGTCTTGGCATCAATGAGCTGGGCCGTGATCCGCAGTTTATCTCCCGATTTCTGAACACTCCCTTCCAGCACATACCGTACACCCAACTCCTCGCTGACCTGCTGCACCATCACGGGCTTCCCCTTGTAGGTAAAGACCGAATTACGGGCAATTACCAACATGCGTGGTGTTTTGGACAAAGCCGCGATAATCTGTTCAGTGATCCCGTCACTGAGATAATCTTCCTTTGGGTCACCGCTGATGTTTGCAAAAGGGAGGACGGCAATGGAAGGTTTGTCGGGTAAGAGTACCGGCTTATCCGGTGACTCAGGAGATGATCTCTTTTTGGAGGCGACCTCTGCTGGAGTTGGCGCAGGGCGTGGGTAAAAATTCCAGACTGCGGCGGCTGCACCTGTTAGAATCAAAAGAACTGCTGCTGAAATGGCCATTTTCTTCCAAGATTTACCGGCCCTCTTCTTCCCCACATCTTTGAAGTCCATGGGGACTTTATAGACCCGTATCGGCTTTTTGATATTTTTTACTGTGTGCTTCCCCATAAAATTGTAGCCTAAGGCCAGCTTGTTCTCGATTTGATCATAGGCCGTTCCGGAGATACAAATGCCTCCACCGTCTGCGAGGCCCTCAATCCGGGCAGCAATGTTGACACCGTCGCCATAGATCCGGTCTTCCTCCTGGATGACATCCCCAAGGTTCACCCCGATCCGGAAAATCATCCTGCGGTTTTCAGGAAGCTCTTCGTTCTTGGCCTTAAGGACATTCTGGATTTCAACAGCGCACTGCACCGCATCCACAACGCTGCCAAACACAGATAGGACGTTATCACCCGGGGAATCTACCACCCGGCCATTGTATTGGTTGACAAGGGATGTCAATGTCTCACGATATTCGGTGATGGTTTTTACTGTGGCTACCTCATCGTCTCCCATGAGGCGGCTGTAACCTTGAACATCGGCGCTCAGGATGGCCCTAAGCTTTCTCTTAACGCTTTTTGTTGTCATGGCATCACCCCTTTAATGGGACGCAGATAAACGCAGATCATTTTTTTTGCTCAGGAGGTTCAAGGTACACTTGAGAATGCTATAGAATTCCTTATTATCCTGAAAATCAATGTTCATCTGCGTCCTAAATTGTTAAGGGTTGAAGGG
>Ga0222626_1000845_pt1 | contig 15597 bp, 14 predicted proteins | sample AntAcemetageno91_FD_179862 | JGI IMG/M metagenome (GOLD analysis project Ga0222626, IMG submission 179862) | Saline water microbial communities from Ace Lake, Antarctica - #91 | ecosystem: Environmental > Aquatic > Non-marine Saline and Alkaline > Saline | place: Antarctica: Ace Lake | collected...
GCGCTCAACGCCGAGCATCCTGATGAAGACCTTTCTGTAGCCTTTGGGCACATGCTCATAGGTGCTCAGGATGCTCACCATGCGGCCCCCGTAATGTCGAATAATATCGGCAACGTCCTTAATTGTTCCGGGAAGGTCTTCAACCTGAAAGGCAAACTGAATCCCTCTCTTTCCCACCCCGGTCAGAGAAATCAAGACCCTGAACAGGTCTCCCTTGGTAATAGTCCCGACAACCTTACCGTTCTGATCTACCACCGGCGCACCGGAGATCCTGTTCTTCATAAGGATCTCTGCCGCTTCCTCCACTGTGAAATCAAAGGGCACGGTGATCGGATCTTTGGTCATAATTTTCTCGACCTTGATCTTCGAGATTAGATAAAGAAGCTCATGTATCTCAAGGGTAGTGGCGTCTGAGGGAGAGGATCTTTTCAAATCTCTGTCCGTGACGATCCCCACTAACTTTCCCCTTTTCATCACCGGCACCATGCCTATATGGTCAACGAGCGGTTTCCCCCCAATATCTATTTGAGAATATATACATCTGGGTAGTCCATAAGCTTCAGAGTCGTGGCAATGACACCTGCGACTGCCGGGACATCGTGAATGATTATCAGGTTGTTGCTCTTATTTAGCTCCTCCATCATGGGTTTTGAGAACATATTGCCGTAATCAACGTGGTTGGCCCCCTTGATGTGACCTTTCTTAAACTTCGCTTTATTCCGAAAATCGACAAAGGTGCAATTTGTCAGTTTTCTGGCAGCCCCTTCGGTGATTATTAGTGTGGCAAAATCGTTCTTGTTCACAGCAATGAGGTCCTCAAGAAGTTCCAGGTCCCCTACCGTAGGATACCCTGCCTTTTTCCACCCCTTGATGCCATCTTTCATCCAGTAAACATTCTTGTAGCCATTAGTAACCGCCAACCTGGCGGCGTGATAGGATTTCCATCACGTGCTTGATGCGCAATAGGTTATAATGGGAGTGTTCTTGTCTTTTGGAAGCTGAGCTATGTCAAAGTCGACTTCGCTCAGTGGCATATCAATGTGTTTGTGAGCCTTTGGAACCATACACGTTATGTGGATTGTGCCGGAAGGATGACCCTTCATGAAATCGGTCGTATGACTGTGGCATGCAACCACTGTCGCACCATCTTCGTGAAGTTTTTTTGCTTCTTCCAGGCTTACCATTTTGAAGCCGTCTCCCCCTGTGTTAGGAGCGGGCACCTTGGCCGTAAAACCAAATGTTGAAAACCCGATTATCAACAATAATGATAAAATAAAAATTGGTATTTTCCTGTACATAGCTAATCTCCTTTTATTTATGTTGTTATTTTTTGGGGTAATTGCAACTCTCAAATATAGGCATGATCACTAAGAACCGTTTACTTGTTCCACCTCCTTTCTGTCGAATTAAGCCATTACTGGTTCTTTTGAGGATAGTCTGTCAAAAAACGACATTCTCGGTGAGACACAGAATGTTGCTAACACGACCCTCATTCCGTTAACAACCGGAAGGTCGTAGTAGTTCCGGGCTTTTAGGTTTATACTCCCAACAGAATGAAGTCCTGTCAGGAGCAAGGCTGGCAGTGTTTGAGATGGTACTCCATGGGGTAACCTCCTTATTAGAAGTTAAAGGCGGAAAGAATGGCCTTGAATTACATATAAAATATCTTCGATTTGTATACATTGATATCGTTATGCATCAAAGATATCATTGCTGTCAATGAGAAAATATAGTATAAAAGGGTGAAAATCAGATTTCTAAGGAGAATCAAAAATTGCGGCAATTCATGGTAGGATTTCGTGTAACTGAGGACGAAAAGAGAATGCTTGACGAAATGGCGAAGAAAGAACACCGGTCACTTGCAAACTTTATAAGGCTTTGCGTGATTACCTGCTTGGAGCACCATTACGATACGGCATGGCCACCGGACGACCCCGACGAGTAAAATAACCCAGACAGAAGAAGCCGACGAAAATAGGCATTTTCATTCTCTAAAGGTCTATAAGAAAGGCTCCCTTGAGACTTTTCTGTCAAGGGGATTCGCAGCCAGGATTGCACAAAACCATCACATATTCCGCCCTCTTTTGACGCTTGCCAACTCTCACGTGAGGGGTGAAGTGGGTCTTGCAATAGGGACATTCTTTCATCCTGGTCCTCCTTTACAAAAGAGGAATGACACAAACCAAACAAATCAAAAGACCAAGATGAATAAAGATAAATTAAAAGGAAAGAACCAAAGATTGTTCTTTTTTCCCAATGATAGGAATTATAAGGAAGGATATTTAAATAAAGGTAGGTAAGAAGATTTGCTCTTTGAGGGAATAATATGAAAAACAATAACGGAATGAAATGGAAGGAATCAAATAGTCACAACATAAACTAACTGACAACATAACGTGCATTAAGGTTCTGTCTCATATTGGCCGTATATTGTCAAGAGTGGGATATGTAGTCTTCTCATTTTGCCCGGAAAATCAAACAGATGGATAATATAGTATTGTGGCGTCAGGAATTCAGCAAGGATCCGGCCACAAAACTTGGATTTTAGGTCTGTGCAAAAATGAAACCTCATTTGGCGGATGGGCCAAGGATGGAGGCCCAAAGGCCTTGAGATCTCCACCAAATGAGGTTAGGGATGGCCGGCTTCCTCTCGGGATTAGGGATGCAAAATGTCGAGAAATTGCTGTGCCAGGCATATGGCAAGAGATAATCCCGATATTCACACACTGCGGTTGTGGACCATTTGGGGACCGTTTGGAATCTTGAATATCCTTTTTAGGCTTCATGAATCCAAATTATTTGATGCAGTCCTGAGAACATAAAAAAACTTCTTGTTCAAATAGTAATGCATTTGATATTTCTTCACCTTTTTTCTTATGTTGCTATTTACTCAACAGGATATCCCGCCTTTTCCCATGCCTTCCACCCACCGGCTATGTTAACAACATTTTTGTAACCCATGCGACAAAGGGTGCAGGCGGATAGGCAACCCCGACCCCCTACCTTGCAATAAATAACGATTTTGGCATTCTTGTCAGGAATTTTCTTGGAAACTTTCCATTCCATCAGCCCCCTGGGAATATTAACGGCGCCCGGGACATGCCCCATCTTAAATTCCTTTGGTTCCCTGCAATCCAAAAAAACACATTCTCCCTTATCCAGAATCCCCTTGGCATCAGAGACCGAGACCTCGCACACATCCTTCTTCGCTTCGGCAACGAAATCCTTTGCAGTCATAGCTTTTGCCATCGCCTGTGGAACGGCAAAGGCGAGCGCGAACATAAATACCAGGACAAATACAAAAAGTGAACGTTTTTTCATCGGTTTTCCTCCTTTGTAATTGGGTTTTAGGGTTTAAAGCCAAGCTTGCATGTAAGCAAACTCTGCACTAATTGCTCCTTTTTTGGGGAACCAGAGCCGGTGGTACAATAACATCCCTGTTGGCCTTCAGGTAATCTGGCTTAACATCTTTCTCAAGCAGGAACAACTCTGTGTTACCGTGACAACTATTACAGGTCTTGTTTTGAGGTGTGTGCCGTCTGATATTGTGGGGTGTGGCAAGTTTCCAGTTAGGAAGCGTGTCGAAGTTGGACAGGCCATTTTTCACATAGAAATCGAAAGTAGTATGATCCACCGGAACATGCCGGAGTGTGACAAATTTTTCAGGCCTTTTCTCCGATTGCAAGGGATTTAGACCTACCTTGAACTCAATTGGGGATGCCTTGTTTTTGTAGAATTTAAAGCCCTGTTTGTCCTTCCCAACATGGCAGCTATAACAGTTCTTGTACGGCATGGAGTGACAGACTTGACAACTTACCTGATCCTTGTGTATCCAGTGGCTTTTGGGATTTTTCGCCATTGGTTGGTAGATATCCTTGTGGCAGTCTAAACACTTTGGACCGTTCTCCACCTCATACCTGTTGGCATAATCCTTGCCATCTCCGTGCATTTCATCAGCCGTGTGACACTTGGTGCATTTAAAATATTTCTGTCTGTGGATGTCAGGAGGAATACCCTTGTTCTTGCCAAAATACTCTTTTTCGATACGACTCCCATGGCATGCAGTACAAACTGTATGCATGGGGGGGCTCTTCTGAAAAAGGTGGCCCTCCAATAGACCGCCACCCACCGCCTCAGGACGGCTGATATGACACTGACCGCAACTGCTGTGGCAGGCGTTGCAATGGGACCCTCTGGCAGCATCAACCTTGGCATGCACACCCTTGTTTGGATTAGCCCGCATATCTATCATTTTCTTGAATGGGGAAAGGCTCACATGAAGACTGCTCTTATAATTCTCCGCAATCTCATCATGGCAGGATCCACATGTCTCAGAAGCGTCTGGATATGACGGGTCTTTAACCACACCCTTATGAGCTGTTTTCCAATTTGGATCATTGGGATTGCCACCATGGCATTCGTGACAGCAAAGTTCACCATGGTTTTCATCCTCGGCTATTGCGCTATCAACCCACAACTTTTCGTGCGGAGCCAACGGCTCCACGTCTCCCCCTCACCCCTCCCCTTCAGTTTCGGCGGAGCCTCCTGGTTTATCCTTGTCGGCCTTTGCGATCTCTCTTGTGATCTTTATCAGCTTTCGGGCGTTAGTATGACAGGTGAAACAATAGTTCTCATTGTCAGCAGAACGGGCCTTCTCGCCACCATAAAACAGGATTAGGGAAATCGTTAAGGCCAACGCTATAATTATTGTAAATTTAACAGGTTTCATTTTCCTCGCTCCTTCAGTTTCAAGCTGACCATGATAAACCTGGCAGGCACTCAGAGGTTTAGAGTTCACCGTTATAAATATGCTTTGTCTGTTTTATGAATAGAATGCGATCTTGGAATTGAATAGAGACCTTTGCACACGTCGTGATTTTGTGCCGAATGTGCTTCCTTTTCTTAACCCGATTAACCTTATCTTGAGGATATTCTCTCAAGAAAATCTAAAATGTGGGAGTTTCGCTGATTGTGCAAAGGCCTCTAATTCAATAGCTTTTAGCAACATCCATGCCAAAGCCGAATTCTAAGACGTTAAAATTAACTAACAGTTTGTTAATATTGTATAATTAAACTTTTAAATGCTCCACGTACAAGGCATTAACCTTGCATGGTGGGGAACAAAAAGCCCCGTCATTATTAGGTTTTTGGGAACAAAATGAACCTGCCCTTACTTTTTATGATTGACGATATGTGGGCTTCTTGCTATATATGGACTCACTTCATGAAGACTTTCCTTGCTCTAAATGGTAATACCCATCAGGCAGGCTAACCTCAGGGAGACAATCAATGCCCTCTTTAGATAAGCACTATCAGATCATATTGGACAGTATCGCCGACGGGGTCTTTACCGTAGACCTGAACTGGCAGATAACCTCTTTTAACACGGCCGCGGAAGGCATAACCGGCATTTCGAGGGAAGAAGCGGTGGGACGTCCATGCTTTGAAGTGCTCAGGGCCAATGTTTGCGAAAAAGGGTGTATTCTCCGCCACACCGTTGAGACAGAAACGCCTGTTGTGAACATGCCGATCCATATTGTTCGTGCTGATAAGAAATCGATTCCCATAAGTGTAAACACAACCCTGTTAAAGAATGAGGCAGGCCGGATTGTAGGTGGGGTTGAAACGTTCAGAGATTTGACCGTGGTCAACAAGCTGCGAAGAGCGCTTTTCAAACAGCAATCTTTTGAAGACATCGTGAGCAAGAATGCCAGGATGCTCAAACTGTTTTCAATACTTCCTCAGATCTCCGAAAGCAACAGCACAGTATTAATTGAAGGGGCGAGCGGCACAGGGAAAGAGATTTTTGCCAGGGCAATTCACAATAACAGCCCAAAAGGAAAAGGACCTTTTGTGGCTATCAACTGTGGGGCACTGCCTGACACCCTTTGTGAATCAGAGCTCTTCGGGTACAAGGCCGGCGCTTTTACCGACGCAAAGAAAGACAAGCCGGGACGATTTGCTTTGGCTCAGAACGGTACAATTTTTCTTGATGAAATCGGTGATATCTCCCCCGCTGTTCAGGTAAGGCTCTTGCGTGTACTGGAAGAAAGGGTTTATGAGCCTTTAGGCTCAACAAAAGGGATTAAGACAAATGCCAGGGTAATTGCGGCAACCCATCGAAACATGAAAGACCTGGTTCAGGAAGGTAAGTTCAGGGAAGACCTTTATTTTAGGATCGATGTCATAAAATTATCCCTGCCAACCCTTTCCGAGCGAAAAGAGGATATACCCCTCTTGGTGGATCATTTCATAGAGCATTTCAATCACTTGACCGGGAGAAAGATCGTAGGCATCACTCAAGAGGCAATGGCTGCACTCATGCTTTATGACTGGCCGGGAAACGTTCGCGAGCTTGAAAATGCCATTGAACATGGCTTTGTGCTCTGCCTGAGAGAATTGATACGATTACAACACTTACCCGAACGGCTTGTTCCCAAGAACGGGGCCATGCTTGTACCAACCGGACTGACACTCAAAGAGATTGAAAAGCGGGCAATTCAACAGTCTCTTGAGAAAAACCAGTGGAAAAAGATGGCAACAGCCCGGGAACTTGGCATCGACAAAAACACCTTGCGCCGAAAGATCAACCGATTCAATATTGTTAAACCACTAAATACCTAACCCGGCGAAGCCGGAATTGACTATTGACTATTGAAAATTGAATATTGGTGGAAGTCGCTTCGCTCCGCCGTCTTTTGTACTGCCATTGGGGACACCGGTTTTGGGGCAGCAGGGGTGACAGATAATCTGGCAACAATTATGAAATTCTACGGTCGAAAAAATGAGCTTGACTTACTCTACAAATTGGGGTGCAATGCAAAAAAGTAACATTTTGGAAAAAGGGTGTTTTTCATCTAACATTCTGATTTAATGTCGAATGTCGAGTCACGCCATTGGCGTGATTGAATTATGAAGTCTTGTCCTTGTTCGACGTTCGACATTCGAAAAGTTCCCTTTACTATCTTATCAATTAATCACTTCTTTGTATTGCACCCGTTTTTTACTTACTCCCTGTATAAGGATAATAACTCTGGGCCACGTCCAAACGGGCCAGGTGGTTTCCGCCTAACCACAACTGGATAATCTTGCTGTCCCGCAGGTATTTCTCCACGTGATATTCACGAACATAGCCGTATGAACCCATAAGATCCATGGCCCTGTTGCAGACCATCTCTGTCACGTCACAGGCGTGCACCTTGGCTGCACTGGCCCTGGCCAAAAGATAATCATCGCCGGGGTTGCCGAATTTCTTCCGGTTATTGAACATGGCCGCCACAGAGAGATAAAACAAACGGGCCGATTCTATGCCAATGGCCATATCGGCAATTATAGCCGCCTGCAGCGAATGGTTTCGTACCGGTTTCCCCCCGTAAGACCTAATTCCGGTGTATTCCGTTACAATTTCCAGTACAGCCTGGGCATTTCCTATGGCCATGGGCGCGCTCGTGAGCCTGCCCCAGCTTACGTTACTTCTGAATAGCTTCCAGTCAACCCCCGGTCCCGCAGCCCTGTATTCCTTCGGTACCCTTACATTGTCAAAGTAAATGGCCGCGTTTACATCAGTGACCTTCATCCCCATCTTGTCTTCGGGCTTGCCAAAGGAAAGGCCGGGCGTATCCTTAGGAACATAGATAAGGGCAAGGCCTTCTTCTTTCTGACCTGGGTCGGTCGTGCATATAACACAGTAGAGGTCGGCCACGCTGGCCCCGCTGGGCCACATCTTTTCGCCGTTAATGACCCATTCATCGCCTTCCAATTTGGCCCTGGTTCGGATCGTAAGGCCATGTTCGGCCCCATCCTCAATATTACAGCCCCCAGCAGGCTCGGTAATGGCGAGGCAGCCGCAGCGGGGCGTGTCATCACAGAACATGGGGATAAATTTGTCCATGACTACCGTGTTCCGTCCCCCCATTGCCGCTGCCAAACACCACGGTATAATCAGGGCGTGAAGTGAAAGACCGCTATCCCCTCGGGCGATCTCCTCTGATATGGCACAGATCGTGGCTGCCGACCGTATTTCCAGACCACCATATCTTTTGGAAAACCCCCGCTTTTGAATGCCGAGCTTGACAAGTCCCTCATATGCCTTTTGAAATACGGCATGGTCTTCATCCATCTGCATGCGTATCGGCATAATCTCTTTATCAACGTATTTTCGAATAGTGGTCAATAAAAGCTGATCTTCCTCGGACGTGATAAAGTCACCGTACCTTTTCATATGAACCCCCTTTTTGTTGATAAAGTTTTTTATTGTCATTCTGCTGGGTGATATTATCCACTGGACCTGATAACTTCAAGATATTTTAATCTCAAAATAGCAATTTTTCTGATAATTCCTTCATCTTGAAGGGCTTCTGAATAAAACCATTACAACCTCGATCCAATATCTCGGTCGCTTGATCATTGATGCTGTAATCCACTGGCTCCAGCCTATTGGTAACGGAGCGCTTCGATCGGGTCAAGCTGGGCAGCACGCCTTGCGGGGTAGTAACCGAAAAATATCCCCACTGCCGCGGAAAAGGAGAGCGCAAGCAGAACACTTGAAGGTTCTGTGACCGTCAAGAACTGTGTCCACTTTCCGATCGTCTGAGCGGCCCCGATCCCTAAGGCAACACCGATCAGCCCCCCGAATCCGCTCAGGACAATCGCCTCTATAATAAACTGCAGCAGGATATCCTTGTTTTTGGCCCCAATCGCTTTCCGCACGCCGATTTCCCGGGTCCTTTCGGTCACTGTCACAAGCATAATGTTCATAATCCCAATACCGCCAACGAGCAATGAGATCCCTGCGATGCTCCCCAAAAGAACCGTAAAGGTACGGCTCACTTCCGAGGCAGTTTCCACAATTTCTGCCTGGTTATGCATATGGAAATCATCGGGCATCCCTTCAACCGACCGGTGCCGTTTTTTAAGAAGTGACGTGATTGCTTTTTGTACCTTATTGAGGCTGACATCATCAGCAGCCTGGATATCGATCTCATGAAGGTAATCAAGCCCGAGCAACTGTTTCATGGCCGTTGTATAGGGTATGACCACCTGATCATCAGGATTATGTCTTCCCCGACTTCCCTTGGCTTTTGCTATTCCAACGATACGAAAATTAATCCCCTTGATTTTGATCGTTTCGTTGACAGGGTTGGTCTTTCCGAATAAGTTTTCTGAAGTTACCGGGCCAAGAACGGCAACTCGCGCCATTCTGTTTACCTCTCCTTCGGTAAATGCCCTTCCCTTATCAATTTCAAAATTCCGAATAGGGAAATAGGTGGTGGATGAACCGATCATACCGATTGCAATATTCCTGTTAAAATACTTGAGCTGGACCTGACCTCTCACAACCGGGGCAACCTGATACACACTGGGAAGCTGTTCGAGTATCGCCTCGGCATCTGAAAGCTTTAGCCGCTGTGATGTATCAGACATCACGCCCCGGAACCCACGTTGACCGGGATGTACTAAAAGCAGATTAGTGCCCATGGATGCGATCCTCTCCATCACGCGCTTTTGCGCTCCGGCGCCTAATGCCAACATGGATATGACTGCTCCCACACCGATGATAATCCCTAACATCGCCAGAAATGTTCTGAGCTTGTTTGCAGACAGACTTTTGAAGGCTACTTTGATAATGGTCCAGAAGAGCATTGCTTTATCCTCTCCCTTTTTCACTAATGATTTTTCCGTCTAAGATATGTACCTGCTTTCCGCATTGTGCTGCGATGGATGGTTCGTGGGTAACAACGATGATCGTTCCCCCGTCGGCGTTGAGGTGTTTAAAAATCGCCATAATCTCTTCTCCGGTGGCCGTGTCCAGATTTCCCGTAGGCTCATCAGCTAAAATGATGGCCGGATCTGTCACTATGGCACGCGCAATGGCCGCCCGTTGCAGTTGTCCCCCGGAGAGTTGTGTCGGTTCGTGATACATTCGATCTTGAAGACCGACAATCTGCAATGCCTCTTTTGCCCGATCCTTGGCTTCTGATTTGCCGCCGTAGAGGAGCGGGAGTTCCACATTCTCTAAGGCACTCAGACGGGGGAGAAGGTTAAAGCTCTGAAAAACAAAGCCGATACGCTGATTTCGAATTTCAGCCAACCTATTCAGAGGGAGTTTGGACACGTCTTCACCTGCAAGGATATATGTTCCGGAGTCAGGCCGTTCCAGACATCCTAATATGTGCATCAGGGTAGACTTCCCGCTCCCTGAAGAACCTCTTATCGCGATCATCTCCCCTTCCTCAACCTGGAAATCTATCCCGTCTAAGGCCAGGACCAGACTGTCTCCAAGTCGATACGTTTTAACAAGCGAATCTGCTTCGATAATCAATGATGTCATCTTCCCCCTATCATCATCCGCATCGCCCTGCTGGAGGTGAGGTTTCGTTTGGAGGGGTCGGTCCGCCAGCGGCTCCGGGCTTCTCCTCTGCGAAAGACCACCGTATCACCTTGATTCAGACCTTCGGTTATTTCAGTCATAACACCATCACTGATACCCACCTTGACCCGGCGTTCTTCCGTACGGCCATCATCCATCTTTATCCGAACGATATAATCACCCTTTTTCCGTAAAACAACCTCGGAAGGCACGATTAAGACGCCCGCTTTGTCGGCGACGATAATGTCAACATTGGCGGTCATCTCCGGTTTCAACAACTGCTTGTCTCTCCCCTGTACCTCGATTTTCACCTCGAATGTCACAACATTCGAAATATTAACCCCCTTCGTTGCAATTCTCTCGATCTTTCCGAAAAAGCGCTTTCCGGGGAATGCATCCGCAGTTATGATTACCTTTTGTCCCAATTTTACTTTCCCGATATCACTCTCATCCACCGAGGCGAGGATAAACAGACGCGTAAGGTCGGAAAGAACCATTACTAAAGTCCCTCCGCCGACATTGCTGATCCCCGAGGAAATGATCTGCCCCGATTGGACGTTTCGTTCGGAAACCACTCCATCGATAGGAGAAAACACCTTGGTATCTTTAAGACGCTGTTCAGCGAGGGAGAGGTCGATCTTATTCGTTTCTATCTGCGCCTTGGCGAGCTTGACGTCCTGGCGTTTAAGCTCCAGTTCGTGGGCCGTAATCTGCAATTTTTCTATACCTATCCGTGCATTTTCCAGATCGACTTCCGCCTGAATGGCAATCGTTTCGGCCGTCTCCCTGTTTTCCTGGGTAGTGATCTTTCTCTCAAAGAGCTTCTTTACACGGTCTGCCTTGTCACGGGCATCCTTAGCAGTAGCGATAGCTGATTTCTGGGATGCCTCAGCGCTTTTCCGCTCGATGCCAAGATTTCCTTGCGCGATCTGAAGATTGACCTTAGTTTGGATGAGACGCGCCTGAGAGGATTCAAGGATAACCTTGGCCTGGTTTACCTTCCGCTGCTCGTCCACCGGATCGATTTCAACAATCAAGTCGCCTTTCTTCACCCGATCACTGATATCAAACGGCAGCTTTATCACTTCACCGCTGGCCTTACACTTTATCTCAACATCAAGGTTGGAGACCACCTGACCGGTGCAGGAAACAGCGGTGCGTATTGATCCCTTTTCAACCTTTACCGTGGACCACTGCTGCGTTTCCGTTTTTTCATTCATGTCCCTAATTGCCCACAGATATCCCCCGGTGATGATCACCGCTACCAGGATCAGAAAAATGAAAAGTTTTTTCATAAAGACCACCCCTTGTGCTACCATCTAAACAACTCTGAGACCTTTGGATAATATCGATTTTTCCTCACATCACCACCCATCCTAATTGTACGCTAATAGGACTGGAACCTCCCGTTGTCAAGCGATTTATGAAATTTCAACGTTTGAAAGGTTTCACCCTCAACGTCAGACCTTCAACACTCTGAACAACTATCTTATGGCCAGCCAGTAGAGGAACATCGCTGACTGCCCTCCACAGTTCGCCATTCACGAAAACCTGCCCTTCAGTTTCCTGCCACTGTTTAATCTCACCCACCTTTCCAGACATCCCCGTCACACCGCAGACAGATTTTCTATTCCTGTCCTTGATAAACCAGAACAGAGGGAAAACCACATGCTCAATGAACTCAAAGAGGATAAATCCTATTACCAAAATTATTAAGATGTTCTTCATTATGCCCAGTCCTTAGGGGTCGCGCAGAAATCACATTTTTGCGCGAACACTAACGGGGTATTTCGACGTGATCATCCTCATAGATTCCTTTTTCTGCTGTTGTGTGACAGGCAGAACAGTTGGATAAGGAGCCGATGGAATCACGCTCTAACACTTTCGGAGAAACTTCATGGTGCTTTTGCTGAATATACGGAATCTGAGTAATTCTCAGCGGTGTTCGGTTCCCTAAGCTTCTCATGATCTTAACTGCCCGCTTTGCAGAGGAATGGTCTGCGGCATTCGCCTTAAGATATTCAGCAATTATCTTTTTTGAATACGGATCAAGCTCGACGACCTCTCCAAAATGGTCTTCAAGCCCGGCAAGGATTTTATTCCATGAACCAGAGGGTAATAGTTCGGGCTGATATGCGAAGTGGCAACCACCGCATTCCTCTTTGAAGGTCGGGTTATTTACTGGCGTTAAATAACGTTTCCCATAATGCTTGGAGTCATTCCGGTACCTTTTTTGATACCGCTTCCTTTCTTTATGTCCATCACCATCAGCCAAAGCGATATAGAAACTCCCACTTGTCATCAGTAAAACTGCCATCCCAAAAATAATCCATTTTTGAATTCTGTTCATAACATCTCCCCTTTCAAATCTTTTGTCATAGGACTAACCGTTGATTTAATTCCTAAAGATCTACCGCCACCCTTCCCATACCTGAAAGCAGTAGACCCTTAAAGGGGCAGTATCCTGGATTGAAGAAGGGTGGTTTTTGTTTTTATAGATTTAACAAAGGAGGGAGAGGTTTTGTAGGTATATCGGTGAAGACAGGAATGTCCTGTAAGTATGAAGTGAATGGCCAAAACGCTCAATGATATGGTTGTAGGAATGATAACCGTTAAAAATAGCAAGGATGGGTACTGAAACACAGCTTTTTATCTTGCCAATCAGGGTGGATGACACCGCTGCCTTAAAAGTGAGTCCATCTTCGAGAGCACATCTCTTACAGTGATTCCCAGTACAGCGCTTATGGAATGGCAGATTTTCCTTGGCATCTATCTCGCCTTGAAGGCCAACCAGGCAGGGTTCTGTACACAAGCATGCCTCACTCATAACACCGTTTGTGAGAATACCGAGAAGGAGAAACAAATTGAGTAGCATCCTAAACACTCTTCGATTTCTCATAAGGGTATCTCTCTTTATTCGTAATATCTTCATTTGTTAAATTATTAGATTATACCATGGTCACCGATGAATTATGATAAATATTCTCGCAATTACAGATATCCTTCTGAACATGAAATGGATTTATTTGGGTGAGCCTGGGTGAACCATAACTGGATTGTAGTTCTGTCTCATATCAGCCGCATTTTGTCAAGAGTAACGTATCTAAACTTTACTTTTTGTCTTGAAAATGGACCATCGTTTCTTGATGGCCTGATATAGAGCGAGCGTAGCGTTTTTGGACCGAAGGTTTATGCAACGTTAGGGTTTACTCTGTGGGGGACCTGAAATGCTATTCTTGTGCCTAACTCTCTCTCGCTCCGTATATTAACGCTCCCTCCTAACATCCATGCTCGCTCTTCAATGGCGGACAACCCCATACCTCTTTCGGTAAAATCTATACTCATAGTCTCTTTTACGTCAAACCCCTTACCATTATCCTCTATGACGAAAGAGATTTCCCCGCCCCGCTTTTTTATGACAATCGAGGTGAGGGAGGCACACGAGTGTCGTACAATATTCGTAAAGGCCTCCTGGAATATGCGGAAAACAAGGAGCTGCTGTTCATTTGTTAACAGCTTATCAATATTTGCAATATCCAGTGATGTGTCGATATCATGGGTCTTCAAAGCATTTTCCACCAGCCATCGTATGCCAGCAGTAAGTCCCAAATCATCAAGGATTCCCGGGGTCAAATCCATACATATCCTGCGAATATTTTCAATAAGGCCTACTATATAATCCAGCATCGCCTGACAATCTGACCTTAACTCGGTCTGCCCTTCCTCCAATCTTCTTTGTATGGATCTTAGTTGAAGTTTCAACACGACGAGAGACTGTCCAAGCTCGTCATGAAGGTCCAAGGAGATTCGCTTTTTTTCTCTTTCCTGGGCAGTAAGAAGAGTGGAAGATATAAAACGAAATTTCTCCGCCTGCTTTTGCGCGGTAAGATTTACAATGAGTCCGTTGTAATATGCAGGGTTTCCGTCCGAATCAAAAACAGGATTTGAAATTGCATGACACCATCCCCATTCTCCCTTCATATTCTTCCAGCGAAACTCTTGATCAAAAGTATCTCGATTTCGAACACTTTTTGCCTGAGCTTCAATAAGTCCTGGTAAATCGTCCGGATGTATATTATTAAACCACTCACTAAACTCAGCTTCTGGTGAGATGCCTATTTCATCTTCGATACCTGGACTCACAAAAACCAAACGTCCACTAAAATAATTCTCGGGATCAACTTCCAATCGGTAAACTATAAAACCTTTAGCACTTTCCATGAATGAACGAAGGTGTTCCTCACTTTCCTGCAGCGCCTCCTCTGTCTGCTTGCGCTCGTCGATGTCTTTGACCCAGACCTGGATTCCACTCTCTTCGTCGGAGGGGAAGGTGATTGGTCGGGCATTGACCTCCCCGTAAAACCAGGAGCCATCCTTGCGCTGCAATTTGACTTCATACCGGCGCAGGACTTCCTCTCCACGCATACGAGCCTGCGCCCGCGCTCTTGTCAATTTCTGATAGTCAGGATGATATACCACCCAGTGGTTCTGCCCTATTAACTCTCCCTCCCTATATCCCAGCATCTCGTTTAACCGCTTGTTTGCAAATATGATACTTTGGCCTCTCTGGATGAATATTCCATCGAAGCTCTCCTCCACAAGATTTCGGTATTTCTCCTCGCTCTCCCGCAGCGCCTCTTCTGCGAGCTTACGTTCAACCGTTTCATTCTCTAATTCCTTGACCCTTTGTTCCAATTCTTCGTAGGTTGGTTTTTTAGCCATCAGAAAATTCTCCAACTACCCTCAAAATGAAAAAGCCCATACTCCGTTGCGTCTTTGACACAGTGTATGAGCCTTTGCAATTCCCATTAATCTTCCCCTTCTTGGTTTATATTATGTCTTGAAGGGCTTTGTTTTCATCACCAGAGACCATAACGTGCATTACTCCTCTGAGCACATCCGCCAAATCCATGCAAGAGTGCCAGACGCAAGTTAGCCTTTTTTCCTGGAAAATCCAACAGATGGTTCATATAGGTATGTTGTGAGCTGCCCTAACCTATCGAAATGATAAAGGGAATTCGGAGTGGACTTGGGGAATGATGATTCAGAAGGAAATTCAACAAGTTACCTCCAATTTATAGGAAACGAAGAAAGGTTCTCGCAACATAATAATTATCCTTTAATCGTACTTCTGTGTTCTGATCCAGGGGTTGAATAGCCCTGGGGTGGGCTACTGGATCAAGGGAGCGGGCCTGCATCTTTCATAGAGCTTCATATCATATAACCTG
>Ga0222626_1000846_pt1 | contig 15589 bp, 16 predicted proteins | sample AntAcemetageno91_FD_179862 | JGI IMG/M metagenome (GOLD analysis project Ga0222626, IMG submission 179862) | Saline water microbial communities from Ace Lake, Antarctica - #91 | ecosystem: Environmental > Aquatic > Non-marine Saline and Alkaline > Saline | place: Antarctica: Ace Lake | collected...
CCTTTTTGCCTTCATGAAGCGGCATACAAAGAAGACGACACGGCTTGCCTTTATCAACGCGGACTGGCGTGATTTTCAGAACACACCCGCTGCCGAGGAAACACGTGAAGGATCGATCCTGATAGATGATTATCTCAGGATTTTGAATAAAACTGGATGGCAGCACACGCATATCATTCAGGCACCCATGTCGGCTGAACGCTTCAGCGCCGGGATCGTCGCCGCAATGCAAAAGAAGAGAATCCTGGGAATCACAAGTCGGTACCTGATAATCTTGAAGCAGTAATGTGGGAGAAAAGCTCTGACCCTGTCCCGCAGTATGTTCGTTTCGTGCGAATCGAATAGTGTCGCCGTCGCATCACCTGGCGTAAATCATCAAGAATATTACTTTTACTTGACATAGCTTTTGGCCTATTTTAACATGTTTTTCATTACCATAAAGAATATTGAATGTTGAATATTGACGGCAAGCAAATTTGCCTGTTCATCCATTCAATATCAGGATATCAGGCAGAATTGCCTGATATGTAAATGTTGGGCCTATAGAAAAATTATGCCACTAAATCACACTTCAATGTACTCAGAACTCACTGATGAGCATTTTAAAGCCATTGGTAAAATAGTCGTGGAGTGGTCAAACATTGAATTTCTTTTAGGCTATCTTCTAAGCAGGCTCCTGGTGACCCCGTCATTTCTTGCTCGCTCTTATACTGATCGAATGAATGCCGCAAAAATCCAAGAAGCAATAGTAGAGGCTACTGAAATCCATAAACAAAGATATGGCTGCAAGATAATTCCAGAGGAAGTTCTTGATGAAATAATAAACTTAAACAATAAGGTCAGAGTGTTACGGGGGAAAAGAAATAAGTTTGCCCATTTCTGTTGGACACGCAGTAATGACAATGAAATCTTTGGCACTAACTTATCCGGTGGTGTGCCCAATAGTAAGAAAGGAAAAAAGGGCTACATTACCTATACGGTTTCTGAGTTGGCTGAATTTTATAAAGAAGCATACGAGATAGTGGACAAACTTTCACAATTGGCCGAGATTCTCCCAGAAATGGAAGAGGATGGCCTAACAAAAAAATTAACAAGGACGTAAAAAGCGACGCTTTTTCGTCGCTATGCTTTTTACGCCTGTTATTTATACCGTTGGGTTTACTAAGGAGGTCGGTATCAGTGTCCGGACCAGTAGCAAAAGAAAACGTCGTACAGGCTTGCCTCAATGGTTTAAAAAGAATGTGAACCTGGCCCCAATTACTGTATGGTCGCTGGCCTTGGAAGGAAAAGACGATCTCCAACGATTCAAGGAACCTGACTGGGGTTTAAGGACATGGGACACGTGGGACTGGAATGACTGCGACCGGCGTTTCGGCGATGAGTGGCCGGGACGTATTCCAGGCCAGATGATAGCGCATATTCTCTACTATTTTTCACAACAGGACGACCTGGTCTTCGATCCAATGGGCGGCGGCGGTGTTACATCCGAGGAAAGAATGTGAATCCGTCCCCAATTACTGTGTTTTTAGCTAAGCAGAGGAGTAGGTTAAAAAGAGTCTATTTATTGTAAGATGATTAACCCTATGGGTTCTTAGTAACAAAAAGCTCGTGTGTAAGTTCCCAAAATCCGAATCCAAACTTATTAAAGATGGTATCCCGTCCCAGTAATCCACAGAAAAGGGGGTGAGTTGGAAGCGTTTGCATCAAGCTAATAGGACATTGTCGAATGATCTTTCCAAAAACTTCTATAGTGGCATTATATTGATAGGAATCTACTTTACCGCCCCCGGTATCAGTTGTTACATTTAGTCCTTCATCCCATGAACCCAAACCAAGAAGGGGATAAAGGTCTGCTCTTAGTGTTGTTACACTCGCACCTGTATCAAATAACAAGGACAAAGTAACACTTTTTCCACTTTTTTGTATCAGATTGATCTGAACCAAAGGTAACCAAACGGCAGAACCATCCGATTCTTTTGCTTTATAAAACTTTACATTTTGTTCAAAGCTCTTGTCGGGCATATGCGAATGTCCATGTAACTGGTTCAGCGGGTATAAGAGTAATTAGTGGCCTGTCATACCCTTCAATTTGACTCATAAGTTCGGGTAAAGTGGGGGAGGATGCTACGATCTTCCTGTTATAAACTGCTACCCATTTTCCACCATATTCTCGACGAATAGTATCAAGATTTTTGCTTAACCAACTCATTTTATCGTCTTTGTCCGGAAGCGGTAGATTTCTATGTATAAAACTTACTTGTTGGGGGGTGAAAAGGTTTTCAGCTGCAATTTGCCAACACCGGATCATTAAGTGACCTTCTTCTGTAACGTTAGCATCAACTCCTGCTTTCTCAAGGGAAGCAAGAAATTCCATGGGAGAGTTGGCATCAAGAGAAAAAGATCCAACAATACTATCCAAATCAACCATTGTTCCTGATGATCTCATTTTCCAGCCCCATCTTTTTTAAGAAGTAATTTGCCTATGGTTTCTGCATGAGGCAACCCAACCGTGATTGTAGCCTTTAGGCGTGTTTTAACATTCTTAATTTGTGAATCGGGACTAGGCGGACCAGGAATGCTTTCATAAAACTGCATTACAATCTCTTTCTCTGTATTGATGATTTGAGCATAATCAGAAAAAAATGAAATTGCATCTTCTGGTTGTTCAAAAACACGAGTTACCTTTAGCTTTTCAACAACATGCATAATATAACCCCCTTTTTATTCATAGAAGAATGCAAAAAGCTATAAATAGGATTAAATGTCGTTACATTACCTACCCTGAAGATTCTTCTGCCCCTATTTATCAAATATTTTCAAGGAAAGAAACCCTTTTATTCAAGAAAGTTATTCATACTTACAGAAAAACTCTTTCTCCTTCATCTCCGGTCATCTTCATGTTCATACTCTTGCAAATTCATTCCCGTTCTCAAGCGTTAGTTAAGTTGCAATGTGGTGCAAAAGTGGTGTGACCCTCTTGTAAGTTATAAATATCATTAAAAAATAGTGACAGCGACTATTTTTCTTGGAAAAGGTGGCTAAAAATTTCTTGACTATGCACAGACTAAAAGATAGCTTCCCCCCCAACTGTGGTACATTGATCCGTATTAGGAAAAATTATCTCTAAAGACGTTGAAAAAAAATGATCAAAAACCGCTTTGATTCAAGGTTAGCCACAGAACAAAAACCAAAGGAGAATACACCATGGCAAAGATGACGGACCGCATGAAGCAAGTATTTGAGAAAGTTCCCGTGGCTGTGCTGGCAACGGCAACAGGAGATGGGACCCCCAATGCGGTACCAATGGCAGCGAAAAAAATCATTGACGATGAAACCATTCTTTTATCCGATCAGTATTTTAATAAAACCCTGGCCAATATGAAGTCCAATCCCAAAGCCTCGGTGACCTTTTGGGAGAAGACTGAAGGATACCAGTTCAAAGGAACCATTATCATTGAAACGAGTGGCGAACGTTACGAAGAAACGGCCAAATGGATCGAGGAACTTGGCAATGCTATAGGAGTTACAATGAGATCCAAGGGCGCCGTAATTATGAAAATTGATGAAATTTATGGAGTTACTCCCGGACCAGACGCCGGAAAGTTGCTGGTCTAGAAATACTTAGAAAAAGTAGAGACATCCATATCCCCCTATCCCGTAACTTCTTTAAGGACGCCTTCTACCTTTGTCCGTATTTCAGCCAGGCCTTCTTCGGTCTTCGATTCGAAACGCAGAACCAGGACGGGCTGGGTGTTTGACGCCCGGACGAGGCCCCATCCGTCTTTGAACTGCACGCGCACGCCGTCGATGTCGATCACATCATACTCAGCCGCGAACCGTGCTTTGACCTTTTCCACTACCTGAAACTTTGTATCATCGGAACAGGCCACTCGTATTTCGGGGGTGTTGAAGGTGCGGGGGATATCCGAGAGGAGTTCGCTGACCTTCTGCCCCGTCAGGGAGAGTATCTCAAGGAGGCGCAGCGAGGCGTAGATGGCGTCGTCGTAGCCGAAATAGCGGTCCGCGAAGAAGATATGGCCGCTCATCTCTCCTGCCATGAGGGCGTGTTCCTCCTTCATCTTTCCCTTGATCAGTGAATGGCCTGCCTTCCACATGATTCCCCGGCCGCCCTTCTGTGCTATGTCGTCGTAGAGTGTCTGAGAGCACTTAACCTCTCCTATGATCGCCGCGCCGGGGTTCTCTTTCAGTATGGATCGAGAGAAGAGAAGCAGAAGCTCGTCTCCCCTCACAATCTTCCCCTCATCCGTTATGACACCGATTCGGTCCGCGTCTCCATCGTAGGCGATTCCGACATCCGCCTTCTTCTCCTTGACCAGTTGTATGATCCCGGTGAGATTTTCTTCGACGGTTGGATCGGGAAAATGATTGGGAAAATTGCCGTCCATATCGCAGTAGAGTGGGGTGACGGAGCATCCTAAGCGTTCAAGGAGAGGGATGCCGAAGAATCCACCTACGCCGTTGCCTGCGTCGATAATGACTTTCAATCCTTTTTTTATCTTTACATTATCGAATATATAATTCTGGTAATCCGCTGTAATGTCTCTGTGCTCAACCGTTCCCTTTCCTGTCTCGATCTTGTCGGGATTGCCTTCAATTATTTTTCTCAATTCCTGTATGCTTTCACCATAAATTGTGTCGGGGCCTATGCATATCTTGAAGCCGTTGAATTCAGGTGGATTATGGCTTCCGGTAACCATGACTCCGCCGTCAGCATTCAGGTGTCTGATGGAATAGTAGAGGATAGGAGTGGCGCATAGACCAATATCAATCACATTGATGCCAGTCGAAAGAAGTCCCTCTGTGAGTGTGTTGAGATATTCTTCGGAGGTCAACCGGCAGTCTCTTCCAATAGTCATGACCTTCACGTTCCGTTTTTTTCCATATGTTCCGATTGCCCTCCCCAGGTCATAGACGAAGTCATGATTAAGGTCTTCTCCTACGAGTCCTCTGACATCATATTCCCTGAATACCTGCGGATTCATATTCTTCCTCCTGAGTGTTTAGTATGGCGGATATTACCATATATGGCGGATTTAGACAATAAATGTTCGTAACCTCTAATGAGACAGTTTTTTCTTGAATTGGTTTGATTTCTGGTCTAACTTCCCGAGACTATTTAAATATGGAGGTAGCTATGGGAATCGAATTTACAATTGAAGGAAATATCGCAAAAGTCGGGTTAAATATTCCCGAAACAAAAAATGCACTCAGCCCTCAGGCCCTGCTTGATCTGTACGAAACCTGGCAGGAGTGTCAGGAAAACAGCAAAGTGCGGGTGGTAGTATTCTACTCAGCCCTGCCTGATATTTTTTGCTCGGGGATGGATCTGAAGACCGCTATTCCGGTTCTAACAGCGGCCCGGCAACCGGAAACGGAAGCTGAGAAATGGCTCATTTCATGGGGGGATGCTGTAGGAAAAGCCATGCTGAAATTCAAAGAACTGGACAGACCCGTTATTGCCGCAATTAATGGGTACTGTCTCACAGGCGGATTTGAAATGGCCATGGGTTGTGAACTGAGGGTTGCATCTGAAGATGCCGTTTTCCAGATGAGAGAGGCCACTCTTGGCATCATGCCGACGGGAGGTTCAAATATCTTTCTGCCGATGCAGATAGGAAGCACACGGGCGATGGAAATTCTCCTTACAGGAAACAACTTCTCGGCTGCGACGCTTTACGAATGGGGGTTCTTAAACAAGGTCGTTCCAAGAGAAAATCTGATGGACGAGTCGATGGAACTTGCCGGAAGAATAGTCAATAACGGCCCCATGGCGGTACGGTCAATGGTTGCTCTTGCACAGCAGATAAAGGGACTGTCATTCAAGGAAGCCATGGATAAGGAAGTAGAGGTGGGATTGCCGGTATTCATGAGTGAAGAGGCCCGGGAAGGCGTGAGGGCCCAGAAAGAAAAGAGAAGGCCAAATTTCTGAGAAATTGCTGGATTTACTTTGTGGGTCAGGACAAGCTGCTGATGTCCGGAACGAATCGATTCTTCAATATCTGTTGACACCTGTTTCTGGCCGTGTTAGATTCACTGGAACTCAACAAAATTGCAAATGAGCTACTGGGAGGTAGATTTATGGGCTGGCAGGATAATGAAGGTTCCCCTTGGGGAGGTCAAAAACCGCCTGATTTTAAAGAAGCGGTTGAAAGGATCAAGAAGTCGATTCCTTTCAAGCTTCCATTTGGCGGAAAACATGGTTTAATCCCACTGGTTGTGGTGGTTTTATTGATCCTCTGGCTTGCGTCAGGCATCTATTTTGTCGCTCCTGACGAAGTTGGTGTGGTCAAGAGATTCGGCAAGGCGGTGCGCACCACTACACCTGGTCCTCACTACCATATTCCCGCCCCGGTAGAAACGGTTATGAGGCCGAAGGTGACGCAGGTGCGGAGAATTGAAATAGGGTTCAGAACCATAGGAGACAGGCAACTCGGAAGATTCAGGGCAGTAACGAATGAAAGCCTGATGCTTACCAAGGCGGAAAATATAGTCAACCTGACCTTTATCGTACAGTACAAGATAAAAGATGCGATGGCATATTTGTTTAATGTGAAAGATCAGGACAAAACGGTAAAGGATGCCGCGGAAGCTGCTATGCGTGAAACCGTCGGAGAGAGCGAAATTGATGATATCCTCACCACCGGCAAGTTCGTAGTACAGCAGGATACAAAAACGACCCTTCAGAGAATATTAGACAGCTATAAATCGGGGATACATATTGTTGCTGTTCAGCTTCAGGATGTTCATCCACCTGAGCAGGTTATGGCTGCCTTTAAGGATGTTGCCAGCGCCAAGGAAGATAAGGCCAAGATGGTAAACGACGCTTATGGTTACCGCAATGAGATACTCCCGAAGGCAAAAGGGAAGGCGTCTCAGGTTGTAAACGATGCAATTGCCTATAAAGAATCCAAGATTATCTCTGCCGAAGGTGACACGAGCAGATTCCTTCAGATACTCTCGCAGTACAGAACAGCGAAAGAGGTAACAAAAAAGAGACTTTATATAGAGATGATGGAAGAGATTCTTCCGGGAATTGACAAGGTCCTGATAGCTGAGAGGATAGGAAAAAATATGCTGCCCCATCTCTCGCTTGGCAGTGGAATTGGTACAGTGACAAACACGAAGTAGAAGGGAATTCTGGAGGTTGATAATGAAAACAAAATGGAAAATAGGTACAATTGCTGTTCTGGTCGTTATTTTTGTTGCGTCTCTTTCACTCTTCACTGTCGATCAGACGAAACAGGCGATTGTCATACAGATGGGGAAACCGTTGGATGGCATATACGGACCCGGGCTCCACTTCAAGGCGCCCTTTATTCAACAGGTGATGGATTTTGAAACAAGGATACTGGTGTATGACGCGTCTCCGACCGAGATCCTCACAAAGGATAAAAAGAACCTTGTCGTGGACAATTATACGAAGTGGGCTATTAATAATCCGCTGAGGTTCTATACCACGGTGAGAAATGAAAGAGGCGCTCAGGCACGGCTCGACGATATTGTGTACGCCGGGCTGAGAGTTGAATTAGGGCAGCATAATTTGTCGGATATTGTGTCTGAAACCCGGGACGCGCTTATGATGAAGGTAACGGAAAAGTCGGCCAAACGTGCGGAAGATTATGGCATCCGTGTCGTGGATGTAAGGATAAAAAGGGCTGACCTGCCTGAGCAGAATGAGAAGCACGTCTTCGGGCGTATGAAGGCTGAAAGAGAAAGACAGGCAAAGCAGTACCGTTCAGAAGGCGAAGAAGAATCCAAGAAAATTACTGCAAAGGCGGACATGGAGAGGACGATCATACTGGCAAAGGCGTACAAGGAATCCGAGGAACTGAAGGGTGAGGGAGATGCCAGGGCAGTAAAGATATACGCCGGCGCGTACCAGAAAGATCTGGGATTCTATGAATTTATCAGAAGTCTTGAGGCCTACAAAAAGGCTCTTAAGCAGGACACTAAACTGATTATCAATCTGCACGCGCCGTTTTTTAAATATATGAACTGAGTTTTTTTCTTGACTTACTTTCTGATTTAGTTCTATTAGACCCAACAATCAGCAGGGATAGTGGAGATAATGGAGAACATTAATTACAAACAGTCAGGCGGATTTTTTAGTTTCTTCGGTTTTTTTGGGGAGGTCTGCCTTCTGAGCTCTTGACGTAGGAATGAGCCGTGGGCAGACCGAGTGTCTGCCCACGGTTTTTTTATTTAAAGGCCGTGGATTTAGTTCCGCGGCCTTTTTTATTTTGAAAGGAGGGGGAATAATGAAAAAGTTAATTTACACGACAGTTATCATTCTGGCACTTCTTGTTGTAGTGATAACAGGCTATCGGCATTTCGCTAAGGTTGAAATCGCGCCCGCAAATACCATAAAGGTAGGGGCGGCGATTAATCTGACTGGCCCGGCGTCAACATGGGGGCAGTTTCATGCAAAGGGACAGCGGGATTATTTCCGGTATGTCAATGAGGTCAAGGGTGGTGTCAAGGGAAATCAGATAGAGATGATACTCGTGGATACCATGTACAAGGTTCCCGAGGCCGTTGCGGCAGTCAGAAAGTTTGCAGTTCGCGACAAGGTGGATATGATTGCCACCTGGGGCGCCGGTGAAGGGCTCGCGGCTAAACCAATCGTGCAAAAATACAAGATACCCACAATAAACTATTCCACAAGTTGGGAAATACTCAAGGAACCCGTCGATTATATGTTCCTGCCATTCGGGAGTTACCGCCTGGATTGTTACGCGGTTCTGGAGTATATCCGCGCAACTCACAAGGGCAAGGATGCACCCAAAGTTGGTCTTCTGACGTATAATAACGCCTATGGACGTTCCATACACGAACCGAGCAGGGAATACGCCCGGAAAAATAATATCGACATTGTGACGATTGAAGAATTTCCTCCAAGAACTCTCGACCTGACAACTGAATTGTTGCGTCTGAAAAATAGCGGAGCGGAATATGTTTTCATGCAGATGCTTCCATCGGCGATAATCACAGCTTTCAAATGTGCCGACAGGATAAATTACAAGCCGGAACTTTTCGGTACATGGACATCTACCGACCCCGATTTCTTCAATATGGGCAAGGGATTAATCGGGGATCGTCTTAAAATACAGTTCCCCGGTGGCCTGCCGGTTGATAACACCCCGGGCATTAAAATCATGGAGGATTTATGGACACGCTATAAAACCGTTGACAGGTTTGACGCGTCTTACTGGGAGGGAGTAGTAATAGGAATGATCATGGAGAAGGCCTTCATTCACGCCAGTGAACAATATGGAAAAATAACAAGAGAAACCATAAATATGGCGATGGAATCTTTCTCGAATGTGAATTTCGGAGGACTTGTACCTGATATCACCTACACGAAAACGAATCACGAGGGTTCATTCAAGGGCAGGATCGTCAGGGTATCAGAGGATGGAAAATATATTCCCGTTACTAATTTCTTTGTTCCCGGGGAAGAAGAGATAGAAATTCTGGAGAAATAATGAAGGCTTTTCGCGGACAGCCAGACATATTCAAGGCTATATCCGGTGACGGGAAACGCGCCGATCTCGGAGTGACCGGCCTTACCCTGAGCTTCGGAGGCGTAACAGCGTTGAACGATATCGATTTTGAGGTAAAGACCGGTGAATTGTTCGCGATTATAGGACCCAACGGGGCTGGAAAGACAAGCCTTTTGAACTGCCTTACTGGGTTCTACAGACCGCAGGTCGGCAGGATTATATTCAACGGGAATGATATAACAAATCTCGCGGCGCATAAGCTTGTAAGTTGCGGTGTCGGCAGGACATTCCAGAATATTGAACTGTTCCCCGGTATGACGGTCCTCTCCAATATGCTCCTGGCGCGTCATGCCCATTGCGGTTACGGAATTGCCTCGGCGCTTCTTTTCCTGCGCTCTGTGCGAAGAGAAGAAGTCAGGCACCGTGCCGTCGTGGAAGAATTGATCGATTTTCTGGAAATGCAGGCAATCCGTAAGAAACCGGTGGGATCGTTACCCTATGGATTGCGGAAAAGGGTTGAACTTGGCCGGGCGCTGGCGCTGGAGCCGAAACTTCTGGTTCTCGACGAACCCTTCGCCGGAATGAACCTTGAAGAGAAGGAAGATATGGTGAGATTTCTGTCCGAATTGAACAGAGACTGGGGGCAGACGATGATACTCGTTGAGCACGACATGTCTATAGTGATGAGTATATCTGAGCGTATAATGGTGCTGAATTTCGGAGATAAACTGGCCGAGGGGACACCCGGGGCGATACAGAATGACCCGGAGGTTATAAGGGCGTACCTCGGTGATGCACAGTGAACTCGAAACTTGAAACTCGAAACCTGAAGCTCCCGGAAAGAGACATGTCCAGAACCGGCCTCACACTTCCGCAGATTCTTATGGAGCATGCGAAACAATTCGGAGAGCGCACCTCGATTCGTGAAAAGGCATACGGCATATGGCAGTCATACAGCTGGCGCGACTATCTTGAATTTTCGAAAAAAGTAGGATTGGGTCTCAGGGCCCTTGGCCTGAAAAGGGGTGATAATGTCGGGATTATAATAGACAATCACCCTGAATGGCTGTTCAGTCAATTAGGGGGACAGTCCGTTGGCGCTGTTGTCCTGAACCTGTTTACCTCTGCGGTGAGCGATGAGATGGCCGGCACCCTTAACAGAATTCAAGCCGCGTACGTAATTGTAGAGGATCAGGAGCAAACGGATAAGCTGTTGGAAATGCGTGACAGGCTTACCCATGTTAAAAAAGTAATATATGTTGACCGGACTGGTATGAGTTCATATCGCGACGATGACTGGCTTATGAGCTTTGCCGAACTGCTGGAATCAGGTGAAGATCTTGACAAAAAGCAGCCGGAACTGTTTGACAGGGAAGTATGGAAGGCGAGACCGGACGATGTTGCCTTGATGATAATGACTTCGGGAACAACAGGCATCTCTAAACTCGCAATGCTCTCGCATGTCAATTTTACCGAAATGGCTGCAAGTTGGTTGAAGATAATTCCCGCAGAAACGGATGTGAACTGGCTTTCAATATCCCCCCCGGCGTGGATAGTTGATCAGATGTGGGGTACAGGTGTGGCTCTCGCCGGTGGTATAACGATGAACTTTCCTGAGACAAGGGAAACGATGCTCGAAGATTTTCGCGAATTAGGACCGAATATACTGATTACTTCATCCCGGTTCTGGGAAGATATTGCCTCCGCCATTCGTGTAAAAATTGGCGATGCCGGACCGATAAGACAGGAACTCTTTTATCTTGCGGAGAAGACGGGCGGCAGGATCATTGACTTGGAATCGCAGGGAAAATCACCCGGTCCCGGTCTCAGGCTCGCCCGATGGCTGGCCTCAGTTATTATCTTTCGCCCCCTCCTGGACCGGATTGGATGTTCCGGGTTTTACAGCGCATATACGGGCGGACATCCGATAAGTCCTGATGTTATAAGGTTCTTTCGTTCGCTGGGCTTGAATCTAAAACAATGTTATGGACTTACTGAATCTGGTGGAATATTTCAGGTCCAGCCCGATACCGAGGTCAAGGCTGAAACAGTCGGCAGACCCCTGTCGGGCATGGATGTGAAGATATCGGATGATCAGGAGGTCTTCCTGTCGAGCAGGACTGTGTTTCGGGGATATTATAACGATTTCGAAGCTACAGATGCCGCGTTTGCGGATGGCTGGTTGAGAACGGGGGATGCCGGATATCTCGATGACGATGGACACCTCGTTATTATAGGACGTCGCGAGGAGATCATCAGGAACAAGCAGGGAGAGGCTTTTTCCCCTGATTTTATAGAGACGCGCCTGAAATTCAGTCTTTACATAAGGGAAGCGGTGACATTTGGGGAGGGTCGTCCATACATAACAGCTCTGATAAATATTGATATGGGAAATGCAGGCAACTGGGCGGAAGAGAGAATGATACCCTATACGACATATACAGACCTTTCCCAGCGACCGGAGGTAGAAGAGCTGATTCGCGTAGAGATCGGGAAGGTTAATGTACGACTCCCGGATTCCATGAAGGTTCGCAAGTGCATACTCCTCTACAAACTTCTCGACGCGGATGATGAAGAGCTGACGAGGACCGGCAAGGTTCGCAGGAGATTTGTTTACGGTCTCTATCTGAATCTTATTACTGCCATGTACGAAGGCAAGCAGGAAATGGATGTAAAGACAAAGGTGCGCTATCGAGACGGTCAGGTGAGCACATTGGAAACCAGGGTACGTATATTGGAATTTGATTGAATCAGGAGGCTTTTCGCATGGAATTCTTTTTCCAGCTTTTGGTAAACGGGCTGAGTATAGGTTTTCTCTATGGCCTGGCAGCCATGGGATTTGTTATGATCTTTAAATCATCGAGTGTGTTGAATTTTGCGCATGGAGAGTTGATGGCGCTGGGTGCATTCGTATTCCTCGTACTGATCAGCTGGGCGAAGCTGCCTGTCTATGTGGCCTTTCCCGTGGCCCTTATCGGCTGTTTTATCCTTGGATTTGTCGTCGAGCGGCTCTTTCTGCGTCCGCTGATCGGTGAACCCCTCATCTATGTCATCATGCTCACCGTTGGCCTCGCTTCCATATTCAAGGGGGTGATGCTGTTCATATGGGGTGGAAATTTATATACTTTTCCTGATTTTCTCCCGGCCGGCCTTGCCCTGCGCTGGGGGAACATCAACATACCTCCGGTTTATGTCGTGTCGATTGCTGTTGGTCTGGTCTTCCTCATGCTTTTTGGACTCTTCTTTAAATATTCCTCCCAGGGTATCTATATGAGATCGGTTGCGGATAACCAGCCGGCCGCCCTTTCTCTCGGAGTACACGTAAGAAAGGTCTTTGCCCTGTCTTGGGCTATTGCTGCACTCGTGGCGGGAATGAGCGGGATTGTCCTTGGCACAATCAACGGGATTAATGTCCATGATCTTTCCTCCATAGGCCTGAAGGTTTTTCCGGTAGTTATACTGGGAGGCCTCGACAGTATCGGAGGGGCTGTTATCGGAGGAATCATAATCGGCCTTCTCGAAACTTTTACAGGCGGGTATCTGTCCACTTCACTGCGGGACGTAATTCCTTACATGGCGCTGGTAGTTATACTGATGGTAAAACCCTATGGCCTTTTCGGCCTGGTAGAGATTGAAAGGGTCTGATGAGAAAATTACACTTTCACCCCTGCGGAAATTTCAATGAGAGATACGAGCAGGAGCTTACGATTTTCGAGTCGGATTTCGGTCGCGCAGCCCTTTTCGCGGGACTTGTAATCCTTTTCGCTGTGGTTCCCTACGCAAGCGGACCATACCTTCTCTATGTCCTAAACACGGTTGCCATTACCGCAATAGCGGCGATTGGTCTGAATATACTGATAGGGTTTACCGGCCAGCTTTCCCTCGGACATGGAGCCTTCTTCGGGGTTGGCGCCTACGCGGCTGCGATACTTTCCACCGATGCAGGGTTTCCCTTTATCCTTGCCGTACCCTCCGCCGGACTGATTACCGCAATGGTGGGAACGCTCTTCGGATTGCCTTCATGGAGATTGAAGGGCCTATATCTGACGATCGCAACCCTTGCCGGACAGTTTATCATTGAATATCTCCTTGTCCACTGGGAAGGGCTTACAAGGGGAACCATGGGAATCGTGCTTCCGGGGATATCCATATTCGGTGTAGCGCTTGACAGTGACAGAAGCTTTTTTTATATCGCCTATATCACTCTGATTATTATGACCCTGTTTGCCGTTAACCTCATGAGGACGAGTTATGGAAGGGCGTTCATAGCGATTCGCGACAATGACCGGGCCGCCGAGGGTATGGGCATTCCCATACTTTCATACAAACTTCTATCATTTGCGATAAGTTCCTTTTACGCGGGAGTAGCCGGTGCCCTGTGGGCATATTACATGATCAGTATCACAACCGAGCCATTTAACCTGGGTCTTTCCGTGGAATATATTGCGATGGTTATCATAGGCGGGTTGGGGAGTATCGCCGGCTCCATCTATGGCGCCCTGTTTATCGTGGGGTTGAATGAAGGATTGCGGTGGCTGACAGGCATTCTCATGAGCGTTGATATTTTCAGCGCGGCCGGGCTTTCAATGGCGCCCTTGCGTGAGATAGCGTTTGGAGCGGCCATAGTCCTCTTTATCCTTCTGGAACCGAGGGGTCTTGCCGAGGTGTGGCGCATTATTCGTTCCAATTTCAGGCTCTGGCCATTTTCGTACTGAGGACCTGGAGTGTCATATCAACGATACACTGTCATTTCGTAGCGCAGGGGCTCTGTCCCCCGCAAACAAGTTGCCCGCAGGGGCAACGCTACTGTTATTTCTCCCTGCGGTCGAAATGACATTTCCTGAATTACACGACAGGAGGAAACAAAGAGGAATTTATGGAAGATAGTACATTGCTTCAGTTGAACAATATAAGTGTGGTCTATTCAGATGTTATCCAGGTGCTGAAAGGTGTTTCTCTTTCAGTTGAGGAGAACCATATAGTATCTCTCCTTGGCAGCAACGGTGCCGGAAAGACTACAACCCTGAAAGCTATTTCGGGGCTTCTTAAAACGGAGAATGGAAAGGTCACGGATGGCGACATCGTTTACAGAAAAAAATCCATTCAGAATTCCCCGCCTGAGACGATAACGCGTCAGGGTATCATCCAGGTGCTTGAGGGAAGACAACCTTTCAAATATCTGACAATAGAGGAGAACCTGAGAGTAGGCACAGCCACACGCTGGGGCAAACCCTACAGAAAAGATATGGATCTTATCTATGAATATTTCCCGCCTCTGAAAGAGAGAAGAAAAGCCCTGGCCGGTTATTGCAGTGGAGGTGAGCTCCAGATGCTTGTCATGGGGCGTGCCCTGATGGCGCACCCGCACCTGCTTCTCCTCGACGAACCGTCTCTCGGGCTTGCCCCCCTTGTGGTAAAGGAGATATTCCGCATAATAGAGAGGATAAACAGGGAACAGGGGACAACAATCATACTGGTGGAACAGAACGCGACCATGGCCCTTCAGATAGCTCATTATGGTTATATCATGGAAAACGGTAAGATAGTCATGGAAGGATTTTCCTCTGAGCTCAAGGAAAACCCCGATATAAAGGAGTTTTATCTTGGGATGGGGACGTCCGGTGATGCCAGGTCATACGGAGACGTAAAGTCTTACAAGAGACGCAAACGGTGGTTGTAGGAGGCTGAAGGCTGAAGGCTGTAGGTTGGGTAGAGCTTGCGAAACCCAACAAAGAAATGGTTTACGGTTTACAGCTGTAGGTTGGGTAGAGCTTGCGAAACCCAACAAAGAAATGGTTTACGGTTACCGGTTCACAGCTCACGGCTAAAAAACGGTAGACCGGCAACCGGTAACTGGTAACCGGTAAAAGAGGGGATTGAGATGGTGAAGTTTTTTGATGATATGGAAATCAGATCAACACTGCGCAGGGAAGAAGATAACAATCTGAGATTATCCGCGATGGTTGACTCGGGCTACCGACATTCCAAAATGGTCAGAGAAACATTAGACAGGCTCGGTCTGAAACCATCAGACATCACTTCCACAGACGATCTTGAAAAATTAC
>Ga0222626_1000850_pt1 | contig 15565 bp, 13 predicted proteins | sample AntAcemetageno91_FD_179862 | JGI IMG/M metagenome (GOLD analysis project Ga0222626, IMG submission 179862) | Saline water microbial communities from Ace Lake, Antarctica - #91 | ecosystem: Environmental > Aquatic > Non-marine Saline and Alkaline > Saline | place: Antarctica: Ace Lake | collected...
CTCGCCGATCAGTTCAACAGCGAGGCAAACTGGATGGCCCATTACAACGGCACTGCCATGGAGATCTGGGAGCAGACAGGCGGTCATCTAAACGCTATTGTGGCAACCATGGGAACTACCGGTACCCTGATGGGAATTTCCAGGCGGTTCATAGAGCTTAAACCTGATGTTCAGATTATCGGGGTTGAGCCCTATTTGGGCCACAAGATCCAGGGCCTCAAGAATATGAAGGAATCATACCGGCCCGGTATCTTTGAAAAAGACCGGGCAGATCGGATCATCAATATTGACGATGAAGAGGCATACCAGACCTCACGTATGTTGGCAAAAAAAGAGGGGCTGTTTGTTGGTATGAGCTCGGGCGCGGCCATGGCCATTGCGCTCAAGGTCGCGGAGGAGATGGAGAATGGCCGCATCGTTGTGATACTCCCGGACGGGGGAGAGAGATACCTGAGTACCCCCCTGTTTACGGCCAAGAAAAAGTCCGGACTTCGCGTATACAACACCCTCTCCCGTAAAAAAGAGGAGTTTATTCCAATGGAAGAGGACCGGGTCTCTATCTATTCCTGCGGCCCCACTCTCTGCCAGGTGATCGACTTGATCCAATGCAGACGTCTCCTCTTTTCTGACCTGATCAGGCGTTATATGGAGTTCAAAGGTTATGAGGTCACTCATATAATGAACGTTACCGACCTTGATGACCGGACCATCGAGGGCGCTGAGAAGGCGGGTGTTTCTTTAAAGGAATTTACGGACAGGTTTTACGACGCGTTTATGGAGGATCTTGATAGTCTTAACATAAAGAGGGCTGCTGAGTATCCCAGACCGAGTGAACACGTGGACGATATGATAAGCCTTACGGAAAAGCTCCTTGAAAAAGGATATGCCTATGAAAAGCTACGTTCCATCTATTTTGACATCTCTCGATTCAAAGACTACGGCAAACTCTCGGGAATAGATCTTGACAAGATCAGGCTCGGCAAGACCGTTGATCTGGATCAATACGAAAAAGAAAACCCTAAGGATTTTACTCTTTTTAAAAGGTCCACCCTGAATGAACTTAAAAACGGGATCTTTTTCAAGACAAAATGGGGGAATGTCAGACCGGGATGGCATATTCAATGCGCGGCCATGGCAATGAAGACCCTCGGCCCCACCCATGACATCCATACGAGCGGCGTTGCCTTGATATTTCCCCACCATGAGAACTCTATCGCCATCAGTCAGGCCATAACAGATAAACCCCTTGCCAATTATTGGGTCCATAATGAGCCGGTCATGACAGACGGCAACGAACACTCCGGATCCGCGGAAAATGGCCAACTGACCTTGAGAGACCTCTTGGACCAGGGCCATACAGGCCGGGAAATCCGCTACTGGCTGCTCAGCAGGCATTATAGAAAACCTGTTTTCTTTTCCCGGGCCAAGTTGTCGGCGGCAAAAAACACCATTTCCCATCTTGACAAATTTGTTCAAAAACTCCATTACTCCAAGCCCGGCCCCGTTGATCCGGAGATGGACCAGGCGATCTATGCCCTTAGACAGAAGTTTATCGGATCCATAGATGATGACTTCAATATTGCTGCGGCACTGGCCTCGCTTTTCCAGTTTACCCGCAGGATAAACAAAAAGATAGATCAGAGCGGGCTATCCTCTTCTGATCGGGAAAAGGCCTTAGTGGCTCTGGGACGAGTCAACTCAGTCTTGGGGATCATGAAGCTTGAGCCCCGCCTCGGCGGGGCAGATGAAGCGGTGGAGGAACTGATTGAAATGAGGGAGCAGGCAAGGAAGGCCGGGGAGTGGGAAAAGGCCGATGATCTGCGAAACAAATTACGAGAGATGGGGATAGAAGTGGCCGATACCAAAGAGGGGCCGTTGTGGCGTAGAGATTGATAAAGCCGCAAAAAGGCGCAAAATTCACAAAAAATAAAAGTACAATGTAGCAATATCAATAAGTTATAAGCAACAAAATTTGGAGCTGGACTTCTTAGGAGACCGTCAAAATTGAATATTGTTAATTGATGGTTTCGTAGAAGGTGAAAAAATGGAGCTTTTTACGCGAGAAGAAACAGATCCTGACCACGGATAATTAATGAGGCAATGAACCCTGTGAACGGTTATCTGATACCCAATATTGATGGTCTCGTAAAAAGTCTCTAAGGCCGTCACTCCCGCGAAAGCGGGAGTCCAGAACTATTTGATTTTACTGGATTCCCGCTTTCGCGGGAATGACAACAACGCGTGCTTTCCGACTTTTTCCGAGTTTGTCAATATTCAATATTCAATGATACCATGCCTATTTATGAATATGAGCCATTAGACCCTCGTAAAACCTGTGAAAAATGCGCGGGCCGGTTTGAAATTATTCAGGGGATTGACGAAGAACCGCTCTCAAGCTGCCCTCAATGCGGACAGCGGGTGCGAAAGGTCATATCGTGGTGCCGTGCGGCGATCGTCGAGACTCCTGACGAACATATCCAGGTTAACAGGCGGATCTCTGAATATGAGAGAGAGGGGAAGTGGAGCCATGCCGCTGAATTGGCAGATACACATTCGGAAAAGGTGGGAGATCACGACATGAAAACGAGGGCCCTTGATGACTACAAAAAGGCAGGATATGATGTTGGTACGTTAGAAAAGCATGCCAAGGCAGATATGAAGGTCTCAAAAAACGATGTGTGAAGGAGGTTTGATTAGATGAGATTGAAAGGGAATGATTCCATTCTTATTGGACTGAAAGTATTGATTGCATTTGTTCTTATGCTGATCTGTTTTTGTCCTCTTGCATATGGACAGAAAGAAAAGAAGGACCTGCCCCCACGGGCTATATCTGTTTCTCCAGAGTACACGGGGGTTGTTGTTCCTCAGGGGGAAAATGTCAATATAGATCTTATCGTGTCCAATAATGGAAGGGAAAACGAAGATATCGATCTAACGGTCACGTTGATCCCTAAAGGTTGGAAGGCCTGGCTAAAGACGTATAATTTTGGTGTGACAGGTGTTCATCTAAATAGCGATACCAAAAAAAGCCTGATCTTGCGCGCACAACCGGACAAAGATGTAGCCCCCGGTGATTACACCTTTGAAATCAAGGGGCAAACAAGAGACCGCAAATTAACGTCAACGAGTCAGGTCATTATCAAGCTCGAGGAAAAAAAGGAGGGGAAAAAGCCGGAAGGCGTTAACATCGTTACGTCATACCCTGTGTTGACAGGTCCCACAGACGCCAAATTCGAATTCTCTGTGGAGGTTGAAAACAAATCAGATAAGGATGGTATCTTTAACCTATCTGCCCAAGGGCCCGAGAACTGGGATGTCAACTTCAAGCCGGCCTATGAGGACAAATTTATCTCCAGCCTGAGATTAAAAGCAGGCCAGAGTCAGACTATGGCAGTGGAAGTCAGACCCAATCCCTGGGCAAGGCCCGGGCAATACCCGATCCTGGTCAAGATCAGTTCGCCTAAGGCCGAGGGTCAGGTTGCTCTAACCGTTATACTGACCGGAACATTCAAATTAGAGGCAGGCACAGCAAACGGGCTCCTTTCCCTGAGCGCTGTGAGAGGCGAGGAGGCCAGTCTTTCATTTTATGTAAAGAACAACGGCTCCGCTCCTCTTGCAGATGTTAAGTTTATCTCATTTCAACCTGAAGACTGGAAGGTAAAGTTCAATCCCGCTACCATTGAAATGCTTGCGCCTCAAGAGTTGAAACAGGTTGAAGTCTCCATTATCCCGGCTGACCAGGCATTAGTTGGCGACTATTCAGTTGGCCTCCGTGTGGAGTCCGGAACCCCCCCCAAGGCTGACAAGACCGTCGAGATGAGGGTCAGTGTTACTGCCTCGGCCGCATGGGGCTGGATAGGGATCGGTCTTATCGTTTTTGTGATGGCAGGTCTGGTATTCCTTTTCACCCGGTTAGGCAGGCGTTGAGATGGAAGCCGGCATAATTATTGAGACCACGAACCTCACGAGGAGATATGGTCGTCAGACGGCAGTAAACGGCCTCAGCCTAAAGGTAAAAGAGGGAGAGATCTTCGGGTTTTTGGGGCCGAATGGCGCGGGAAAGACAACCACGCTGCTGATGCTTTTGGGTTTGAGTCGTCCCTCGGAAGGCACTGCGACCGTATGCGGGCTGGATCCCCTGAGGATGGCGAGGGAGGTCAAACGCCATGTGGGGTATCTTCCTGAGAATGTCGGGTTTTATGGAGACATGGATGCAGTGCAGAGTCTTGAATACGTGGCTGATCTGAACGGTTTCAAAAAGGTTGAGGCACGAGAGAGGATAGATGAATTATTAGAGCTGGTGGGGCTCAAAGAGGAAGCAAGAAAGAAAACAGCGGCATTCTCGAGGGGGATGAAACAACGATTAGGTGTTGCAGAGGTGCTAATCAAGGACCCGGAGGTCCTCTTCCTTGACGAGCCCACCCTCGGACTTGATCCCAAAGGGGCCATCCAGATAATTAATCTGATCCAGTCATTAAATAAGGAAAAAAAGATGACGGTGCTGCTCTCCTCCCATAACCTTCACCAGGTGCAGAAGATGTCCCACCGCGTCGGGATTATGATAGGCGGCAATCTGATAGCCGAGGGGTCCATTGACTCCCTCGCGGAGGAGAAATTCGGGGTGGGTGAAAGGGAATATTCCTTGGAAGAGATCTACATGAAGTACTTCCAGGAGGTGTGATATGCAAGGCCTTTATGCTGTATTCAAAAAAGAGCTTCAGGACCATCTAAGCAGTTATAGATTTGTGATACTCTTTGCGCTGATAGCTATGGTCAGCTTCATCACGAGCTACATGGCCGCAGTCCATATGAGAGAGAACTTAGAAGGATTGGCCTCCACCAAATTTCCCTTTCTTATGCTCTTCAGTACGCCCGGAGCAATGTTCTCTATGGTCCAGTTCGTGGCATTTTTCGGGCCCCTTATCGGCCTGATTTTAGGCTTTGATGCAATAAACCGCGAAAGGACACAGGGAACCCTGATAAAAGTGATATCCCAACCTATCTATCGGGATGCGGTTATCAACGGCAAATTCTTGGCAGGCGTGACGACTATTGCCGTTATGCTTGTTGCGATCGTCTTGGTCATATCAGGCTTTGGCCTGGCGTTTGTGGGTGTTGTTCCTGGCATCGAAGAGATATTGCGGCTCTTTATTTACCTCATCATCAGCATATTCTACATCGCATTCTGGCTCGGGCTCTCCATCCTCTTCTCTATCCTGTTCAAAAGCATAGCCACATCCTCCTTAGCCTCGGTGGCGCTCTGGATCTTTCTCTCCTTTTTCATATCCCTCGGGGCCGAGGTAGTGGCCAACGCCGTTGCCCCGATCGACAGAAAAAATGAGGTGCAGCCCGAAGTGGTGCTGGAAAATGCTCGTATCAAGGAGATGGTGTCGCTTTCCTCTCCCATGGTCCTTTACTCCGACGCCACCGCGACTATTATTGATCCCATGAGGAAGACAACCCGCTCCATAATCTTAATGGGGCCTATGGAGGAGCTTCTTTCGGCCCGTTTTCAGAATCCCCTCCCCTTGGGGCAGAGCATAGTTATTGTCTTCCCGCATATTATAGCACTTATCGCAATCACACTTATCTGTTTCGCCATCTCATACCTGGTATTTATGTTGCAGGAGGTCAGGACGTAAGTACCTAAAATGGAAGGTAGTTAAGGTATTTTCTTACTTGAGGTAGATCTAATCAGGACATATTTACTGAACCTCGGGTCCAGGGCGTCAACATCCACCCAATCATACTCCTGACAAAACTCCTGCCAGATCAAGGACAGGGTATCTTTGAGAGTCGCTGCATCCTCGGGCTCAAACCCGGAGGCAGAGACCATGAAATTCTTCACAAAGACCTCTTCAAACCCTAACATCTGATAGGGCGGCCTTTCATCCCCTTCTCTGAGAAGATCAAAGAACTGCCTTGCCTGTTTCAGGGAAATAGCCTCAAAAGATGGCTTTAAATCCAACATCTGCCGGGTCCATAGAGTGAAAAGAAGCGAATGGAGTGTTTGATCATAGGTTTGAGCATCTTTTTTATTGAAAGGGCAGGTTTCTGTCACTCGGGCTAACATCTTGTCAAGTAAAATCAAACGATGGAGGATCTTACGAGCGGCTGTCAGGTCAGAGGCCTGTTCAAAGTCCCTGTATTCTCCCTCCTCTTCCGGGCCGCAAAAATATTGAGGTCTCTTCTCCATAAGACCTGCAAGCGTATTCCCCCATTCATCGCCCCAAAAGCCAAAGCCTATGCCATTATGGTCAAACCAGCTCGTCTTTAACCAGCGTTCCGCCTCCCATTTTAGTTTTTGGGCCAGACCAAAGCCCATGCGGAAGAGAGATATTAACCGGTTTTTCCTCAGAAGTTCTTCAGCAGCCTCGATATGTTTGCCGGACATCTCTTCAAGGGCAAGATTAAGATACCCTGCCGCCTTCTGACCGGTCTTTCTTAGGACGTCTATGTCATCGATTACAAGGCCATCAGCAGAGAGGACCTGGTTGCAAAGCCCGGCAAATTCAAGCCGTATCCTGTCTAAAAGACGAGCATCGGTTATTCTTGAAGCGCTCTTTGTCAACAGATTTTGGCTTTTAGAGAAGTAGAATGGTGTATAAGGGGCCAGGTCGAGGTTCTTCTCATCAAGAACGGGATCAACCATCTCCGGCGAATCTCTTTGTTCTATGGTTTTTGGATCCAGGGGGGCGTAAACCAGCAGGGCTTCCTCTCGAGGAAGAAATCCATGCTCTGCTATGCGGACGTTTCTTAACCTGTACATATCCTCTTCTAACTCTGCGGGAAGTACGCCGGCCAGACCCGTAAGGAGAGAGTGGTATTTGAGAAGATCCTCATTGGCCATTGTTCTTAGAATTCCCTCCACCGTCTCCCTCTGCCCCTCTTTAAGGACTTTGATATAAAAGAGCCCATCAAGGGTAATGAATCCTTCCTCAAGGTCGTAGGCCTCGTCTTCATCCCTTATTTCCACATGCATACTCCTGAAGAGATAAAAATAGGCCAAGGCATGGCCATCAGTGAATAACCACCTGGTAAGGCGCTCGGGGTCTGATCTTTGTAACCTTTGAAGCCACTGGAAGGCGTGTGTCAGGTCCAGGCGATCTTTTTCCCACAGTTCCAGATCCAGGAGATATTGCCACTGTCTCAGAGAGGCAAGTTTCAATAGTTGCATGGAGTCCTCTCCCACTCTTTTTATTAGCCAGAAAAAATCTTCACTGGGAAGCCCTTCAATCAATCCCGGTGGATCAGGGTGTTCTAAGATTCTATCCATCACCTCTGTTCCTGAAAGGGCGTAAAGGTCCTTTAAGATCGAAACATCGTAAGCCTGGATCCCGCTATTATCCCCTTCATCTGAACTTCTTCCCTGCCTGAGCTTTTCCAAAAACCGGATCCTCCTATCAGGTCAACGCCGGAATTTCTGGTTTGAATATCCCGGTTGCTGGTGAACGAGAATTTACATATAATCTTGACAAAAAAGGGTTTCGCTGTCAAGAGTGTATTTCCATTCCGCGAACAGATTGTCTCTAAAACGCATGAGGCATATCCTTAGAGTGAAGCGATGAAAATAACCGACGATATATACCAGGTTGGGGGTGAGGGCCTGACGTCACCCGAGGATGCGGCCATCTATTTGATCAATTTCACGGGCCATGCGGCCCTTGTGGATGCCGGGTGCGGCCGTTCCAATGACCGGCTAATAAAGAATATCAGGGCATGCGGGACTGACCTGCAGGAGATCGAATATCTCCTCATTACCCATTGCCATTACGATCATACCGGGGGCGCCCGGGACCTGAAGCAGGCGACCCAGTGTCAGATCATTGCCCATGTCTTGGATGCCCGGTATTTGGAGGATGGGGATGATAAAGTTACCGCGTCAAAATGGTATGGCGCGAAGATGGAACCTTTATTGATCGACCGGAAGTTGACGCTCCCGCGTGAAGAGATATTATTAGGAAACAGGACAATAGAGGCGATTCATATTCCCGGCCATTCCCCGGGTTCGGTGGCGTATTTGACTGAATCAGAGGGGCTGAGGGTCCTTTTTGCCCAGGATGTCCATGGCCCCTTAGACCCGAGCCTTCTTTCGAACCGGGAAGATTATTTGCGATCCTTAGATCTCCTCATCTCTCTTAATGCGGATATATTGTGTGAAGGCCATTATGGCATTTACAAAGGGGGCGTTGAAATTAATGATTTCGTTCGCTCCTTTATGTGAGGAGCATAACCTTGGTCAAGATCTCAAAAATCGATTATTCAGAGCTGGATCGGCCTGAAATCCTCACGTTTCTGTTTCATCCCAGACCCGAATGGGGAGAGGCAGGATCAGATAACAGGGGAGAGGATCTTTTGATTCCCGTTGAAATGGGCGTAGTAGTAGGCGCCCGGTTTCACATGACGGAAAAATCTGCACCCAATATCCTGTTTTTCCATGGAAACGGAGAAATCGTGGCCGATTATGATGATCTGGGCAGTGCCTACAACCGGGTCGGGATCAACTTCCTGCCCGTGGATTATCGTGGTTATGGTCGCTCAACCGGCCAACCCACCATCACCGCCATGATGAGGGACTCCCACCTAATCTTTGATTTTGTGAAGAAGTGGCTTCTCGATAAGGGTTATAGGGGATCCCTTATCCTGATGGGCAGGTCCTTAGGGAGCGCATCTGTGCTTGAGCTTGCCTCCCATTACAAAGACCAGATAGACGGCCTCATAGTTGAAAGCGGTTTTGCATTTTCAGGCCCCCTGCTCCAGCTATTGGGCATCAACCTGAGGGCCATCAATTTTAGCGAAGAGATGGGCTTTGGAAATCTGGACAAGATACAAAGGTTTGACAAGCCCACCCTGATCATACACGCGGAACTGGACCACATCATCCCATTTTCGGATGGCCAGGCCCTTTATGACGCATCCCCGTCTTCAGACAAAACCCTGCTCAAGATCCCCAATGCCAATCATAATGATATCTTTATGCGGGGCTTCTCTGAGTATATGGCGGCGGTCGGGACCTTGGCTCAGAAGGTAGGGTCCTTGGGGGTCTGATTTTCCTAACCCGGCGAAGCCGGAAGTGACTATTGAATATTGACAAACTCGTAAAAAGTCAGAAATGATCCTTTTTCGTCATTCCCGCGAACGCGGGAATCCAGGAAAATCGATCACTTCTGGACTCCCGCGTTCGCGGGAGTGACAGGTTTGGAGACTTTTTACGGGCGCATTATTTCTGATGGTCTCGCAAAAAGTCGCAAAGTCCGGTCTTTGGACCAATGAACTTGGGTGTAACTGTTTATAATAATTCGTAATCCCTAAATCCCTAAATCCCTAAATTCGTATAAAAAGGTTTTACCATGAAACAGATCGTTTTGGGCACTGCAGGACATATTGACCATGGCAAAACATCTCTCATAAAGGCCCTCACGGGGATCGAAACGGATCGCCTTAAGGAAGAGAAGGAACGGGGCATTACCATTGAGCTTGGGTTTGCCCATCTAAGACTGCCAGGGGGCAAACTGCTCGGGATCGTTGATGTGCCGGGTCATGAAAAATTTGTAAAAAACATGGTCGCCGGGGCCACGGGAATTGACCTTGTTGCATTGGTTATTGCCGCTGACGAGGGGGTTATGCCACAGACTAAGGAGCACCTCGAAATATGTGAACTCTTAAAAATCGAGCACGGGATTATTGTACTGACCAAGACCGACATGGTGGATGAAGACTGGCTTGAGCTGGTAAGGGAGGACGTCTCAGAGTACCTTTCGGATGGCTTTTTAGCCGATGCCCCTGTTGTTGAAGTTTCCTCTGTGACTGGAGATGGTCTGAAGGGATTGATCGAAATCCTCGATAAATTAGTAGAAGAGATCCCCGAACGGGACATGGGGCATCTCTTCAGACTCCCAATCGATCGTGTATTTACTATGAAGGGCTTTGGCACCGTGATTACCGGGACCAGCGTGTCCGGGACGATCGGAACCGGCGATGAGGTGACCATCTATCCTCAGGGCATTTCCTCCAAGATAAGGGGATTGCACGTCCATAATAAGGAGGTCGATGAGGCGCGGGCGGGTCTGAGAACCGCCGTAAATTTGCAGGGAATTGAGAAGATGATGTTGCGAAGGGGGAATATCTTGGCCACCAAAGATTCACTGAAACCAACATATATGGTGGATGTGGTTTTGGACCATCTCCCGAGCGCCCCTCGCAAGCTAAAAAACAGGGCCAAGGTCCGTTTCCATGCCGGCACATCAGAGGTTATCTCTACCCTGGTCCTCTTAGACAGGGACGAACTTAATCCAGGGGAGACCTGTTTTGCACAGATAAGGCTTGATGCTCCCACAGCGGTGCTGAAGGGCGACCGTTACGTGCTCAGGAGTTACTCCCCGGTACAGACCATAGGCGGTGGGGAGATTCTGAATCCCTTGCCGGACAAAAAAAAGCGGTTTTCAGATGCGGTCCTGTCTCAGCTTGAGATTCTCCATACAGGAGGACAGAAAGAGGTCCTTGAGCTATTTGTCTCTTTAGGCCGCTTTCAAGGAGTGGAGGAATCAGGACTCTCTTTTTTGGCAAATATGAGCAAGAAAAAGTTAGCAGAACCGCTCAAGGCGCTTAAGGCGCAAAAAAGAATCATCCAATTTGAGCGATCACTTTTGATCCATACCGATTTTTTAGACAAAGCTAAGGATGAAGTCTTGGAGACCATTGCCGGATATCACAAAAACTTCCCGTTAAAAACAGGTCTAATCAAAGAGGAGTTAAGATCGAGGACAACCGGTTCAAGAAATCCAAAGCTTTTCAATTATATTATTAAACAGCTCTCACAAGAGGGAATAATAGTCCAGGAAAAAGAGGTCGTCCGCTTGAAAGAACACAGGGTAACCTTAGCCCAGGACCAGGAGAAGGCGCGGCAGAAGATAGAAAAGATCTATGCGAAAGGCGGGCTCCAGCCTCCCTATTTTAAGGATCTGAAGGAGGACTTCCCCGGGAATACTGCGATTGATGTCCTCGGAGTTATGGTAAAGGAAGGACTTTTGTTAAAGATAAAGGAAGATCTTTATTTTCATCACAGGGCCGTTGAAGAATTGGAAAAGAGGCTGATTGATTTTCTGAAAAAGAATGGCGAAATCACGACACCACAGTTCAAGGAGATGACCGGCACCTCCAGAAAGTATACTATCCCCCTCATAGAGTACTTTGATTTATCCCAGATAACGGTCAGGGTCGGAGATAGCAGGGTTCTAAGGAAAAAATGAACGTCCAGGTAAGCGAAGACTCCGACATCGAACGTTCAACATCGAATGAAAAGAACGAACTTCGACAAAGCAGCAAAAAGTCAGAAAGCAACCCGTTATTGTCATTCCCGTGAAAACGGGAATCCAGGAAAATCAATCCCGCTACGGCGGGAGTGACGGCCTTGGAGATTTTTCCGAGATTATCAACTTTAGGCACTTCAAACTTTAAGCATTCTAGTCACTTTTCCGGTCTATCCGGGTCAGGTGCCGGGTATTGGATGGCATTGATTTCTGCATTGGGCCTCGGTCCGAGGGAGCATATAGCCATTGTGGGTGGGGGAGGAAAGACCTCCCTCTGCTTTGCTTTAGCTGAGGAACTGCTGCAGACAGGAAGGAAAGTAATTACCACCACCACCACTAAGGTCTGGCACAAAGAGGCCAATCGCGCTCCCTGTAGGGTTTTTTGTCCTTCCGGCTCTCCCTCTTATGAAGATCTGAAGGAAGAGCTTAAGAGGGATGGACATGTTTTTGTGGCTCAAAGGCTTCTTGAATCCGGCAAGGTTGAGGGGATAACTCGGGCTATGGCAGACTCCTTTTTTAAGGATCTGCAGGTTGATTATGTGATTATAGAGGCAGACGGTGCTGCAGGACGGCCCGTAAAGGCGCCGGCCGCGCATGAGCCTGTAATTCCCTCTTCCGCGACCATGGTAATTGCCGTGATAGGCCTGGAGGCCATGGGGAGGCCCTTGGATCCGGAGATCGTCTTCAGGCCCGGGCTTTTTAGAGAAATAACGGGTCTTGAAGATGGAGAGACCATTACACCGGTAGCGCTTGCCAGCGTCTTTCAGTCACCCAATGGTCTTTTCAAAGGCGCCCCTGATGCCGCAAGAAGGATTGCATTTTTAAATAAGTTGGATCTTCTTGCCTCTGAGGAAGAGGGGAGAGCCTTGGCCCGGCTATTGCTCCAGGGTCCGCATGCATCGGTAGAACGTGTGGTGATGGGTTCTTTATCGAGAAAAGAGTATTTAGGAATGTAAAAATTTAGGAATTTAAGAATTGAGGAATTGAGGGATTGAATACACGATACAGGATGCAGGATACACGATGCGGGATGGATGGGTGGATGGTCCGCTTAAATAATCTGCGATAATCTGCGTAATCTGCGGATGGGATTAAGGGGTTCTTTGGGGTAAGAGGTTGCTATGAAAGAAATATTCGAGACGCTTGATCAGTTATTTGAAAGAGATGGTTCTGCAGTACTTGCTACCATTATCCGGCAGGCAGGCCCCTCCCCTCGGGGAGCCGGGACCAAGTGCCTAATCATGGATGACGGTTCATTTGTCGGCACCATTGGAGGGGGCATCCTTGAGGCCCAAACATTGGAGAAGGCCAGGGAGGTCTTTGATGCCGGTCTCCCGGTCAGGCTCTATTTTTCCCTTGAGGGCACTGATGTTGCTGAAACCGATATGCTTTGCGGGGGCCGGGTTGAAGTGTTTCTGGAACCAATATCAGCCTTGAACCCGGTCCACGTCGCAGTATTTCAGGAGGCAGGGAAGGGCCTTAGCCAGGGTGGAGGGGGGCTTCTTGTTACCCTGATCGACCGGGACCGGTGGCAGAATCGAGAATCGCCAAAGCTGTTCTTGGGGAAAAATGGGGAAAGGGCCGGTTCCCTGTCAGGGGCAACGGGGGTAGAGGACATCCTTGCCAAAAGGCTGGGAAAGATGATGCGATCGCGACAGATCTCACTTTCCTCCATGAACGATGATGAGGGGAACCCGGTCGAGGTCCTTGCGGAACCGATCATAGCCGCCTCGTTTCTTTATGTATTCGGCGCCGGTCATGTATCAAAACAGATCGTTCCCCTGGCAAACCTGGTTGGTTTCCATGTGGTGGTCATTGATGACCGGGAGGAATTTGCCGATCCCAGGTTTTTCCCGGAGGCAAAGGAGATTAGTTACATCCCTTTCGAGGGGGCGATGGAGAGGCTGGCCATTGATAAATCCTCCTTTGTGGTGATCGTGACAAGGGGGCATATGCATGACAAGACCGTTCTGGCCCAATCATTAAAAACAGGGGCCAAGTATATCGGGATGATCGGAAGCAGACGAAAGAGAGATATTATTTATGAGAAATTGTTGGAGGAAGGGTTCACTAAGCAGGATATTGACAGCGTCCATTCTCCCATCGGTCTCGATATTGGGGCAGAGACGCCTGAAGAGATCGCAGTGAGTATTGTGGCGGAGTTGATAAAGGTGAGGGCCTTGGATTGAATAGTGAATATTGAGGATTGGATATTAAAGGAGGTCTAATTATGGGGGACAACTATCAGCTTACGGAGGACAGCTATCAATCATGGCTCTGGGAGAAATTGGGGGAGAAGTGTGTCAAGAATCTGAAAAATCATGGGTTTGACGCCCATTTTGTCTCTACTCCTGATGAGGCAAAGGACCTTATCCTCAACATGGTTTCCGGTCATGAAACCTTTGGATTCGGGGGGTCTGATACTACAAGGTCTTTGGGGATAATAGAAAAGCTGAAGGCTGATGAAAAGACCGTATATGATCACTGGCAAGCAGGTCTTACTAAGGAAGAAGATCTAAAGATACGTCTTCAGCAGGGGAGGTGTGATTGCTTCCTTTGCAGCGCTAATGCCATTTCAGTCACCGGAGAGGTAATCAATGTCGACGGTATAGGCAACCGGACCGATGCAATGACCTTTGGCCCAAAGAAGGTGATCATTGTTGCGGGAATGAACAAGGTTACCCCTGATCTCGAATCGGCGCTCACGAGAGTCAGAGATGTTGCCGGACCGATGAGGGCCAAGAGCCTTGGCATGGAAACGCCCTGTGCCGAGACCGGGATATGCAGCGACTGCAATGTCCCCCAGCGAATCTGCCGGGTTACGGTAATCCTTCACCGCAGGCCCATGATGACCGATATATCTGTAATCCTGATAAATAACTCCATGGGGTTCTGATGACAAAACATACTCACCGCTTTGTAGAAGAATATGATGGTCTTGTGGGTTTTGGTTTTGACCGTGAAGGGGATGAAAAGACTCTGACATATTATCTCCAGAAATTCTCAAATGACGAGTGCATGGCTCTCGTCCGGGAGCGGATATCACAAGGAGACATGGAGGAGCTTTTTGATCTTCTTACACGGTTGCTGAAGACCTGTCTTACCGAAGAGGAATACCACAAAGTTTTCCTCAAGGAAGGTAAGTAAACCCCGATATTGCGTTTGAATTCACCGGGACCGGAGCCCATACCGGGAAATGAATTGCGAATATTAGGTGATTGGGATAGGCCAGGTCGGTATAGGCCTAAGATACCTAAAATCCAAGGGTGATAGAAAGACAGACAATATGTGGGCCTCCGCCCAAATTGACAGAAAGCCACGCCTCGCATATACTCCACCGTATCAAAAACTATGATACTACCCTTTCTTTTCAAAATTGATCTCACCTTGAATCTGGAGGGCGTCAACATGAAGTGCCCAGAATGACAGCATGACAGGAGTGCAGAGCCATTGTATAGTTTAACAGAAGGGTTATTATGGAAAATCTAAATCCTGAATTTATTAAATCCTTAGCAGAAAAGGTCAATAACAGCCCCTTTTACAAGTTGACCTCCATAAAGCTCAGAGAAATCGCTTGGGGGGAATGCATCATGGAGGTGATAGTTCGGCAAAAACACCTCCAGCCTTACAGCATGGTGCACGGCGGGGTCTTTGCGTCATTGGTGGATGCAGCAGCCTACTGGGCAGTATTCACACAGATTGATCACGAAGCCAAGATGATTACGGTCGAGATCAAGGTCAACTATCTGGCCCCGGCTTCAACTGGCCGTCTTATTGCAAAAGGAAAGAGCATCAACGTGGGACGAACCCTCTGCTTGGGTGAGGCTGCAATAGAAAACGGTGAAGGGAAAATCCTGGCACATGGGACAGCCACCATGATGGTCCTACCGGATCTGAAAATCGAAGGAGACTTCGACTTGCCGTCCAAGCGGATACAGCCCCAAAAGCCTGATCATAGTCTGTGAATTCTGGCGCCTCTAATGTTACCTTGGCCGGAGGGGTCAAGGATATGGCCTTCAACCACTTGAACTCCTGAGATTGGCAAACCAAATTTGAACTTAAAGATAGCTTTTATCAAACACCCAAATTGCCAGATATCTGTAAAGCTCGCTGCGATACTCCTGATACCATTTATATGTTCTCAAGAGGATCTGGATACAATTTGCCTTTTGAGGTATGGACCTACTATTATCTGAGAAAAAGTGAATCCCTTGGTTACATAAATAAAATGGCAAAACAGGTTTAAAGACTATAAA
>Ga0222626_1000852_pt1 | contig 15527 bp, 17 predicted proteins | sample AntAcemetageno91_FD_179862 | JGI IMG/M metagenome (GOLD analysis project Ga0222626, IMG submission 179862) | Saline water microbial communities from Ace Lake, Antarctica - #91 | ecosystem: Environmental > Aquatic > Non-marine Saline and Alkaline > Saline | place: Antarctica: Ace Lake | collected...
AAAATGTGAAAGGGGCCGATGTTGTGGTCTATTCCTCGGCCGTTGGAGATGATAATCCTGAAATTTTAGAAGCAACTGAGCGTTATATTCCCGTAATACCAAGGGCCGAGATGTTAGCCGAACTGATGCGACTCAAATATGGAGTAGCCATAGCCGGAGCCCATGGAAAGACAACCACCACCTCCATGGTGGCCTCTATTCTGACATGCGGACAGCTCGATCCAACTGTTGTCATCGGGGGGAGACTCGACATCTGGGGCGGCTCCAATGCCAAATTGGGCCAGGGAGATATCCTAATTGCCGAGGCGGATGAAAGCGACGGCTCTTTTCTCGCCTTATCCCCCACAATTGCAGTGGTTACCAACATAGATCACGAACATATGGACCATTACGGTGATATTGAAGCCATTCGTCAAACATTCATCGATTTCATAAACAAGGTCCCCTTTTATGGAACTGCCATACTCTGCCTTGATAACGAGGAAATCCAGGGGATTATTCCCCATCTGAAAAAAAGATGTCTGACCTATGGAATGAGTCCTCAGGCCGATCTCAGGGGAGTAGATCTAAGAAAGGATAGGTGGGGCACCAGCCTTGAAGTAATATACCGGAGCAGTTCACTCGGCAGGATAACTGTGGGAATGCCTGGAGAACATAATGTCCTTAACGCCCTGGCGGCTACTGCCGTTGGCCTCGAGTTGGACTTAGAAATCGGGGTCATCAAAGAAGGACTCAAGGTCTTAGGCGGGCTTTCAAGACGCTTTCAGCTCAAAGGAGAAAAGAATGGCGTCTTATTCCTCGATGATTATGGTCATCATCCCACCGAGATCATAGCTACACTCAAGACGGTCAAGGAATGCTGGCCTGAAAGACGATTGATCGTTCTATTCCAGCCTCACAGATACTCCCGAACTAAGGCCCTGTTGGACCGTTTTGTTATCTCCTTTAATGATGCGGACATCCTTATTGTGGCCCCCATTTTTTCCGCCGGCGAGGATACGATTAAGGGGGTCACCTCGGAAACTTTGTCTAAGGGCATCAAAGATCATGGGCACAAGGAGGTGGTTTTTTGCGCCCGGCAAGAAGAGATCCTTCCCGCACTCTTAGACCTCGTGCGGCCGGGTGATTTAATTATTACCCTCGGCGCCGGCAATATATATCGGGAAGGTGATCGGTTCTTTGAAAGGTTAGGAGTCTAAAGTGGCAAGGGAAAGGCTGAAGGCTGTTAGAAGCCTAATAGCCTAATAGTCTACAGCCTAAACAACCTAACTTGAAACATGGATGAACGGCAGAAAAGGGAGTTAATCAGTATAGCCGGCCGGCAAATCGGCTTTGATTTTCCCATGAGCCAGCACACTACCTTCCGGGTTGGGGGAAACGCTGAGGCTGTCTATAAGGCAAGTGATCCGGAAGGACTTTCGAGAGTGGTATCCTTTCTTGTCAACGAAGGGATACCCTATTTAGTGGCAGGGAGGGGGAGTAATCTGCTGGTCAAGGATGGAGGGATTGGAGGAGTAGTAATTCTCCTTGCCGGGGTCTTCACTGATATACAACATGAGGGATCCCATTCTTCGGACATATTAGCCGGGGCAGGCCTGTCTATTGTGGATCTCTTGATATGGTGTCGGAAGGAAGGAATATCAGGATTAGAGTTTCTTGCAGGTATACCTGGCACTGTAGGGGGGGCTGTAGCGATGAATGCAGGGGCCTTTGGGAAGGAGATAGGCCCCAGGGTCAGGGAGATCAGGCTTGTCAGCCAAAGTGGGCAACTGACTGTAAGAGATCGGTCCCAACTCAAGTTTGCATACCGTGACTTAGATGTGGAAGCAGGGGTCGTCATCACCAATGTCCTTTTTCGATTGGACCAGGATACTCCGAAAACCGTGTCAGCGAGGATCGCAGGCTGCCTCAAGAGACGAAAGGAAACTCAACCCCTCGAATATCCAAGCGCCGGATCTATATTCAAAAACCCGCTTAACGAGTATGCCGGCAGGCTTATCGAACAGACGGGATTGAAGGGGAAAAGAATAGGTGGGGCTATGATCTCAAATAAGCATGCCAACTTCATTGTCAATAAGGGCGGCGCTACAGCAACGGATATCTTAGCCCTTATCAATTTGGCTCGGGAGGAGGTCAAAAGAAAGGCGGGCGTGCAATTGGAACTCGAGATTCAGGTAGTCGGGGGTGCAGCGAAGTCATGAAAAAGCGGGCCATTTTGACAAGGCGATCTCTCAAGAGAAAAAGGGGGCGGGCTGTTTTTTCGGTATTTGGTGTAATCCAACGGATTGGATCAGGGTTTTTAAAGGTTTTTCTCTTCGTCGCTGTTATAGCGGCCGTGAGTTTATCCTTTTTATCTCTTTACCATTATCTACTTGCTTCTCCTTATATGAAGCTTGAGCAGGTAGATATGATAGGAGTCGATGGAAAGATCAGAAATGAACTGATTGGCATGTGTGGCTTGAGTTCTGAGCAGGGCCTGTTGGGCCTCAGACTTAACAAATTGAAGAAAAGAATGGAGGAACATTCCTGGATCCGCTCGGTTAAATTGGAAAGGCGTTTCCCCCATACACTTATTGTTGAGGCGGAAAAACAGGTTCCCGCAGCATTAGCGCTTACAGATCGATTTTACTACGTGAATCGATGGGGGGAGATATTCAAGACGGTTTCTGAATCGGACGACAACGATTTTCCGATCATTACAGGCCTTTCCAAAAACAGATCAAGGGCCAAGGAACAATTGAGTAAGACTATGCATGTCATAACTGTTTTGGAGTCAGAACATGATCTCTGGTCATTAGATAAAGTTTCGGAGATCCATCTCAGGAAAGATGGGGAAATATCGCTCTATTTCAATCACCTGAGAGCAGAGATTACATTCATGTGGAACGAATTAGGCGACAAAATAGATGGGTTAAAAAGGGTCGCTGAGCATCTGAACCAGTCGGGAAAGATTGACACCGTAACTCATATTAACCTCAACTATGAGGATGGGGCAGTGGTCTCTTTCAGAAACAGCTAACACACAGTATCCGTGTAGCGCAAAGCGCGTAGGGCATAGCGCATGGCATAATGCAGCAGGATGCCATTCTTTCCGCCATGCGCCATGCTCTCTGCGCCACACGCGGAGTGAGGTGACGACGCAATGGCAGGAGATATAATTGTAGGTCTGGATATCGGCACTACCAAGATGTGTGCAGTGGTGGGAGATGTTCGTCCTGATGGCGTAGAGATAATCGGCATGGGAAGCCATCCTTCTGAGGGCTTAAGAAAAGGCGTAGTTATTAATATAGAGAATACTGTCAATTCCATTAAGGAAGCGATAGAGGAAGCAGAGACCATGGCCGGGTGTGAAATAAGCTCGGTTTATGCCGGTATCGCCGGGGGCCACATAAAGGGATTTAACACGCCGGGAGTCATCGCTCTGAAAGAAAAGGAGGTAACCAAAAAGGATATCGAACGGGTTATTGAGGGCGCAAGCGCTGTTGCCATTCCCATGGACCGCGAGGTTATACATACCCTTGTTCAGGAGTTCATAGTTGATGATCAGGACGGCATTGTGGATCCCCTTGGGATGGCCGGTGTTCGCTTAGAGGCTAAGGTTCATATAGTGACAGGTGCGGTCACATCCGCGCAAAACATCATAAAGTGCGCCAACAAGGCCGGACTCGATGTATACGATATTGTGCTCGAGTCTTTAGCGTCGAGCGAGGCAGTTCTCACAAAGGAAGAGCGCAATCTTGGAGCGGCACTGATCGACTTTGGCGGGGGAACGACCGATATGGCGCTATTTTCCAGGGGGGCTATCAAGCACACTTCGGTTCTGGCCTTAGGCGGGGATAACCTGACTTATGATATTGCCGTTGGTTTGAGGACGCCCAAGCTGGATGCGGAAAAGATCAAGATAAAATATGGGTGTGCACTTTCATCACTGATCGGCAGGGATGAGATCATAGAAGTGCCCGGAGTAGGGGGAAGAAAGCCGAGGACCCTTTCCCGGCAAATTCTGGGAGAGATTTTGGAGCCGCGGGTGGAAGAGATTTTTGCCCTGATCTACGGCGAGCTTGCACGGTCAGGCTACCAGGAGATGGCCGGTTCGGGAGTTGTTGTGACGGGGGGATCTGCAGAACTCCCAGGAGTCAGCGAAATAGCAGAACAGATATTCAATGCCCCGGCTCGAGTGGGATACCCCGAGGGGATAACAGGATTGGCAGACATTGTCAACAGGCCTATGTATGCCACGGCAGTGGGTCTTGTTCTCTATGGCGCCAAAGTAAGTAAGAGAAAGCGGAAATTCCGAATAAGGGATGCCAATATTTTTCACCTTGTTATGTCAAGGATGAAAAGATGGTTTAAGGATATTGCTTAATGGATTGGGGAATTAGGGATTTACCATTAATTAATCACAAGAAAGGGGGACATTATGAAATTCGAGTTCATCGATGAGGTAGAAAAGGGGAGCTACAACGCCAGGATAAAGGTGTTGGGCCTCGGAGGAGCTGGGGGCAATGCGATTAACAACATGATTAGTTCAAACCTGAGCGGGGTTGATTTTGTTGTGGCAAATACCGACTCCCAGGACCTTGAACAATCTTTATGCTCTCACAAAATCCAATTAGGCCCTGCCATCACCATGGGTCTTGGAGCGGGGGCAGATCCTGACATAGGCAGGACTTCAGCAGAGGAAAGCATTACCGAAATCAAAGATGTATTGGATAAGTCAGATATGGTTTTCATAGCGGCAGGAATGGGAGGGGGAACAGGGACCGGCGCTGCTCCTGTTGCGGCGCGTGAGAGCAGGGATAGCGGGGCGCTAACGGTGGCTATTGTGACAAAGCCCTTCAACTTCGAGGGGGAACCGCGAATGAGGAGGGCTATGGATGGCATCGAGGCCCTCAAGAATCAGGTCGACAGCCTGATTGTTATCCCCAATGAACGCCTTAAGAGCTTGGGTGATTCAGCTACGCCTCTCAAAGAACTTTTCGTAAAGGCCGATGATGTTCTTCTCCAGGCGGTCAAGGGGATTTCAGATCTGATTATGAGCCGCGGCTTTATTAATCTTGATTTTGCCGATGTAAAAAGGGTGATGGAACAGATGGGAACCGCTCTCATGGGGATGGGCAAGGCAAGCGGAGAGAACAGGGCATGCGAAGCTGCACAGAACGCCATCAATAGCCCTCTTTTAGAGGACATCTCCATTGATGGGGCCAAAGGACTCCTCATGAATATAACCGGACCAGCCGACATGACTATGGAAGAGGTTGAAGAAGCCTCCAACTATATTAAAAACGAAGTGAATGATGATGCGGAGATCTTTTGGGGGATGGTCCTTGACGATGACTTAGTGGATGAGGTCCAGGTGACAGTTATCGCCACTGGGATAGATGGCCATTCTCAAGAGACGGGTCGGAATTATCTCAAGGCCGTTGTTAAAGATGCCGCTGAGGTCCCGACCCCGGATTATGATAATGTGGTCAGGCTGAGAGATGTAACCTCTGAAGATGTTGAGGAGGGCTGGACTGTGAGGAAGAATGGCGTTAACCTTGACACTCCTACCTTTTTGAGGGAGGGAAAGGGCCTGCCTGATTCATTGGAAGAAAGGTTGTGCAAACGTGAGAAAAGGGGATTTTTCGACAGATTCCGCATAAAGGAGAATCTGGATTATCCAACCTTTCTGCGAGCGAAAGCCGATTGACCAGGTCACGGCTGTTTAGTGTTCGCCTGAATTTCCCTGAACCCGGATAGCAAGGGAAAGGCTGAAGGCTGTTAGGAGCCAAATAGCCTAATAGTCTACAGCCTAAACAACCTACTTACATCTGAACCAGTGAAGGTAAATTGAGACGTGTCAAGCGACATCATTTCCCTCTATCGAGCCCGGCTCGCGGAGGAAAAGGGAGCTGTAATAAAGGATTGGGGGGGTAAGCTGTCAATTGCCCTGATATACCCCAACTACTACCGCTTGGGCATGTCAAACCTCGGGTTCCAGATTGTTTACCATCTTTTAAACGAAAAACGCCATGTTGTTGCAGAGCGTGCTTTCCTGCCCGAAGGTCAAGAAATGTCCCTCTACCTTCGATCGGGAAAGCCGCTCCTCTCCTTAGAGTCGCAGACCCCACTCTATGAGTTTGATCTCGTGGCCTTCTCTCTCTCCTTTGAAAATGACTATCCCAACGTTCTTCATATCTTAGAATTGGCCGGAATTCCCCTCTCCACAGAGGAAAGGTCAGACCTCAAACCCCTTATTATGGCAGGGGGGATTACCACTTTTCTGAATCCGGAGCCATTGTCTCCCTTTGTGGATTTCTTCCTGTTAGGTGAGGCTGAGGCCAATTTAAATGAATTCATAGACCTTTTTTCAGAGTTCAGTACTGACAGCACCACAAGAGAAGAGGTCATTGCCAATTTGGCTAAGAATATACCTAATCTTTACGCCCCCCTTCTCTATCAGGCCGAATACCATAAGGATGGCACCCTCAAGGCCTTTATCCCGGCAGGAGATCAGATCCCTGAAAAAATCAGGGTGGCCTGTTCCGCCGAAGGCGGGTTCTCTGAACAAAGGATGCCAATTTCGGCTATTACTACTCCTGATACGGAATTCGGCAACAAGGTCCTGGTAGAGTTGGGGAGGGGATGTGGACATTCGTGCCGCTTTTGTGCTGCGGGCTATGCCTATCGCCCTCCAAGAATCTATGAGGAGTCACGGCTGCGTGCATCCGTTCTCAAGGCAATGGAGGGATCCGATCGGATAGGCCTGCTGAGCCCCGCGGTATCGGATACACCAGGGATAGAAGATCTGATGGCAATGATCGTCGAGAGGGGAGGCTCCTTTTCTGTCTCATCTCTGAGGGCAGAGACCTTGACGCAGGGGCTCCTTGACAAACTGAAATCGGCTGGTCAGAAGACCGTAACCATAGCCCCGGAAGCCGGATCTGAAAGGCTTCGAAAGGCGATAAATAAGCACCTTACAAGAGATCAAATCATCGAGACTGTCCGCATGATTTCCAGGACCGGGGATTTTTCTATAAAGCTATACTTTCTCATCGGTCTTCCCACTGAAACGACCGATGACATAAGTGAGATCACGGAACTTGTAAAGGGAATCAAACACCATATGGTCAGAGAATCTGCTGAGAGGGGGAGGATAGGCCGAATCAAACTCAGCGTGAACTGTTTTGTCCCGAAGGCCTTTACACCATTTCAGTGGTTTCCCATGGAAGAAATGGGATCCATCAAGAAGAAACAGAAATGGCTGAAGAAGTCGTTAGGAAAGGCTGGGGGTATCGATGTGAGTTCGGATATCCCGAAATGGGCCTATGTCCAGACGCTCCTCTCCATGGGAGATAGAAGGGTTGGCTCTATCTTGTTGTCAGCCCATAAATTGGGCGGGGACTGGACCAAGGCCCTAAGATTTTCTGATATTAATCCCGACTTTTTTGTGTATCGGCCAAAGGGAATTGATGAGTTGCTCCCGTGGGACTTCATTGATCATGGAATTTCAAAGAAACATCTCGTCAGAGAACGGGATATGGCCCTGAAGGGAGAGGAATCGGATATCTGCCGCGTGGGTGAGTGCTATCGTTGCGGGGTCTGCGGCACGCCCGGCTAGTGCTGTTTTCTGAAAGTTCTTTCTGCAAAACAGGAATCTTTGACAGGATAAACAGGATGAACTGGATAAGATTCTGGTTACAAATCCTGTAAATCAAAAAGGTGAATCAGACCAAAAAATTTAAACTCAAGTTTCGCACCCCATCATTCAAAATATAACATTAAAATCCGACGGTTGAACGTCGATTGAAGTAATGGTTGTACTTAGTTATTCAACATTGAAAAACTGAGGTTGAAACTATTTGAACCAGAGACGAGATAAAATTTGAAGGCTTTATGTAAGTAGCCCTTAATATTAGCACAAGGCTTCATTTGCTCACTTGCCTAAAAAGTAATACTTGGGGTGCGAAACTTGAATTTAAATTTGAGCTTACATAATGATCAACAAGATGAGACAAATTAATCCCGTAGATCCTGTAAATCCTGTCAAAAAGAAGGAGGAGAGGTAGAACAATGCTTAGACAATTAGTAGTTGGACCCTATCAGTCGAATTGCTACATCTTGGGACACAAAGAAACAAAAGAGGGTCTTGTGATAGACCCCGGTGACGAGGTATTCCGTATCGTAAAGGAGATATCGAGTTTGGGACTCAAGATCCGTTATATCCTTATCACCCACGGGCATATTGATCACGTTGGCGGGGCAAAGGAGTTGAAAAAAATTACCGGAGCCCCTGTGCTGATCCACCCCCTCGATTCAAAGGGCTTAGGGTTTGAGCCCGACGGGCACCTTGTCGATGCCCAGGAGATCCCTTTAGGGGATTTTAAAATATCTGTGATCCACACGCCTGGCCACTCTCCAGGCGGGGTTTGTTTTCATGCACCGGGAGTGATTTTCACGGGTGATACGCTCTTCGCCGGTTCCATTGGAAGGACTGACTTTCCCGGCGGCAACCATCATCAACTGATACAGGGTGTTATGGAAAAGATTTTCCCCTTGGGAGATGATTTGAGGGCATATCCGGGACACGGACCGCACACTACCATAGGTACAGAGAGAAAACATAATCCCTTTTTCAGACATTAAGCCCCGATTCACTGTTGACGCACAACTCCTATTCGTTTATGTTTATTGTATGAGGTAAAATTAACTATGAGGAGGCAACAATGAACTTGTTCTACATCAAGTCCGAGGAGGAATGGCAACAAATTCTGGATGATCTCTGCGAGGCGCTCAATATGCCCACGGCTCTTGTCGACCCGCACAGCTTCGTTCTTCAGGAAAGTGGGGAACGACACGAGCTTTGTAAAGAGATTCGAGCCAATAAGGAATCACTGATAGGAATTTGTGCCAAAACACAAAAATTCATGGCAAGGGAAGCGAAGGAAACACAAAGACCCGTGATTGTCGCCTGCGAAGCAAGCATGTCCAAATGCATGATCCCCGTGTTTTCGGATGGGGAATTCATGGGCTCTGTTGTCGTGTGCGGTACAGCTATCCCGGAAGAGGAGATTTCACCTGCTATGATTGCAGAGAGTATCAATAGAAGCGAAGATGAGATCAACCGTATGATAAAGCAAATACCGGTTGTGGATAAGGAAGAAGTGGCTCAGGTCTCAAACCGCCTCTTTGAGGAAATCCATTCAGATTCATAATACACTGGTATGAAATTTATCGCCGATCTCCACATCCATTCCCACTATTCCAGGGCCACTTCCAAGACCCTTGACCCTGAGCGTCTTTCTATCTGGGCACAAAAAAAGGGGATCGCTCTTATAGGCACAGGGGACTTCACCCATCCCGGATGGGTTTCAGAACTCAACGACAAGCTCATGGAGACCCGGGAGGGACTCTATCAGCTAAGGCCTCAGCTTCAAAAGGAAGTCAGCTCCCAGGTCCCTCCTTCATGCCGGGGAAACATCCGTTTTCTGCTATCAGGCGAGATAAGCTGCATCTACAAAAAAGGTGGTAGAACCAGAAAGCTCCATCACCTCATCCTGATGCCCAGTATGTCTTCGGTAATCAGGTTTAATGAGAAATTGAACCGGATTGGAAATATCTCTTCCGACGGCAGACCTATCTTAGGGCTCGACTCAAAGGACCTCTTAGAGATTGCCTTAGAGACCGATGAGAGGGCTTTTTTTATTCCTGCCCACATTTGGACTCCCTGGTTTTCCCTGTTTGGATCCAAGTCAGGATTCGATGCTATAGAAGAGTGTTTTGAAGACCTCACAAGCCACATTCACGCCTTAGAGACCGGATTATCCTCTGATCCGCCAATGAACCGATGTCTCTCCGCATTAGACAGATACGTATTAGTGTCCAATTCCGATGCCCACTCTCCAGGGAAGTTAGGGAGGGAGGCCAACATTTTTGATACGGACCTGGATTATGAGCACGTGATCCGGGCCATGACTGACGGAAAGGGCTTCGGGGGCACCATTGAGTTTTTCCCCGAGGAGGGGAAATACCATTTAGACGGTCATCGCAAGTGCAAAATAAGACTTGAACCGCAGGAAACCATTGAACTGGAAGGGCTCTGTCCTGTATGCCGGCGACCATTGACCGTGGGTGTGCTCAACCGGGTACGCCAGCTTTCAGATCGTGACTCTCCTCAGCTTTCCAAAGACTTTGTCAGTCTCATCCCCCTGCCTGAAGTCCTTTCAGAACTGTTAGGCTGTGGTCCTGGAACAAAAAAAGTGACTGGTTTCTATGAAAGACTTCTTTCGCAAATAGGCCCGGAGCTTGAGATACTGATGAATACCCCTTTGACCAGGCTAAAGCAGGCAGGCGGGCCTGTTGTCGCAGAGGCCGTGGGGAGAATGCGGCGCAAGCAGGTGATCCGTGAAGGGGGGTATGATGGTCAGTTTGGCGTCATGCATCTTTTTGAGAACTCGGAAAGGGAGGCCGTCGCCGGACAAATGGCCCTCTTCGCGCATCAGGACCCTAAGCCCACCAAAAAGGGAAATGCTCCCTCTTCGAAAAAGAGAGCGCCCAGGTAGGTTAAGCTGAAGCCCTTTATGCTTTTGTGCTCTGTTATGCACCGTGGAAGTTTGAAGCTAAGTCTTGAGAGACACAAGATGTCTCATAATACATTACTGTCTCATATAACAATATGAGACAGCTTGCTTCAGTCCGCTCTTTTACCAACCTTACCTTCCGTCTCTTCTGCCATACGGATAAGCTGCTAACATTAAAGAAGTTTCATAATATCGTCCCAATGCTATTTTCCCTGTCCAGTTTTTCGCGGCCTTTTCCAGTTTAAGTTGAACTGGGAAAGCTTTTTCCCTAACCTTCATAAACAATTATAATATCAGCAGGTTAGCCGCTATTGTTATCGGTGAGACATTACTGTCTCATGATTTCCCACGCTGGTTGCATGTTAAGATTTAGACTAACGGTTAAACAGGCATTAACTCTTTGATATTAAAGATATTTTGCTACCTATTCCTTGAAGAATATTTTTTGGCACAGAACCTGCTCATAAGAAGTTCATATGAATTGCCCCTGGAGGGATCAAGGAATGAGGCCATGTGATGAAAGCATAAAAGAGACCATCGGACTTGCGGAAAAAATGCTCAAAGCAGCCGATAAAGGCGATGTCGTGCGTGAGGACAACGGGTGCGGTGTGCTCTATGGCGTTCTAAGAGATTCTGCATTTAAGATTAAAAAATTAGCAGAAGCAGAAAGGGATGCCCATATAAGAAAAGGTTGGTGGAAGGACTCAACCACTTAGCAACTCAACTACTCAACTAAATATGAAGGAGGACGATGAAATGAAAAAATTTGTATGTTCCATTTGCGGGTATCTGTATGAAGGTGAAAACCCACCTGAGAAATGACCCCAGTGCGGCTCTCCCGCTGAGAAGTTTTTTGCGCAGAAGGAGGGAGAACAGGGATGGGCTAATGAGCATGTGATCGGTGTGGCGAAAGATGTGGATGCCGAGGTTATCGAAGGCCTCAGGGCCAATTTCACTGGGGAATGTACTGAGGTCGGCATGTATCTTGCCATGAGTCGTCAGGCTGACCGGGAAGGATATCCTGAGGTTGCAGAGGCATATAAACGGATTGCCTTCGAAGAGGCGGAGCACGCGGCAAAGTTTGCTGAATTACTTGGTGAAGTAGTTGATGCTGACACTAAGACCAACCTGACGGTCAGGGTATCAGCCGAATATGGGGCCTGCCAGGGGAAGAAGGATCTTGCTACAAGGGCAAAACAGCTTAATCTGGATGCCATCCACGATACCGTTCATGAAATGTGTAAGGATGAGGCCAGGCATGGCTCCGCCTTTGCCGGTCTTTTGAAGAGATATTTTAACTAATAGGGCTTGTCCCTCCCGATGGTTTACTTACCGGGGCGGCTATGTCAAAGTTCGAAATTGGTTTTTTCATTCGATGTCGGAGTCTTCGCTTACCTCGATGTTCATCTTTTGTAACCTGAAAGGGGGTAATTCACCATGATGGGATTAGAAGAACTTAAGAAAAGTAGGCCTCTTATAGATTCTATAGACTGGGAAATGACCCCTGAGGAGGCAGTCAGACTCTATCTTGAATGGGGCAACAACTGGAGCCGTGGATATCGCATGGTCAGGTCAAAGGATGATGAAACATATTACTTTGTCCTGAATACCTGGGAAGATATCCCGGCCATCTTTTTTGTTAGGCGGGATTATGAAGGTGCGGTGGAGCTTGCAAGAATTGAAATGCCGGATGAGCTAAAAAATCAACTGCAAAAGGAAAATGGTTTACACAAAGGCGTATATGCCGTTGAAGATGAGGTCAGAGACTGGCTCAGAGATGAGTTGGATGCGGATTAACCGCTCAATCCGCCTCAGGTTGAACTCAACCATAACAAATGAAGAAAGAAATGGAAAAAAAGGTGCTGGCAGCAATGAAAGAGGCGGGGAAACCGGTAAGACCGGGAGAGGTCGCAGAGATGATCGGTGAAGAAAGCAAGGATGTGTCTAAGGTTATCAGCAAGCTGAAGAAAAGCGGAGGGGTGATATCGCTCAAGAGGCGCTATTATTCCCTTAAGTGATGGAGGTTTCAATGAAAAAAGTCGTCCTGTTTGCCTTTAACGGCGAACTTATGTGTTTTGTGCATGTTCTATTGAATGCCCTTGAAATGAAAGATAAGGGATACGAAGTCAAGATCGTAATAGAAGGATCGGCCACCAAGCTGGTTCCGGAACTGGCGGGAGGGGAAACCCCAATGTCTCCGCTTTACAAAAAAGCAAAAGACCTTAGTCTGATTGATGGCGTCTGTAAGGCATGTTCCAATAAGATGGGTGTGCTTGAGGAAATCAAGACCGAGGGCCTGCGGCTGTTGGATGAAATGAGCGGACACCCCAGCATTGCTCGGTATCGAGAGGAAGGTTTTGATGTGATCACATTTTAGCCTATTACGGCGAAGAGATTATTGTTACCTGAGGTACAGGCTATAGGTGAAATATTGCTGCAAGTTTCCTGACCGGGATATAATGGCTCCAGATCTTAAAAAACGTGAGAAGTGCCCGGACTGCATTGAATGCCAGATGTGCAGCAAAAACCGCTGCCGCCTTTGCCGGAAAGGAGGGCATGGCAGGGAAACGGTTCAGTTGGGGCCCTGCCTTACTCACGGGGAATATTTAGAGTGGAAGAGGAAGATGCGGCTTACCGAGGATTGATGGGATGGTGTCACGTCTTGGGCATAGGGCTAAACTGTCACAAAATTTGGTTAAAATTAGTGAAAATCAAAGATCATTTTCACTTTTGTTTTTTTCATGGCACTTAGTACATTTTTTATAAGCTCTTGGCTCACCCTTATAAATATCTAATTTTTTGTGACATTTTTTACAGCTTAAATGGTAAGCAGCTTGAAGTTTCACTGCCTTTTCTTGTTTTTTTAGAGGACTGTGACACTTAATACATTTATCAGTAGTGCCCCATGGCGAGTAGATATTTTTCCCATTTTCATAAATATGGTGGCAGTCCCAACAGGAAACTTTATAGTTTTTGGAATGGCGCCTGTGGGAAAATTTAACAGGCCCTTTGCGGTCTTTATGATAAACCTTATTATCGAGGATGATGATATCAAGATCTGATGGGTGTTGCGCGCTTATAGGTTTTTTGTTTCCGGCATGGGCTATCTCTTCTTTGACCATAACTTTGATCATAACTGATACGACCACTCCGATTGAAATGCATGCAGTGCAAACCAAAAACAATCTCAAAATACCATTCATTCCATTATTCATTTTCATCCTTATCTCCCGTACTATTCCCGGAACCAGAACCTTTGATAAAATCGAGGCATATATTTACAATTAATTTTTTTTTAAATCAAGTTACTTCGTCAATAGGTTTGTATTGACAACTTGGAGGCTGGCACATAGAGTAACATCTGAAAAATTAGAAAGCAGTCTGTTTAGATTTCTCTCGATTTTTTAGAGCACTTGTCTACATGGAAAAACGATCAAATTTCTCTATTATGTCCTCCATAGGTAAATTGTTTTCCTCTCTCGTTAGTTTAATACCATCCTATTCTTCTGAGCCGAACTCCCATCCATTGAGGGATGGATTGATCTATTTTGTCGCCGGATTCATAGGATCTTTAGTTATTGGTTGGATTCTTTTTCCCATGGCCTTGTATTCAAGCCAGAAACAACCCATTAATTTCAGTCATGAGATTCATATGGATCCGGATATAGCAGAGGGCATCGAGGGTCATACTGAGCTCGAAAGATGTCTATACTGCCACGCTTTCCGTAAGGATGGCACCTTTGCAGGGATACCCCGGTTGGAAAAATGTGTGGAATGTCATGATAATTCTGAATTTCCTCTCGGTGAAAGTGCAGAAGAAGAAAAATTCTTAAAAGAATATGTTGCCAAAGGAATAGAGGTCCCATGGCTTTCCTATTCCAGACAACCTGACTGCGTCTATTTTTCTCACATCCCACATGTCAAAATGGGAAATATAAATTGCAAAACATGCCACGGAGACCATGCAAAAACTGACCGATTGCCGGAATATAAAAAAAACCGACTGACCGGCTACAGCATTAACATATGGGGAAACCATATCGCAGGTTTTAAGTCAAATACTTGGGATCGAATGAAGATGGATGATTGTGCTGAATGCCATACTAAAGAAGGGCAGGAAAAAAATAACGCATGCTTTGTCTGCCACAAATAAAGGGTGGGTGTTGCTTACGAATCACAAAGTTCAGATCGCCGGACGGAAAGAATGAAAAAGGCCTGCAACTTATCCCAATTTGATCAGGGACGGGTCGTACTCGACAGGGGCTTCATATCCGAGAAGATTGCAGATTGTGGCTGCCACATTACTCAGGCCCGGTATATGGACGGTGTTCAGAGAGAAAGAGTTTGCTTGCGAGTAGTCCTTGATAATGAAAGGGACCGGGTTTCTGGTGTGGGCGACCATAGGAGTGCGCCTGCCGTTCTTCTCTGTCCACATACAGTCAGCGTTGCCATGGTCGGCCGTGATGATTGCCACTCCACCCGCATCCCTGATTACCTTCATAAGCCTGCTTAGACACAGATCCACTGTTTCTACCGCAATACGGATAGAGATGGGAACCCCCGTGTGCCCCACCATATCGCCGTTGGCATAGTTCAGACGGATGAATTTGTATTTGCCACTGCGGATGGCATCTATCACCGCATCGGTTATCTCTGCCCCCTTCATCCAGGGTCTAAGGTCAAAGGTAACCCTGTCCGAGGGGATTTCCAGGTATTTCTCAAATCGTTCATCAATGTAGCCGGAGTTGTTTCCGTTCCAGAAATAGGTAACGTGGCCGTATTTCTGAGTCTCCGAAATGGCGAAGGACGTGATGCTTGCAGCACAGAGATATTCACCTAAGGTCCTATCGATGGCAGGCGGTTCAACAAGATAATTAAGAGGTATATGGGCGTCTCCGTCGTACTCCATCATACCCGCGTAAAAAACATTGGGAACCCGTTTGCGGTTGAACTCGGAAAAATCAG
>Ga0222626_1000853_pt1 | contig 15502 bp, 9 predicted proteins | sample AntAcemetageno91_FD_179862 | JGI IMG/M metagenome (GOLD analysis project Ga0222626, IMG submission 179862) | Saline water microbial communities from Ace Lake, Antarctica - #91 | ecosystem: Environmental > Aquatic > Non-marine Saline and Alkaline > Saline | place: Antarctica: Ace Lake | collected...
TGTCTGACATGGAGTGAGAAAGGAGAGAATGGAATGGAAAAGGTAAAATTAGGCCCTCAGACATTGCTTTATCCAATGCCGGCTGTATTGGTTGGCGCAAAGGTTGACGAAAAACCGAATTTCATGACCGCTGCCTGGTGCGGTATAGCTGCATCCAAGCCCCCCGCTATTTCAGTTGGACTGCACAAGGTGAGGCACACGTTGAAAGGTGTTGAAGAACAAGGAACTTTCTCCATCAATGTTCCTTCTTCAGATCTTGCACAAAAGGTGGACTACTGCGGGATCTATTCGGGTAAGAAAAGAGATAAGTCCCGGCTTTTTCAGGTTTTCTACGGAGTTTTAGAGACTGCTCCTCTCATTCGGGAATGCCCGGTTAATCTTGAATGCAAAGTTATCCATTCCCTGGATCTCGGGAGCCATATATTGGTCGTTGGAGAGATATTTGAAACATATGTAAACGAGGATTGTTTGACGGATGAAAAACCGGATCCCGAGAAGATAGATCCTCTTATTTACACAACCGGGGTTACCCAATACCAGCGCCTTGGGGAGACCATTGGCAAGGCCTTTCATTTGGGAAAAGACTGATATTAGTCATTGAGCAGTTGTCAGTTGAATCTTGTGAAAAAAGCATAAAAAATTGTTTTATTGTTTTTCTTTGCGAGCTCTGCGCCTTTGCGAGAGACCTTTTTGGTTCTGGCTTGTCTTGGTTACGTTAATGGAGTGGAATATGCCAAAAGTAATGATACATCCCGCGGGGTATGACAATGTCCGCCAGGCCGTGGACCGTGCTTTTGAGCTCTTTCCTGTCGAGGTGACGGGCAGAAAGGTATTAATTAAACCGAACGTGCTCCGCTTATCTGAGGCTAAAGAGGGGATAGTGACTCATCCTGCTGTACTGCGATCGGTGGTGGAAAAAGTAGAGGAAATGGATCCCGCTTCCCTAATAGTTGGAGATAATCCCGGTATTTTCAGCTACGGGGTCAACGAGGAGAGCTTTAAAAAGACCGGACTGATGGAAGCTGCCAAGGGCTATTATGAGAACATCGGTAACGATTCACAAAAGGTTGATTTTAACCCAGAATACATGGCCCAGGTGAGCATCTCTCGCGCTGTGCTCGAGGCGGACATCATCATCAGTCTGCCCAAATTCAAGACTCACGGTCTGACTGTAATGACAGGAGCCATAAAAAACAGCTATGGTTTTTTGCCCGGTGCACAGAAGTCTCAACTACACAAGGCAGCGGGCAGCCCTGAACGCTTCCATGAAGTGGTGGTAGAGGTATTTAGGCTTCGGGTGCCGGACCTTTTTATTGTAGATGCTGTGGTAGGTATGGAGGGAAACGGCCCGGCCTCGCCAGAACTCGTAGACATTGGTCTTATTATGGCCTCCGACGATGCCATGGCCATGGACGCAGTCATGGCTAAAATGATGGGGTTGGAGCCTGGCAGGCTACGCTTTCTCCAGAAGGCCAAGGAGATTGGCCTGGGTGATTACGATCTTGATAAGATAGAAATCATTGGTGAGTTAAAAACATTACCCCACTTTAAACTCCCTCCTTTGGGTGGCGAAATCATCTCGGAGAATAAGGTAATCCAGGAAATGATGCACAGCCGCACCCTGCTGTTGCCACAGGCAGATCCGGAACTGTGCACATCTTGCGAAACCTGTATTGATCAATGTCCGGTATCGGCACTGTCCATGAACTGCGATATACCCCTTGTGGACGCTGACACCTGCATCACCTGCTTCTGCTGCCAGGAAATCTGCCCGGAAAAAGCGATCACGTTGAAATAGTGCTTGACCGAAAACCCTGTTTTTTCGGTCAAGAAATTAGAAATCCGAAGCACGAAATACTAAACAATGATCAAAATACGAATGTCCTAATTACAAAAATATAGTGTTTCCGAAGTGTTAAGTTTAAAACATTGAATTATTTGATATTCGGATTTGTTTCGGATTTCGGTTTTCGATATTCGGATTTTGCCTGAACAGGGGTTTTCGTTCAGGCACGAAATAGTAATTTTTTGAGGAATCTGGGTATGAAGCTAAAAAGCGAAGAGACGTTTTATTGCGATGTGCTGGTAATTGGTGGTGGAGGTGCGGGTCTTAGATCAGCAATTGCCGCCAAATCAAGAGGAGCCGATGTCCTTCTCATTTCCAAATCCAGGGTAGGGTACTCCACCAACACCTATATTTCCAAGGCGGCAATCGCTGCTACCGGGTGGGGAACATCAGAGGATAGAGACATCGTACACCTTGAAGATACTATAAAGGGAGGACGTTTTCTCAACGACCAGGTTATGGTCGCAAGAGTGGCAAAACAGGCGCGTTCCGAGATTGCATTCTTGATGGAATGCGGTGTGCGTTTCGGTATGGAAAAGGGAAAGCCAGATGTAATACATACTCCCGGCCATAGATATCCCCGCCATGTTTACGGTGAAAACTGGGTTGGAAGCGACCTTGTCTTTCCTTTAAAACGCCGTGCAAAAGAAGAGGGAGTTCGTTTTATCGAACAGGCTTTCATAACCCGGTTGCTTGCCGACGCAGACCGGATTACAGGTGCTACCGCCGTAACCACAGGCGGCAGGTTCCTTACCATACAGGCAAAAGTCGTCATTTTAGCCACTGGAGGGTACGCACAAATCTTCTTGAATACCAATAATGTGCCTGGAATTACGGGAGACGGCCAGGCCTTATGTTACGATTTGGGCGTTCCATTAAAAGACATGGAATTCATCCAATTCTATCCCACAGCAACGGGGAAACGGGCAAACAGAATTCTTCTTTATGAGAGGTTTTTGGCCCTCCCGGAGGTGGTTTTGCGAAACAGGGACGGCGAAGATATACTTGCGCGTCATGGATTCTCAGACCCTATGCGCCTGACAAGAGATCAATTGGCTCAGACAGTCATGAAAGAAATCATTGATGGCGGCACGCTGAAGAATGGGGTAATTATGGATCTTGAGGCCCTCCCTGAGGATAAGGCCAGGCAAATGACAAAGGTTCTCCCATCCCGATGGTGGAAAGGGCAAAAAACCTTTGAAGTTGCACCAACCGCTCATTTCTGCATGGGAGGTATTGTCACGGATCAGGGTGGGGAGACATCCGTGCGAGGTCTTTTTTCAGTGGGAGAAGCAACAGCAGGCGCGCATGGGGCTAACCGCCTCGGTGGAAACGCCCTGGCTGAAATTTTCGTTATGGGTTCATTGGTTGGAAAAAATGCGGGCGAATGCGTAATGGATATGGAACCTGTTTTTTCGCCAAAGGAAGTCATAGAAGCGGAAAAATCCCGTCTGGAAGGGGCATTTTCCATAGAGGGATCGAATCCTAAACAGATGATTAAGGAATTAAAGAAGCTGATGTGGCATAAAGCGGGTGTCATTCGCAAGAAAGACGAACTTGAAGAGGCATTGGCACGTATTCAGGATTCCTGGCCCCGCACCTCCATTAAAAGCCCTGCCGATCTGATCAATCAGCTGGAATTCGAGAATATGCGCATGGTGGCCGAGATGGTCTGCGCTGCAGCTCTTAAGAGGACAGAGACCAGGGGATCCCACTTCCGCGTTGATCACCCTGAAGAAGACAACGAGTGGCTGAAAAACATTGTGTTGCGCAAAGGGGATTCGGGTATGGAATTTGAAATGAGACCGGTACGTCTGGATCTGGTAAAACCAGAATTGGATTAGAGCCAATAATCATCTGGTCATATCTGTCTTTTTCGCTTTTCCAGCAGCACCAAACCTTGAACCATAGTCCCGGTTACAAACGTGACCCCCTGCTGTTTATTTCAACCTTTTCACAAGTTCTTTGCCAAGCGTACGGCACTGTTCTTTCGCCTCGTCGCCAGTTGGCCTCCTGCTCTCAACTGTCTCGCCCACCTGCTCAAAAAATTTGCCTGCGAGGTATTCAAAAGGCTCTCGCCCCCTCCCACCACCGCCATGGGAAAAGAAAAGCACGGCTGGCTTTCCTTTAACAGATTCGCCCGATTTGTCCCACAGATAAATATCATCGAAAAATGTTTTGATTGTGCCAGCGATATAAGAGAAATAATCAGGCGTTCCGAGTGCTACTCCATCGGCGGCAAGGAATTCATCGAGTTTTATGCGCCGCTCGTTTGTGCTGATAATCTCGACTTCCGCTCCAGTCTCTCGAACTCCCTCCACAAGCGCTTCCGCAAGTGTCTTCGTGTCTCCGAACTGCTGACTGTGATAAATAACTACAACTTTTGGCATTATCCTCTCCTTTCATAATCCTTAATTCCCACGATCATTTTCCTATGTGTTTTATTGTTTAGCTAGTGTTTTTCAATAGACAATCGTCAATAGTCAAGCTTCAATCCTATTGATGCTGGCCGTGTTGAGTTATTTAACTATTTAAAGGCGCATCCATGTGTTAAGAATGAAGACGCGACCCCTCTTTCTCGCATGTCCTATGTCAAGGGCTGACCCCGTTTCCTCTGTTCTTCCGGCGCTGATGTTGCCGGATATTTTGGCGTGACGAACTCTTGCATGACGCGAATGATATCAGCTTCCCTGTCCTATTCTAATACAGGCCTGTCCAAAAGGATGGCCTCGGCCACTTTCTCCGGAACTTCTTCCCCGAATAAAAAACCCAGCTTGACCGCTCTCCAGACAACTAAATCGTTCTCCTATGCCCTGCTCAATTCACGCTCATGCGCGAGACCAGCCAGCTCCCGAAGCTTTTTACGAATTGGTTTTGAATAATGATGTGTCATGTTTTATAATCATTTCAATATATTTTAGAAATTTATATTTTCATGGGCGTCTCGATAGTTTCCCCCAAATCTGTCAATAGTGAAGAAACGAGCCTTTATCGCTAACCTTTATTTAAGAAGCTCCGTCAATTTTAATCGGAATTTCGATTCTTTGCCTAATTTCTTCATATATCGGTATTTCCACATCTTCAGCCACTTCCAGAGTAACGGCAAGCCCGTAATTAACAGATTCATCAAGGGTGTGGGCATCTTCTCGGCAGACAACATCAATTTTTAAATTATCTCCATCCTGATATGTAACGACTTCGCTCCCTTCTAAAACTTCATGCTGAATAGTCCCATTTTTCACCTGCCATCCGTCAGCGTTTACACGTTTTACTCCAGCCTTATGGCCCGGAGGATCAAAAGAAAGATTTGCTTTTCTGTATTTACGATTTTCTGCATTGACAGGGCTGAGCCAGGCAAGCGTTATAATAAGTCGCCGCATTGCGTTTAACCCGCTGAGGCTTGGTGGAAGAGGAAACCTGAATTCATGCTTCTCATTTTTCTTAATACCTCCATAACCTATTGCAGTTGCCTGTCGTTCAGTGCACTCAATCACACGTTTGATATCAGGAATTCCATACCCCAGATACCTTGTGGCAACTTTTCTAGACAGACGGGAATTATCCGTAGCTTTCAGACAATTTTCCAATATATTAAAACTGTTGCCCCAGGAAGCACCATGAACAAGAAGACTTTTAATAACTACAGCCATATACTCATCAGGGATATCTGTGTCAGCTCCAGATCTCAATTCATCCAGTACTTCATAGATCAGGGCTGCACATCTGGAGGCCAAAGCAGCTGAGTTGCTTGTACCCCTGATGTATATCCCCCTATTTCTTTCACCTGGATTTACCGGTGCGGCTGCCACCTTTTGCCCTGGAGCCATTCCGATGTCATTAATTCTGTACCGGTTATCGGTGATATAATCATATAGCTGCCTTCCTCCCGGCAAATAAATCTCAGGATTAATAGAATTCCTGAAACCGTATCCATGAGCGGTAATTGGAGAAGGCAGTTCCTGGGTTGGAAGTATATCAACTCTGTTTCCTTGATTGTATATGGTTGATTTGTCAGTATGGATAGCCCCTATGGATAATGCATTAACAGAATCTGCAGGAGACATTAATCTGTGATTGCGAATATCTCTATGAACTATTTTCATGGTATGTTTTGTGATATCTTCATCAGTTAATTGACTCAGCTCTGACTTCGATTTTTCAAGACCAATATCAGCCCCGTTATTCCCTGCACTTATACAAAAAAGCACTTGATATTTTTCAGAAAGCCAATCAAGCAGTTTTGCACATGAGCTTAACTGATGAAAAAACATTCTTGCCGGATCACAAATTGAAAGGTTGATAATTTTAATCGTAGGGGCGGCCGGTTCTTCATCACCTTCTCCTTCAAAAATCCTTCTTGCGGAACGTAATATCAGATCTTCAAAAAAATGGTTCTTTGGGATGTGTTCAATGGGGGGATTATTGATAAAATCATCGGGATTAGGCTTCATTATAGGTCTCACATATATAGGTCGAGGTAAAGGTAACTCTCCTGCATCCAATTCCCCGTGGCATACCAATGAGGCCATCGCAGTACAGTGTTTCCTTCCCTTCGCTTGGTATGCACTGCCAAAATCATCAGGATCATCCACAATTAGTCGGTTTTCAAGTAAGGAATGGTAAACAAATGGATCTCCGTCAAGTATAGCCAAGACAGGGGCACCAGAAACTTCACTTTCCTGAAAAGCCTCCTCTTCAACCCCTTCATGGTACACATCCGCCGCACATTGTCCTGTCGGACGGAAAAACATTACATCGTCACATTTAAAAAGATTTGTATGTTCAGAGGCCAGAACCCGTTCTATATTTTCAGGTGGGAGTTCTGCTTTTATAGCATGGAAACGAATTTCATTAATAATACATTTTGTGATAACAGAGCCATTCTCGGATACTATAAGTTGCTCTAATTTTTTCTGGATTTCATTTCTCTTGGTTCTGTCTTTTCTGTACCAAATCTCAACTTCAAACAGAATTTTTGACGATGTTCCTTTTTTTATTTCAAGCTCTTCTTTCCAATATTTTTCAATACCTGTTTCTCTCAGCCGGTCCTGAATATTCCACTTACGGATTTCTTTAAGCTGGCTGAATATCTCAACCCATTTTTTTGATAAAACATCTTTATTGTCTGGCCATTTGTTCCATTTAGACAACAAATCCCTAATTGTCTGTTGATTACTCATGCTCAAAAGCAGTCGGCCGCTTATTAATTTCTCTTTTGTATCTGTAATTTTTTTATTAATCACAGACATTATTGTATCACTATATTCAGCCAGACTTTCCGGTATAAATTTTGTAAAATCATCAAGGGGTTTGTCTGTGATATATTCATTCTTATCAATAAAGCCATTATCTTTTAAGGCTTTCCATATATCTGAAGACTGTTTTGTAGTGATGTCATCAATTTGATTATAAAATAGTCTTTTGCCTATTTTGGTGATCTCGAAAAAATCATCGTCCGCTTTTATCTCGTCGGTATCAATCTCTGCGAGCCATTCCAGGCCTGGAACTGCTCGTATCGCTCGCTCGAAATCATCAATCTTTCCTGTTGTTTCGAGAACCAGAACATATTCAGGTTCAATTCCTGCTGTTGAATCGGTAATAAACGACTCGATCATTGACTCGAACTGGGGCGTCAACTTATCTTTCTGCCTTTGTGGAGAAGGAAAGTGATAGTTTGGAGAACCAAATCTTGGTTTCATCTTATCCCGGCCTGCGACAGCAGGGGTGGGGAAAATCAGCAGAGGTCTTTTGGGCATATTATTCTCAATCTTTTACATTGTTGGCTCCGAACTTAGATCGCCATTGTTCCAGTTTTAAAGAGACAATATTTCGTGCATCATCCTGTTTATTAGTCAAAACAGCATGTCGCACCACATCTGTACAAAACTCCTCGACTTCAGAAAAGCTGTATCCTGATAGTTTTTGAGAAAGGCTCTTTGGACTGTAATTGAAATTCATTCCTGTTCTCTTGATGAAAAGCTCTATAAAACATTCAATCTGCTTGACGTCAGGTGGTTTAAGTTCAAGCCTTAATTGGAATCTCCGCCAGACAGCACGATCAAGAAGTTCAGGATGGTTGCTTGCCGTAATCACAACCACATAACTTGGCAAACTGTCCATTTGAAGAAGCAGAGAACTTACTACTCGTTTTATTTCACCTGTCTCTTTTGTATCCCCCCGTTCTTTTCCAATGGTATCAAATTCATCAAAAAACAGAACGCAATTGCGGGTTTTCACATAACTAAAAACTTTCTGAAGTCTTGAGGCGGTTTCTCCAAGATAACGACCTATAAGATTTTCATACCGAATTACTAAAAGCGGATACATCAAATGTGCAGCCAAAGCTTCAGCAAGGCTTGTCTTACCGTTTCCCGGAGGTCCGGCCAGAAGAATCCTGCTTCGGGGTTCCAGTCCATAAGATCTGAGCAGGTCAGCCCTATTCTGTTCCTCTATCAGTTCCTGGCATATTTTTAATGTTTGTTCATTTATTATTAGATCATCAAACCGTTTTTGAGGATTAATTTCAAATACCAAATCACCAGTTTCGCCATTGGGGCGAACTGCGGTGTTTTTATTAACGCCGTTATTGAGGGATAGAGCCAATCGTTCCGCAAGGATATTATGTTTTTTAGTTCTTTCTTCTGCAATCAGGCTCTCCACTGCCTTGCGGAATGAAACCATATCGCCACGGTTGGCTGATTGAACCATACTGATTAAGATATCTGCTCTTGCCATAATTGCAATTCTCTCAAAAAAGCATATTGTATATAAAAATCGATAGACTGGATTATTGTCCCACTGAAATTAAAGCAGAACGATCGAATCAGGTAAAAATTCAAGCTGATGATTGCAATCAAGTCTATTCTGAGCAATAGATTTATTATCCAAGCCTTCTCCTTATTAATAAAGAGATGTATCTATTACGATATCGACTGGTTAAGATTAACTCCACATCAAATGTAACGAAATAGGGCCAGTGCCCTTTTTTGGTTTGCGCTATCGAAATTAATTCGACTTCCGATTTGCGCTTCCTCTTTCTAACTTGCAAAAATCGAGTTTAATTAGCTGAAATGCACGCAATATATAGCACCATAGAGAAGGGGTGGCAAGGGATATTAGATGTCGGTTTCAGCCAAAAAAGGGACAAAGCGAGACAGTGCAATCCAGGGTTATCCATGACAAAATGTGTCAAGTTGCAAAAAACTTGCCCCACTCAGAAACATTTTCCGGTCTCATTGGTTGTGCTCTTATGTATATAATATTCTTATTGAAATCGCTCTCAAAGGTATAAATCGGTTTTTGCCAGGAGAGGATTTCTTTGCAAAATGCTTCTGTCTTACTGGCAGCGAGAGATTGGGGTCAGCCCTTGACATAAGACATTTATGTCAAGGGCTGATCCTGTTTACGTTCCGTATAGTCGTCCGTGTGGACGACTTGCTCGGTTGCTTCTTGCTTCGAGAATGATGGCCTAACATACAACCAGCGACAGATATATAGATTTTCAGATAATTAATTTCACGTTTTTTGCTTTTCCCCCTCACCCCCGAACCAAGTGCGGGGCAGGCTCTAACCCTCTCCCACCCCCGCCAAATCGGAATCTTCGACAGGGGGAGAGGACGATTACCATTTTTAGATCCGCTTGCTGTTACGGTTCAACCTAAGTTTGCGTAAATATTCCTCCGTGTAAATATTCTTCCTGAATTCCACAAGGAAGCCTATCTGATATTCTTCGAAATGAGGTGCAGGAATACCTGCCAAAGAGCAAAGATTCAGGACCTTCCTGCTCGTGGAAACAGCGTTCAAAACAACATTTCTATATCAACAACTTACCTTCATTCAAAAAGACTTTTCTGAGGATCAGGAGGACGTTGACCTTTGTCCATTTCCTTTTTCACCCACTTCAGAACCTCTTTTGCAATCTCAATTGCTTTTCTAAGGTCCTCTTCATCCACCGGTTCATAGTCCCCCGGATAACGGGTTTCAACGGCATAGCCTGTTAATATTTTCGAGTTTTGCAGGTTTTCGGGCACTTCCACGCCTCCTTTTTCCAATAGCTCAATGAGATAAGCAATATCATGGGTTTTAGGAAAAACGATCTCGTGAATAATGCATATTGATTTAAAAGCTTTTTCCACGGCCTGCTGGGCATCATAGCAAAGGTCTTCAGAAAGTATGTCAGGTGAAACCCTGCCCGCCTTTGCGCGCGCCATGTTGCTTTTTGCCCTTTGCAACCACTCGTTTGCCTTATCAAGATTTTTCATAAACCATCCTTCCATTCTTATCAGCTTCGGAATAAATCAGGTAGGGATCCGTCTTTAGATGCTCATACTTGTCTAAATCAGCGACAATCACGTCTATGGGAGCTCCGACATCTTTAAAGCTCAAATATATCTTATGAGTTAATGAACGCTGTTTTTTGACACCTCTTTTCAAAACAAGAAGGTCATAATCGCTACCCGGTTTGTCATCACCTCTTGCATGTGAGCCAAACAGGATAATCTTGTCAGGTTCGGCTACTTTGACAATAGTTTTTATTGCCTTTTCTAATGAATCATTCATTTGATAACCCCTCCCTCATATCAAGATCACTTCGGACCTCATTTTTGGATTCAACAAAACGGAATTTGTGTCTATAGCTGTTGTTTCGGTTGGAAAGAATCTTCCCATTATATCGCGGCATGCCGATAATGATCCAGGGGCGAGCGGAAATGAAGATGGATTGCATGATCTTCGCTCCTTTGAGGAGTAAGTCAAAAACAGAAGAGGCATGAAAACTTACTGAAAACTATCCGAAAATGCCCTGGCGGTCAAGGGGTTTTGAAGGGAACAGTGCGCAGGAAGTTACTCTCCTGACAATCCTTCGACGAGTGCCAACACATTGTGCCCCAGGACTTGGTGGTTGTCTCCAGCTTCGCCCATTGCCCTTTCCTATATATAATGATCATTCGGGTACCTGTGGTGCTGGCTTGCCTGCTAAACTATCGGAAACAAGACGTCCAAGAAACATTGCAAATGGCGCGATGTCCTGTTCAGCGCTCGCGCCTTCCAACACAGCCATATAGTCGTTTCGCTTTTCCAGTGGGATAACGGTCCAGGGGTATCCGCCCGCGGCGAGCATCACGTTCATAAAAAATCGTCCCATACGGCCATTGCCATCCATGTATGGATGGATATATACGAACACGAAGTGCCCCAGAACAACACGCACCGATGGTTCAGGCTCTTCTCTCAGCAAAACAAAGAATGCCTTCATGCAGTCCCACAAAGCTTCATGTCGCGGTGGCACATGCATTGAACGGCGGATATATACCTGGTCGTTGCGATAACCGGCGAGGTCCGCCGTCCGCAAGAGACCAGCCGTTACGCTCGGCCCAAACATCTCACGGTACCAGTTACCGTGATCATTATCACCAACTGCTCCGGGATTATCGCCCTCCAATACCTTGCGTACGCTTTCGCGGACAGACTGATAGGCCTGCCAGTACCCGCGTGCGGCTAAGGCATTACGGTGTCCGCGATCATCATCGTTTTCATCCGGATTCCATCCGCCACTGTGGACCCGTTCGATCAGCGCAGGGCTGACACGGTACCCTTCAATAGACAAAGAGTGATAAGCATCCGTAACGTAAATGTCATCGACTGCCTTGAGATAGGCAGAGATGTCGGAGGATCGGCCCGGGGCGGCCGGAAATCGTTTGATGATTGGTTCTCGCATCTGCTGCCACATCAGGCGGATACGGTTCACATACGGCGACTGTTCGCGCGCCGGTAGGATAATATTTACTGTATCTTCGAACGGATCGCTTTCGCGAATGTGGAAGTCTACGGTGCGCATTGTTTTGACAATATCGTCGGCAATACGGTCACGTCCGATATTTCGGAACGCACCTGCGAGACGACCGGCAACCGTGGTACGTCCTTCTTCAAGGAGCAATGTAAGCACATCAGATGCATGACGCACCATGGCCAGAGCCGTGCGTGCGTCCGTTGGGTTCTGTCGAAAGAATCCAGGTCTGCAGCTTACCAGACCTGCAGGCACAGAGAACAGACGCAAACCCTCCTGCTCTACAATTTGTCCAACCCCGGGCAGAGCCGCCCGCGTATCAAATAAAGAGGTATCGTGCGGCAGACTCGTAATCTTGTTGCGGGCCTTAGGTGACCGTACAAGCAGTTGGCGTGGAACAGTCATATTCCCGACATGCAGCAATAGTGATTGCTCAGGAGAGAGGCTCCAATTCGTCCCAAAACGCTGGTGCAAATAGGCTGCACAGAAACCCCAGAACGATGCGTACCATGCCGTACTCTCTTCCGTAGCCTCGTCCGGGCGGGCAGGGATATACCAGCCCTTCATGACCTCTTGCAAGAAACCGTTTTTGACCAGACGTTCCCTATGAGTCCTGGTCAGATTACCTGAACGTATGGCGACTATACCGCGGTTTTGCAGAGTCCTCAGGGTATCAAGGGATTCGGCCAGTTTTTCATGTGGACTTGCCATAGCTCTTGTGCTTTTGTTAGTTTATTGCTTCGTGCAAATCTTAGCTTTTCATGCCGTGTTAAATTTGATGGTCTTGTAAAAAATCTCCAAAGCTGTCACTCCCGCGAAGCTTGTCCTCGACTTGATCGGGGAGCGGGAGTCCAGAAGTGATTGATTTTCCTGGATTCCCGCGTTCGCGGGAATGACGAAAAGGGATCAGTGACTTTTTACGAGTTTGTCAAATTTAGCTTAATTAGGTGTATCATTTTTAGCTTACTCTGTCAAGCAATTTTTAGCTTTTCCTGCATACCCATCCAGAAAGTTACTCCCCCGACAATCCTTCGACGAGTGCCAATACATTGTGTCCCAGGACCTGGTGGTTGTATCCTCCTTCCAGGATAGCGAAACAGCCCCCGCCGCATCGCCGGGCAGCCGCCCGGACCAGACGTCCGATCTCCCTATAATCATCTGTCGAGAGTGTCCCGCCCCAGTCCTCTTTGTGATTGTCAAAACCTGCCGATATTCCGATCATGTCTGTCTGGCATCTCGCCATTTCATCCGCTACCTCATCCATATAGGCATGGCGGGAGCCTGCCGTACAATTGTGAACAGTGACATATTCCTTATCTCCCACGATGTTTTCCGTACCATCGCCGAAATGCAGGTCAATATCCAAGACGTAGGCGCTCTCAATCATATTAGTTCGCTTCAGTCGCTCTATGGCGACAGCCATGTTATTGAAGTAGCAGAAACCCCATGAAGAGTTTGATGAGGCATGGTGCCCGGGGGGGCGGATAAGCCCAAGAGCAGGTTCTTTCAACCCGATGGTCGCGGCCTGGATGGCCCCTCCGGCGGCTAATGCTGCAATCGGATAGAGCCCTTGCCCCTTCACATGTTCAATATGGGCCTTGGTATGGATGGCAGCAATATCAGCCTCTGACGCGGCCTCCGCCTTGATAAAATCGACGTGGGATTCGACAACCTCCATCACGGCCTCCATCCTCCCGGTCGCAGCAGCCGGGTCAGACGTGTAAACCCCATAAAAATTCTCGTGAAAAATTACCTTCATGACGTCCTCCTCTGGTTATTTTCCAGTTAAGCGTTATTGGCTATTATTCTTTGAAATTCTGTACGTTCCCACCTGAACCCCCATCAAATTAATCGTTACGCTTAAGTTGGACTGAAAAAATTCGGTATTGTGAGGGATGTGTAACAATTTTGATGGTCTCGTAAAAAGCCTCCAAGGCTGACACTCTTGCGAACGCGGGAGTCTCCCGCCGCGGGATTGATTTTCCTGGATTCCCGTTTTCACGGGAATGACAATAACGGGTGCTTTCTGACTTTTTACGAGTTATCAATTTTAAACAACAGAGATGTAAACTTCCAGGCAAAAATTTTAGGCTGCGCTCTTTGTCTGTGTGCTTACACACACGGGGAGGCCGGTAGAAATTCTCAGTCTTGATAATCTCGTAAAAAGTCTCTAAGGCCGACAAAACAGGTGAGTGACTTTTTAAGCGTTCATTTTGACAAAATTCGGATTTTTATTGACAAATCCAAATAAGTTTATTACATGTGCGCCGATTATAGTGTGATTTGATAATATTTTTTGGTTAATCATCTAAGGTTTCGAAGGTTATCCAATGAAAACACTTGTAAAAAGCCCCTGTTGCGGTATCACCGCACAGGGGCTTTTTTGTCTGTCAAGAGAAATAAGTCATATCAAACTGTTCAGGTTAAAAAAATGTATATAAGGAGGTGATAATAAAGGATCTTTCATTTGAATATTGTTGGATTGAAGGGTTTTCATACTTGCACTAACTCTTATCTAAGGAGGATGTTATGGCCGAAAACAATCAAACAACAGAACAAGGATTTCTTAAGGACTTGGGCGCCGGTTTAACTAACTGGACAGAAAAATGGATTCCCGATTCCTTAGTTATCGTGTTTATCCTCAGTATCATTGCTTATGTTCTTGCTTTAATCTGGGGGTTTGGAAAAGAGGTCGACTTTGGAAGCCGACTCTACGGTGGTGTTGAAGCCTGGGGAAAGGGCTTCTGGATCTATCTTAAATTCGCCATGCAGATGTGCCTGATCATGATGACAGGCTATATCTTAGCCCTCTCTCCGCCAGTGCGTCGCCTCCTTGAAGGTTTGGCCGGACTGCCCGACAAAGACAAACCCGCACAGGCCATTATTGTCATGGCCCTCTTCTCCACCCTCTCAGCATGGCTTTCCTGGGGTCTTTCCATCATCGGGAGCGCTATCCTGGCCCTTTTTATCGTTCGCAGAAATCCCAAGGTGGATTATCGGCTTCTGGTTGCGTCGGCCTATCTGGGCTTAGGCTGCACCTGGCACTCGGGACTCACCGGCTCGGCCACCCTGATGATGGCCTCGCCCGGAAACGCTTTGGTCAAGTCAGCAATAAAGGACGGCTGGATCACCGGACCTATCTCAACGGGCACAACCATTTTCAATCCTTTTAATCTAATTCTTACTGTAGTCGTGATTATTGTTGTCACGTGGTTAATGGCCAAAATGCATCCAACCCCTGAGAACACCTATGTGGTCCAGCCCGAACTCATGGACAGGCTGAATATCTATGAGCCGCCCAGGCGTGAGATTGCCAAGTCTCCTTCGGACTGGATGAACTGGTGGCCCGGTTTCAACATTATTATTGTGGTGGGCGGTGCCATCGCATTATACTCCTACCTCAAAGGGAAGCCGGCCGGTAACTGGTTAACCCTAAACAATATTATCTTCTTTTTCCTCATGCTCGGCGTCCTCTTCCACTGGCGACCCTGGTCTTTCCTCAAGGCTGCTGAGGAATCGGGCAAGGCCGTATGGGGCATCGTTATCCAGTTTCCCTTTTATGCCGGCATCTACGGTCTGATAAAGTTCACGCTTCTCTCCCAGGTCTTTACCGGCTGGTTTGTTGCCATAAGCGCCCCATCCACCTTCCTGATGTTTGTCTACTGGTACGGAGGCATCCTGAACTACCTGGTGCCCTCTGGTGGAGGCGAGTGGCTGATGACGGCCCCTTACCTCCTGCCCGCGGGACATGAATTAGGGGTGGCCGCCCACAAGACCGTCATTGCGTATGCCTGGGGCGACATGATGACCGATATGATCCAACCGTTCTGGGCCATTGCCATGTTAGCCGTGGCCAAGCTCAACTTTCGTGA
>Ga0222626_1000859_pt1 | contig 15425 bp, 13 predicted proteins | sample AntAcemetageno91_FD_179862 | JGI IMG/M metagenome (GOLD analysis project Ga0222626, IMG submission 179862) | Saline water microbial communities from Ace Lake, Antarctica - #91 | ecosystem: Environmental > Aquatic > Non-marine Saline and Alkaline > Saline | place: Antarctica: Ace Lake | collected...
CAGAGTATAGGCCAGGTGGATCGTGGCATACGTCCGGATATCCACAGAAGTCTCGAGTTTCAGGCTTGAAAAGAGTGTTTGCAGCTCTTGGGGCCGCAAGAATTTGGGCGGCTTCTTATGGGCAAACAAGGGGGCGCCTACCAGCAAGGCGGCAAGATCTTTCCTGATGATCTTCTTTTCAGCATACAAATACTTCAAGAATCCCCGTACATAATAGCGGTAAATCCGGAGTGTCGTTTTTGCTACCTTGAACTCACCCATAAATGCATCAAGGTGTTCTATTTTCAAACTGGCAAGGCTGATTTTATGGTTTTCAAGATAATCATGTAAGGAGGCCAGCACCCTTCTTACATTGGTAATCTGGGCCTGAGAGATTTCCCGGGTATGTGCGAGATAGAGAAAATATTGCTCGTAAATATCAGGTAATCCGCCCTGGTTGAGTTCCTCTTTCATTGGAGCGACTCCCGGAGTTTTTTTATATGCTGAGAGCTCAGCCAATCGAAGTAATCCAGGGTAGCTTGCCCTAATCTCCTGATATCCTCATCTCCCACTTTAAATCTCCCGAATGGATTGCTGGATAAGGTCCTTTATCTCTAAGCTTCCATGTCTTTGGGACGGAAGCTTCCCGTCTTTTTCTTGAATCGGTTCCTTTGGTAAATCGAGCACCTGAAAGAGGGTGCCGTCAAAAGCGATAAGATCCTTTTTGATCAAGGTATCCCTCGCTTCGATGTAATCATCAGCGGTGAGCCGCAATAAGGTGCAAATGGCATCATAGGAGTAAAAAGAGAGGCCGTTTCGATCTGAGGCCAGGACAAGAAAAAGGTACAGAAGGATCTCTGTCTGGCTCAAGGAGGCCAAAAAGCCATCGGTGAGGAAGCGATGAGGGATAAAGCTAAACCCGCCCTCAATGCGTCTGATCCGGTTGGAGACAAGGATTTTCTTCTTGATCATGATCGACTCCTTTCTTAATGTTTTGGGCAATTATAAATATCAGCGCCCCTCACTGTCGATCACATCTTGAAAACACCTCCCGCGGTAGTCGGCCAACTTGTCCTGTATTTACAGCAACTTGCCTGCATATCACATCTTGAAAACGTCGCACCAGTAGTTGTGCCAGATACTCAATGATTATGAGGTGTTGCATCCCGATCACTTCTTGAACACGCTCAAGAGGTAGTCCTGTCTTCAAGCGGCTTTTGACCGGGGTGGTTGTAGCTTGGGCATCAAGCTTTTTTTGCAGGTAGTTGGCTTTAAAGTAATCCCCATTTCGCTTGTTCCATTCAGCGCATTTTTTCCTATGCCATTCTTTCTTGCACACGCGATCGCCACAGGTCTGCTGGCGATCTTTGAGCCTCGGATGGGGCATAAACCACCGTCGGCAAATACCACACGGACGCTTCTTGGTGTATCCCTGACTACCCATGGCTTCCCCCCCAGCTTAGTTATGACAATACGATCCAAACCAATCTTATTGGATAGAATACACCGCGATATACCGTGTATCTGCTCTAAACCTCTATGACATGTGTATTCCGGGAGTAAAAACAGAAAGGAAAGAATGAAATGAAAAAAGAATCAGAAGAATGATATGGATTTTTTCAAAATCTCTTTTGGAATCATATGGAGGGATCTAAATACTCACAACATAACCAAAGTAACAACATAACGTGCAACAACGTTACATGGACAGCCTTTTCACCCGCGAAGGTCCGAATAATATAATGCAGAGCCCTCTCATCATAGTCAGTGAAGTTAAATGGCACCAAGATCCGTTTTCCGGCCATTCGTTGCTCCTTTCACTTTGAGGTTCTCACCACATGCACACATCCATTAGCTATGACCACATATGCCATACAGTGGCAGGCCAACGCAAGCCAAATTTTTGACCAGCCATTAGCTTGGCCGTCCAATCCTGCATCAGCCGTAGCTCATTCTCGGACAGCCTTATATATTATATAGTTGTTGTTGCTTGTCATGGCATACCCACATGATACCAGGATTTGGGACTGATATTCAACAGATAATTCCAACTCAAAGAGAAAGATCTCATGGCATCCTTAATTAACCCTTTTTCTAACCTCGGTTGTATGGCGGTTGGGTTTTTGGTGAAGTTGACCCTTGATTCCGCGAGCCTGGAGCGGTCATGTAGGTGTTTAGGGATCAGGAATTGAGGCGCTCGGCGGACATATCCTTGTTTTTGCGTCAGGCACATCAAAATAATGCAAAAATACCATATTTTATGTTGACAATATTGTAAACGTGCTATATGAAGGGCTGAAATGCCTAAGTCAGATAAACAAAAACTCGGTCGAAAAATCCGGGAAATCCGGAAGGATTTGGGCCTTACCATGCAGCAGTTGGCTGAGACGGTCGGGGTCAACTACACGACGATTTATCGTGTTGAAACCGGCAAAGTAAGCCCTTCGGTGGTCTTGCTGTCTGACATAGCCCACCACCTCGGACATTCCGTCACCAGCCTGCTCGAGGAAGATCGAGCCCGGATAACGATTATCAGATCAGAAGATCAGCCCGTGGTTGCATCCGAGGAGATGAGTCTCAGACTTCTCATCCCAAAGGGTCTAATTAACGAAAAAATCTCTATCAGTCTCGGAAAAGGCGGCCCCGGCGAGATTATTGGGGAGCACCAGACCCCCGGGCATGAACTGGCATATATTATCAAAGGCAGATGTTCGTTTAACTACGGGGGCGCAGACCATGAATTGAGGGAAGGTGATCTGGTCTATTTCGATGGCAAAGTAGAGCATGCGGTGGTGGTTCAGGAGCCGCTGGAATTTATGGCCTTATACTTCAGGGATTAGGGGCCTTATCGTAAACCATAAATCATCATTTAGGAGGGGAAAATGAAAAAGAGAATTCTCTATGTCTTTGTTTCTCTAATCGTAGCGTTTTGTTGGACATTTCCACTGTCAGCAATGGCCGCAGAGAAACCGATTGTGGTCGGTGTTCCGAGTTCCTTAAAAACTTTAGAGGCGTCAGAAGCGCTTAAGGCCATCACCATGGCTGTTGAGGAAATCAATGCAAATGGGGGTGTGCAAGTTGGAGACAAGAAACGGCCCATGGAAATTGCCTCCATAGACACCCGGGGAGGCGAACCGGGAGTGCCTATCGCCGACGCCCTCTTAGCCATTGAAAAGCTGTTTCTGGAAAAGAAGCCGGATGCTGTTGTTCTGGGACCATTCCGTTCCGAGGTGTTGTTAGCCGCTATGGACATTTACTCAAAGTATAAAATGGTAAGCATCAACGTGGCCATGACCCCTAAATTCGTGAGCAAGTATAAGGGTGATCCGGAAAAGTACAAATACTGCTTTCGTATGCTGAATGCAAAATATGTGGTGGGCTATCTCATTAAAACCTTTTCCAAGTTGAAAAAGGATTACGGCTTCAACAATGTATACATCATTGTTCAGGACGTTCTCTGGGCCAATGCCATCGGCAAAGGGATGAAGGGCTGGTTCGAGAAGGCCGGATGGAAGGTGGCCGGACTGGATTCCTATCCAACCGGGGCCAGCGATTTCAGTGCTTCCCTGATAAAGGCCCATAAGGCAGGATCACATGTGATAATGCCGATTTTTGACATGGCCTCAAGCGGTACCCTGGCCCTCCAGTGGAAGGATATGCGTGTTCCTGCCTTACCGGTTGGGTTCATATCCCCGCTCATGGGTTCAAAGGCAGCCGAGACCTTTGGTGCGGATGTGGTGGATGGCGTGGTAAATATCGTGTTTGAGGCAGGAAACATTCCCTTGGCCAAGTATGAACCGGCTACCCGTTTTTTCGATGCCTACAAGAAACGGTGGGGGGAGGAATTGCAGGCCGGTCATATGCCCTCCGAGGCCTACGACTCGGTGTTTGTCTTGGCCAAGGCCATTGAAAGGGCCGGCACCCTGGATCAGGACCAGCTGATCAAGGCTATTCAAGAAACAGACTATGCCGGCTGCATTGGACGAATCCGTTTCAAAGACCATGAGATCATCTTTGGAGAGAACCCCCTGGAGAAATCAATACTGGTAATCTATCAGTGGAAAGACGGCAAACGTGTTCCGGTATTCCCTGCAAGTATTGCAGAAGGCCCTATAAGCAAACCGAAATGGATGAAATAGTCTTAGCCGGAGTTTTCGGTAGGATATGAGTAGATGTTAGTCTACGGTTTTATCAATTCGCTTATTTTAGCCCTGATTGCACTCGGCTTCAGCATGACGTTCGGTATCAGCCGTGTGGCCAATTTTGCCCATGGTGCATTCTATGTGCTCGGTGGATTGTTAACGTGGCTCTTCCTGAGGAAGGCCGGAATGCCTTACTTTGTTGCAGCAATTTTAGCAGTGCTGATAATGGGTATTTTAGGGGCTTTGATGTACAGGTTCCTGCTGCAGAGACTGAGGGGACTGGAGCTTTCGGAGGTCATTGCTACCTTTGCCGTTGGGCTCATGATCCTTGAACTCATGAGATGCTTTGGCGTAATGGGATTCCAATACAGACTTCCCGCGTTTGTGCGCGGCTCTGTCAGTGTTTTTGGGACCTACGTGGGCATACAGAGGTTGATTATTGTGGGAGCGGGTCTCGTACTCCTTATCCTTCTTTATCTTTTTGTCCATCACACCAAGCTCGGGCTCGCCTTTAGGGGTGTGGCGCAGGATGATCATACAGCATACACCGTCGGGATCAATCCCGACAAAGTTTCCATGCTCAGCCTGACGCTTGGGGCCATGATCGTATCATTAGCAGCGATTCTGATTTTACCTCTTGGTACGATTTCCGTGGACGATGGTTATGATATCCTCCTGAAGTCATTGGCCGTATGTATCATCGGAGGTCTTGAGAGCACTTTGGGAGTGTTAGTGGCCAGTTTTATATTAGGCTACGCTGAAATCTTGACCGTCATGTATATTTCAGCTTCTCTGAGCATGGTAGTGCCACTCTTGTGCATGCTGATCATTCTTCTCATAAGGCCTTCAGGGCTGTTTGGCAAATATAAGGAATTAGAAGAACGGATATGAAGGAAAGAAGGCGCAAAGAGAGAATCGACAGAGGCATCAAGGCTGTTACCGACGATATATACTGCCTTTCCTCATTGAGAGAAATTGCCTACCTGGTGTTGCCAAGGGTCCTTCCTGTTATAGGTCTCCTCCTTCTGATTTTTCTGGTTCCCTTGTACTGGAAGAAGGTCCTGGTGATCACGTTTATCATGGCGATAATGGCCATTAGCTGGGATTTTTTATCATCGTGTGGTCTGATATCTTTAGGCCAGGCCCTATTCTTTGCAGTGGGTGCCTATTTGGCCGGAGGGATGAACTACTATCTCGGATTCCCCGTTTATCTTACATTGCCTTTGGCCACGTTGTTCGGGGGCGCTCTCTCCACTATGCTGATCTTTCCCGCACTCCGTTTGCGGGGCATGTATTTCTCCATGATAACCCTTATCATCCCTCTTATGCTGATGAGAGTTGTAGAAGCGACAAAGATATTTGGGGGTACCGAGGGCCTCAGCGCACTCAGTTCATTGCCGGGTCTCTACTCCAGCATTGGTCTAAGCATGTTGGCGCTTTTTGCAACACTGTTCGGGCTTCGAAGACTGGTTGCTTCCGACTACGGATTGATTTTTGTTGCTCTAAAAGACAACGACCGGGCCGTGGAGGCCTCAGGCCTTAACACATTATGGTTCAAAGTCCAGGCTATCTATATCGGCAGTGCCATATGCGCCTTCTGCGGTGCATTTATGACACATTATTATATGAATGTTGGTATGTCTGCTTTTGCACTGGATCTATCCATATTTCCGATAGCATCCTGTGTGGTTGGCGGTATGGGGACACTTGCAGGCCCACTATTAGGGGCACTGATCTTAGGACCTCTGTCAGAGGCCTTGAGAAGTTTCGGAACATTCAGGATTGTTATCTATTCGGCCCTGATGGTGGTGTTTATCGCCGGACTTCCCGAGGGTATATTTCCGTACCTTAGACGTAAATACGAACAGACTGAGAGATGGATTTAGTCCGCTAAAAACGAATTTGCAATTCCGAATCTAACTGGTTCAGGTGTTGGGGCTGTGGAATATCTTCGAGTTGACTCCATTACAAAGACTTTTGGCGGCGTTGTCGCTTTGAATGATGTAAGCTTCTCCATTGCGGAAGGGGCACTTTTGGGTATCATCGGTCCGAATGGATGCGGTAAGACAACTCTGGTAAATGTTATCACAGGGTTTTTGAAGCCAAATTCCGGAAGAGTGATATACAGAGGCGAGAATATCACTCGCCTACGCCCGTCGAAGATCGCCAACAAGGGCGTGGGCAGGACCTTCCAGATGGTGAAACCTTTTTATCGCCTTCCTGCGTACAAGAATCTGGTCATACCGTTGTCCTCTCCCAAGGTGAAAGAAATGGGCGAACACTTCGGCGACAAGGATTCTTTAGCCCTTGATATCCTTGAAGACATTGGATTTGAGAGGGACTCGAGAGTGCCGTTTCAGCCTGCAAGCGTACTCCCCCACGGCTATTTGAAACGGCTGGAAATGGCAAGGGTTATGGCTCTCCAGAGCGACCTCATCTTATTTGATGAGCTCTACTCGGGCTTGAGCCTGGCAGAGGTCGCCAGCATGACCCCTCTGATACAAAGACTTAGCTCCGCCGGAAAGACCATTATTATGATCGAGCATCGGCTTAAAGAACTCTTCCGGATCGCAGACAGCGTGCTTGTCATGGATCAGGGGAGGGTAATCGCCCAGGGGAGCAGCAAAGCCATCATGAAGAACGAAGAAGTTCAGAAGGCATATTTAGGGATAGAGCTAAAACGATGATGCAGGTTGACCAGCTTACGGTTTTTTTTGAAAATGCTATCGCTGTTAATGAATTGTCCCTCCTCGTGGGTTCGGGAGAGATAGTTGGCGTGATCGGCCCCAACAGCGCGGGCAAGAGCACGTTAATGAATACGATCGCCGGTCTGATGCTCGACACGAAGCTGAAAGAAGAACGAAGGGGCGGCACACGTATTACCATCTTTGGCCAGGTATTCTTTCAGGACGAAAATATTACCGATCTAAGGCCCGATGATAGGGTAAAGAGGGGTCTGGTCTTGTGCAGGGAGCGACATCCAGTTTTTCGTGAAAGCAGCGTTGTGGAAAACCTCAAGATTGCCGGTTACCTCAGGAAGAGATCTGAGATCAAACCTGCAATGAATTCTGTTTATGAGATGTTTCCAAAGCTCGCTGAAATCCGGAAGCGGAGGGCCGGATTAATGAGCGGGGGAGAGCAGCAGATGCTTGCAGTGGGCATTGCAATGATGGCAAACCCAAGGCTACTGCTCTTAGACGAGCCTTTGTTGGGGCTGAGCCCTCTCGTTCAGTTAGCCTTGGTTGAATCAATAGAGCGTATCAACAAGGATGCCGGGGTGACGATTGTGGTGTCCGAACAATTTGCCCGGCCCCTGATACCGATCATCAACAGGGGATACATCCTGGAAAACGGCATGCTTGCCTTTGAGGGTGACAGCAAGGTCCTGTTAGACAATCCTGACGTGAGAAGCGCCTATTTCGGGGTTGATTATGAAGATGAATAAATCAATCTTCGAGGCGTTTGAACAAACAGCCGATAAGGCCGGCGATAAGACGGCGCTCATCTTTTTAGGGGAAAAATACTCATATCGGTTTCTTAAGAAGGCTGCCGATCGCATGGCAACTGCCTTTCTGAAGTTAGGGATAAAAAAAGGGGACAGATTTATTATCTACACTCAGAACTGCCCCCAATGGGTGGTTACCTGGTTAGGCCTCCAAAAAATCGGCGCCGTGCCTGTGCCGGTTAGCCCCATCTATACCATCCACGATCTGGAATACATCGCCATGGACTCGGGTGCTGTTGGTGTGCTCTCTGCTGACACGAATTTCGGACATGCCAAAAAGCTCAAGGAAAAAGGGATTCTTGATACCATTATCGTCTCCAACATCGCCGATATGCTTCCCTGGTGGAAACGGTCTATCGGTAGAGGTTTTGATCGTATCCCGGACGGGAAAGTAGATGAAGGGAGGGTTACCCGATTCAGAGAATTGTTAAAAACCTCGCCTGATGGTTCTGTGCGCAACGAGTGCAAGCCGCACGAGATTCTGGAAATCCTCTACACCGGCGGGACCATGAAGTTTCCCAAGGGTGTGCCGATCAACCATACTGTATATATTGAGTCATTCCTCGCCCAACTCAAGATTTCAGAACCCCTTGTCCCCCCGGAACAAAACGTAATTGTACAGGGGGCTCCCCTCTTTCATGTCCTGGGTCAGCTTTTCGGGCTGGGCCCCATATGTTTGACTGGTGCTACTGTAATCATTATGCCCCGGGTCAATCTCGACGCACTTATGCTCTACGTGCAGAGATATCGTGCCAAAACCTTGTTCGGAGTCCCGACCCTTTACCGTATGATCCTTGAACACGACCGAAGAGATTTCTATAATCTTTCATCTCTAAGATACTGTTTTACGGGTGGTGACGTCCTGCCCCAGGAGGTATTACGGCGGTGGATGGATCATTTCGGCACACGGATTTTCCAGGGGTACGGGGCAACCGAGACCTGTGGCGGTGTGACCATGGTTCGTGTGACAGGGGATCCCCCCTTAGACACCATAGGCACGCTCATGCCTGAAAAAGAGATAAGGATCGCTGATCCTGAAACAATGGAAGAACTTCCCCAGGGGAGCACCGGTGAACTTGTTGTTAGTTCCAGGCTTATGATTGAAGCCTACTGGAACAAGGAGGATGAAACCAGAGAGTGTTTCGTCGAAATCGACGGTAAGCTCTGGTACAAGACCGGAGACCTGGTCAGGGTTGATGAACAGGGTTATATGTACTTCGTAGACCGCACTGCGGATATGATCAAGCATAAAGGGTACCGCATATCAGCGTCCGAGATCGAAGCAGCCATCAAAGACCATCCTGCGGCCATTTCTGCATGCGTGGTCGGTGTGCCCGACGAGAGAGTGGGGGAACGAATCAAGGCGTTTGTTGTACTAAAAGAAGATGCCAGAGGGATTACCGGCAGCGAGCTTATCAGGTGGTGCAAATCGAGGATCACCTCTTATAAGGTGCCTGAATACATAGAGTTCAGGGACATGCTCCCCAAGTCCAAAGTCGGCAAGTATCTGCGCCGGGAACTCAGGCGGGAGGAACGGGAACGGATTAGTTGATTCCTTGCCGCTGATTTTTTGGGAGGGAGGTGATACACTGATGAATGACTTGGGTTAGTAAGTTGACGCAAGGTTGGAATCGTAGAGTGAGAGTGAAGGACCATTACAAATAGAAGACGAGTATGGCTTTTACGGTATGAAACAGTTATCTAAATGAAGCGCAATGGAGGGGGAAATGGATAATAATAAAGATTCTATGGAATTGGAAGAATTGGCACCGATCACAGATGAAAACAGATCTATTCCTTTGTGGTCATATATCCCAGTATGGGCGGCAGCTATGGTTGTGGTCATGATGTTTGCTGTTGGTTTTTTTGCGATCTATCCTAACGGTAAAGTTAATTTTATACAGGCCGTCGTTGCACTTGGTCTGGCATCCATAGTTTGCGGATTTCTCTTTGTGCTGAATGCTTTCCCTGGCTACAGGGCAGGAATCCCCTACACGGTACAGTGCAGGTCAAGCTTTGGCATCAAGGGCGCAAAAATTGGAACCATCGTGCGTTCCTTACCGGCAGTATGCTGGTATGGAATTGCCACTTGGGCCGGTGGTTTAGCACTAAACTCCCTGACCCAGACGCTATGGGGATTCGGGAATATATGGCTCTACTTCATTATTTTTCTAATTATTAATGTCTTTCTGGCCATGGGCGGAATAAAGACAATGAGGGGGTTTAATACGGTAGCCGGATTCATATTACTTGTCCTCATGACCGTTGGGTTGATTCAGGTACTTATTGAGGGTGACTTTACAAAACATGAAGCCTTTACTTATCCAGGGGATTGGGGTTACGGATTCTTGTGCGTATTCGCTGTTGGGGTTGCTATTATCATAACCGGTGCGTTGAACGTTTCCGACATGTCGCGCCATTTGGTCAAGTCCAAGGGGAGTGGGAACAACTGGTGGGGACACATGCTTGGAATTGGTCCTGCATTTTTTTATATGATGGTCTTAGGGGTCTTTTATGGTATGGCAACCGGAAATCCGGATCCTGTAGCCGCCATGATGGACGTTGCTCCCAGCGTACTAATCGGGGTGCTGATGATGTTGTTTGTTTTGGGTGCACAGATCTCATCGAACCTAACACTCAATATTTTGCCCCCGGCGCACACCTTGCAAGATATATCTGATAAGATTAGTTGGAAGAAAGCTGTTTTGATCACAAGTGTCATCTCCTTGGCAACTTGCCCATGGATTCTGTTCACGAGCGAACACTATTTCACATTCATGGGTGTTTACGCTTGCCTGCTGGGACCCATTCTGGGTATCACACTGGCAGATTACTGGGTTGTGAACAGGCAAAAAATTGATGTGGATGCGTTGTACGACACCAAAGAGGGCAGCAAATACTGGTACAAGGGTGGTTTTTCCCTTGCAGCAATCATTGCGCTGGTCTGCGGTGCGGGGGCTTCCTTCCCAGTCTTAAGTCTGTCATGGATGATCGGTTTACCAATCAGTTTTGTGCTCTACATCATATTAAGGAAAGCAGGAGTGGATGGCGTACCAAAGGAGTCATCCTAAAGCAGCGGTCAAAAGGTAATGGCGAAAGGTAATCTTTTTGAGTAAAGGATTACCTTTTGCCGGCACATGAATCGATTTTTAATTATTTCTGAGGAGATTCGGTTATGGATATACTGGTCAGAGGCAAATTCGTTATCACTGATGCGAGTTTAGCGGAGGATGGGATCCTCACAGATGGGGCAGCCTACTTTTCCGGGGGCAAAGTTGTGGAAGTTGGGGATTATGACTCACTGAAGGGCAAATATCCGAATGCGACCGTCAAAGGCAACGGATATCAACTGCTTATGCCTGGGCTTATCGACGGCCACAGTCATGGCTGGGGTTTGAGCGCTATCCAGAGAGGAGTCAGTTATGATTTCCTGGAAAATGCGCTGATCGACTGGGCCTTCATGTTTGACATCGACCCTGAACTAAATGCAATGATGAGTGCGGTACGGCATCTGCGTAGCGGCTGTACCACCATGCATCATAACAATTGGGGTGAAGCTCCGAATATGGGCGAAATTGCGGAGAAGGCGATTGCAGGTTACCGGAAGTCAGGCATTCGTTTTGCATACTCCCCCGGAATGCGAAACGACAACACTTTGGCATATGATGACACCGAGTTCTTCAAAACACTCCCCCCGGACCTGCAGGAGTTCTGTCGGCCGATGGTTTTCTATGATAAGGAAGCTGTTGTGGAGGAGTACTTCGATCTTTTCGAACACTTATACAGCCATTACAACGATGAAGATACGCGCATCATATTTGGCCCAAGCTGGGCCCAGGGCTCTACGGTGGGATTTCATCAGCGCGTGAAGGCAAGGGCTGATGAGCTGGGCAAGCTTCAAATTCACATCCATACGTTGCAAAGCCCCCATCAAAAAGCCTATGGCTTGAAGAAATACGGCAAGTCCTTAGTCGCTTATTTGGACGAGCTGGGTCTCGTGGACGAAAACCTGACTTTAGGTCACGCGGTTTATGTAAGCGAGTCAGATATCGAGCTCCTGGCTTCCAAGGGGGCATCTACCACAAATCACACGAGCTGCAACCTTGCGGTCAGAAATGGCATTTCCCCGGTTTATTATCTGCATAAGGCAGGAGTAAACGTTTCTCTCGGAATTGATGACAAGGGAATCAATGATGACGAAGATGCTATCATGGAATTGAGAATGATGTACTATCTCCACCGTGTTCCAGGCTTTGATCTGGCCAATACGCCAGCTCTCGATGCCTTTGACATTCTGAAAATGGGCACTACAAATGCAGCGCGGGTGTGTGGTTTTGAAGGAGAAGTAGGTGCACTCAAACCCGGGCAGAAAGCCGACGCTATACTGGTTGACCTTGATGAGATCATGGACGATCCTTTTATGTCGCCTGATTTGAACATCGCTGAAATCTTTATACACCGGGCCAAGGGGATCCATGTTAATACGGTGATTGTAGGCGGTAGGGTGGTCATGGAAGATCGAAAGTTTCTGACGCTGGATGTGGATCAGCTTTATAAGGAGGTCCGTGAGCAGGCAAAAAAAGGGATTAGTCCGGAACAGCGACAATTCGCCGAAAACTTGCAGAAAATCAAACCATACTATCACAAGTGGTATGAAGGGTGGGAAAAGCACGACTTTGAGCCCTATTATGTGATGAACAGCCGCAAGTAGTGTCGATGGTCCGAGTCACCATCTAAAAACCTATGGCTGCAGGCTTTTACAACCATCTGCAAATATGTTGAAAATATTTGCTTAAGTCGTTGTAGAAATCCCGGCCCTGTATGATAGGTCAGAGGTATTGGGTTCTGAGGGACACTTTGCCTCAAAGTGGTGAGTTGGTGGAATAAATACCACATTATTACTTGAGGCTGTTTTTTAAGGTAAATTAGAATAATGTTTCAAGGAGGTTCAATAAATGCGTACACTAATCAAGGATGGTACAATTATTACAGCAACGGAAGAGTTTAAAGGTGATGTTCTTATTGACGGGGAGGAAATTATTGCCATTGGAAAAGGGCTTGATAACCGTGCCGAAACAGTCGTCGATGCAAAGGGTAAGTACCTGTTGCCTGGGGGAATTGATGGTCATACCCATTTTGTTTTGCCTTTTATGGGAACGCATACTGCAGGCTTTGATACTACAGTTGCCGCCATTGTTGGTGGAACGACCTCGATTATTGACTTTGCACCTCAGCCTGAGGGGATGAGTCTTTTAGATTCTATATATAAACACCGGGAGGAGCAGGCAGAAGGCAAAACCGCTGTGGATTACAGTTTGCATGCAATGGTCATGGATTCCGCCAAAAAGGGTATCTTTGAGGAGGTTGGTGCGTTGGTAAAGGCAGGTGTCTCAACCATTAAGTTGTTCATGGCCTACAAGGGGACGGCTTTTTACGTTGATGATGAGACCCTGTTGCGGATGCTGCAAGCAACCAAAGATGTGGGTATGCTGATGATGGTTCACGCGGAGAATGCCCATGTAATTGACATATTTCAAAAGCAATTGCTCGCGGAGGGCAAAACAGATCCTAAATATCACGCAACCAGCCGTCCGCCTGTAGTTGAAGCGGAGGCAACGGCGCGAGCAGCGTATTTGGCCAAAGCAGCAGATGCCCCTATTTTCGTTGTCCATGTCTCCTGTTCAGAAGCAATGAAGGCCCTAAGGACTGCCAATCTGGAGGGGGTAAACATTTATGGAGAGACCTGCCCCCATTATCTGACACTTGATGTAGAAAATCTCGCAAAACCTGATTTTGAGGGTGCCAAATATGTTTGTTCACCTCCACTCAGAGAATCGTGGCACCACGATGAGCTCTGGAAGGCCCTTGAGCATAGCTGGCTCCAGGTTGTCGGTTCAGATCATTGTGGGTTTAATTTTAAGGACCAGAAAGAGATGGGGCGCGGGGATTTCACAAAGATACCCAACGGTGCTCCGGGTGTTGAGAATCGTCTTGCGATTCTTTACACATATGGTGTTCTGTCTAAGAAGCTTTCACTCCAGCGGATGGTTGATGTTTATGCGACTGCCCCGGCAAAGTTTTACGGGATGTACCCACGGAAGGGAAGTATTGTGATCGGTGGAGATGCTGACATTGTGGTTTTTGACCCTGAATGGGAAGGGCAAATTTGTGTAGAAACCTCCAGGCAAGGGGTGGATTACAACGCTTACGAGGGATTTGACCAGAAAGGCAGGGCAGAGAAAGTTTACCTGCGCGGGAACCTTGTCGTTGATAAAGGCGAGTTTGTAGGCAAATTGGGCCAGGGTAAATTCATCGAACGCGAACCTTACGGATTGGCATACTCGAGACTTACTTAGGCTGAGACTGGAGATCTGAATTATTAATGTCAGAATCAATGTCGCAGGCAACGGCCAAGGTTAAGTAACCGGGAAACCGATAAAAGCCAATATTAGAGCGGTAATCTTTATTTTAACCGACGCAAAAAGATCATTGCAGCGGATCTGCTGTCCGCAGAAAGATTTCTGTTTAACAAAGCCAAGATTTGAACAGGGAGATAGGAGGCAAGACCAATGTCACCTCACAGGTGGAAAGAAGATTTAATTAAGCTGGGAGAGATGGGAAGAAGAATTCCTGCTCAGATTGAATCTTATGAGCAATTGGATCCTGATAATGGGTTACAAAGGCTTGAAGGAACTCTGGAAAGCAAGATATCGAAGGAATACATGATAGCAAGGATGAAAGAAGCGGGTCTTAAAGTCCGTATTGACAAGGTAGGCAATATATATGCCAGGAAGGAGGGCGCAAAAACAGACAAGGGTGCAGTTATGTCCGGATCACATTTGGACTCGGTACTGAACGGTGGAATGTTCGATGGTCCACTTGGAGTTGTTAGCGCACTCGAAGCAGTCAGGATAATAAATGATGAAGGATTTGAAAATGAGAGACCCATTGAGGTGGTTGCTTTTATGGGAGAAGAGGGGTCAGCATTCAGAAAAACATTGCTGGGAAGTTCCGTTATTGCGGGTGATATATCGGTAGATGAGGCATTAGGCATAAAAAATGGTGAAGGGGTAACGCTAAAAGAGGCTTTAGATACCCTTGCGCTCAGGGGCAATTTCATGATGGATTTGGGTGACGTAGAGTACTTTATAGAAACCCATGTGGAGCAAGGGCCGGTCCTTGATATGGAAAAAATGCCCATTGGAATTGTGGAAAACATTACAGGCCTGAGTTGGGTTAATGCTATTTTGACCGGTGAAGAGAACCATGCCGGTACAACGCCCATGTCCTTACGCAAAGACCCCTTGGTCGCGGCAGCCAATATTGTATTGTTGGCTAACAGACGAGCTAACGAAATGGTGAAGGAGTTTGGAGGTTCGACCGTGGCGACTGTAGGCAAAATGGTGGTTGGACCTGGAGCACCAAACATTATTCCCGGGAAAGTGGAGATGGGCATAGATATTAGGGATAGTAACAAAGAGAATATGAGGAAACTCCAAGATGAAGTTATAACAGCTATCAAGGGTTTGGAAGGTGAGTACGGCATTAAGACCACTATAGATATTCCTTTTGATTATCCTCCATGTTCCTGCTCAAGGGAAGTTGTGGACGCCATAGATGAATCGGCAACGGCTATGAGGATTAAAACAAAACGAATGAACAGTGGCGCCGGGCATGACGCGCAGAATATAGCAAAAAAGGTTAAGACGGCTATGGTCTTTGTCCCGAGTATCAATGGAATAAGCCACTCGCCATTGGAGTGGACAAATTGGGAGGATGTTGAGAACGGGATAAAAGTA
>Ga0222626_1000867_pt1 | contig 15300 bp, 10 predicted proteins | sample AntAcemetageno91_FD_179862 | JGI IMG/M metagenome (GOLD analysis project Ga0222626, IMG submission 179862) | Saline water microbial communities from Ace Lake, Antarctica - #91 | ecosystem: Environmental > Aquatic > Non-marine Saline and Alkaline > Saline | place: Antarctica: Ace Lake | collected...
TAGAGTTTGTGACAAGGATTTAAAGAGCAAGCGCCCGGTAAAGGTTGATAAGCGCATACTGACTGATAATGTAAATGATCTCTTAAATGATCCGAAGATTGATATTATTATAGAGTTGATCGGCGGCATAAAATCCGCTCGTAAGATAATAATGCAGGCATTGAAGAATAAGAAGCATGTTATAACCGCGAATAAGGCATTACTCTCTATATATAAAAAAAGTCTTTTCAAGGAAGCCCAGCAGAATGGTGTAGAGCTTCGATTTGAGGCGAGTGTAGCCGGTGGTGTACCCATAATCAAGGCCTTGAGAGAAGGCCTTGTCGCCAATAAGGTAAATTTAATATATGGCATTGTAAATGGTACGTGTAATTATATTTTAACTGAAATGGCGAATAGCGGTATAGGCTTTAACGACGCTTTAAAAGCTGCACAGCAAAAAGGTTATGCTGAAAAGAGGCCGGCAATGGATATTGAGGGCCTTGATTCAGCTCATAAACTCGCTATATTGGCGTCTTTAAGCTTTGGAACTGATGTACGACTTAAGGATATATACGTTGAGGGGATAACCGATATATCCGGTGATGATATATCCTATGCTGATAGCTGGGGGTATTTAATTAAACTATTAGCGATAGCAAAGAAGGTTGGCAGGGAACTGGAGGTACGTGTACATCCTACTCTTGTGCCCAAGAGGCACCCGCTTGCGTCAGTGGATAGTAATTTTAATGCTATATTCTTAAATACAGATATGTTGGGTGAAACACTTTTTTACGGTAAAGGTGCGGGTTCCGTACCTACCGCAAGCGCTGTTATCAGCGATATTATTGATATATCAAGAGGGATATTAGGTGAATCAGTTACTAGGTTGCCGAGCATTGTCTACGACAATCAGATTGATAGGATAAAAAAGAAGGATAGCTTTTATTCTAGATATTACATACATTTAAACGCGATAGACAAACCCGGTGTGCTCGCGAAGATATCAAGGATACTATCTGAGCATAAGATTAGTATCGCCTTTGTGAGTCAGAAAGCTAGGAGACAGGAAAGACTCGTTCCTATTGTTATGATGACTCATGTGGCATGTGAGGGCGCTCTTTCACAGGCGTTTAAAAAAATAGATTCATTGAGTGTTATTAAAGGAAAATCGGTTGTTATAAGATTGGAAGAGGATTTAAAGTAAATGAACCCACAATTTATGGAGCACATTGTGCGAGATAAATTGTTTAGGGAGAATTTATCCTGAGGATATGAAGTATTCGAAGGATCTAAGTCAAATCTTTTGTTTTTCTTTATAAGAGCAACAAGTTGTCAATAACAGAGATAGAAAGGTTTTAAAACTATGTATAGCGGCATTATAGATAAATATAGGGAATATCTCCCGGTAACAGATGAGACTCCGATCGTTACTCTATTGGAAGGCGACACACCACTCATACCGGCAAAGAGCTTAAGCAGTATACTTGGTCAAGGGGTTGAGGTCTTTTTAAAATACGAAGGCTTAAACCCTACAGGTTCGTTTAAAGACCGCGGCATGACAATGGCAGTATCGAAAGCTGTTGAAGCCGGGTCTAAAGCGGTTATGTGCGCCTCTACCGGTAATACATCAGCCTCAGCAGCTGCCTTTGCCGCGCGTTCAGGCATAAAATGTATTGTTCTAATACCAAAAGGTGCTATAGCGCTTGGAAAACTTGCTCAGGCACTTATTCATGGCGCGCAGGTTATAGCCATAGATGGAAATTTTGACGATGCGTTAGAGCTTGTAAAAAATATTACGGATAACAATCCTATTACTCTGGTAAACTCTTTAAATCCTTTCAGGATTGAAGGCCAGAAGACAGGTTCGTTTGAGATATGTGACGCACTTGACGATGCACCGGATTTTCAATGTATGCCTGTTGGCAACGCGGGTAATATTACGGCATATTGGAAGGGATATAAGGAATACAAGGATAAGGGTAAATCGAAAAAACTTCCCATGATGTGCGGTTTTCAGGCAGCCGGTTCCGCCCCTATAGTTTACGGTAGCCCTATCAAAAATCCCGAGACTATAGCGACAGCTATAAGGATAGGTAATCCCGCGTCATGGAAACAGGCAGAAGCGGCTCGTGATGAATCAGGCGGGCTTATTGACATGGTAACAGATGACGAGATACTTAAGGCGTATAAGCTTCTGGCTGATAGAGAAGGCGTTTTTGTAGAGCCTGCATCTGCCGCGTCAGTCGCCGGTCTTATAAAGCTAAATGAGCAATGTTATTTTCTTGAGCACCGAACGCCGAATGCCGAACGCCGAAATATTCGCATAGTTTGTATATTGACCGGACATGGCTTGAAGGACCCTGATAGGGCAATAAAGAGTGTTAAGGAACCGATAACTGTTAAGGCAAAGCTTGAATCGGTTATGGATGTTGTAGAGCTATAAAAACGATATAAATCTGGAGCGTACTAATGAAATATGTAATGTTAGTCGGTGATGGGATGAGTGGAAGGCCGTTAAAAGAGCTGGGTGACCATACTGTTCTTGAATCTTCACGAATACCTAATATGACATCTATTGCCAATGAAGGCAGGGTAGGCAGTGCTGTTACAGTACCGGAGAGTCTGCAGCCGGCAAGTGATGTTGCTAATATGGCGCTCTTAGGATATGACCCACGAAAATACTATAGTGGACGAGGCCCATTAGAAGCGGCAAATATGGGTATAGAGATAAAAGAAAATGAAGTTGCTTTTAGATGCAATACAGTTACTATAGCACAGGAAAAGATGGCTGATTATTCCGCAGGTCATATAACTAACAAAGAGGCGCACCAGGTAATCAGTGCTATTGATAAGAAGCTAGGCTCTCAGGCGATAAGATTTTATCCAGGCATCGGCTACAGGCATCTTGCGGTGATAGATTGCGATAAAGCTAAGTTAGACAAAGATCAACTTGTAAAGACCGTATGTACTCCGCCTCATGACATACTTGATAAGCTGATAGCTCGATATCTGCCACGTGGCCAGGCTAGTGGATTTTTAACAGATCTTATATTGAAATCGCAAGAGGTGCTAAAAAAATTGGATATCAATAAGGTTCGTATAGATCTTGGTGAAAATCCTGCGAATATGATATGGCTATGGGGCCAGGGCATAAAGCCTGATATGCCACTTTTTAAAGATAAATTTAATCTTACGGGTTCTATTATTTCGGCGGTTGATCTCATAAAGGGTATAGGAAAGATAATCGGACTAGAACCCATAGATGTGCCCGGTGCGACAGGTTATTACGACACAGATTATCTTGCCAAGGCACGATACGCAATCGATGTTTTAAAGAAAAAAGACTTTGTCTTTGTCCACGTAGAAGCGCCTGATGAAGCAGGCCACAATGGGGATCTCAGGCAAAAGATATTAGCGGTAGAGAACTTTGATAAGCTTGTAGTCGGTACCATTCTCAACGAGTTTAAAGATAGAAAAGGATTTCGTGTAATTGTTCTTCCTGACCATGCTACACCGATCGCGATACGTACACATGCACGTGATCCTATACCATTTGCGATGTGTGGTGAGGGCATAGAGAAAGACAAAACTGATAGGTACAGTGAATCTTTAGCAAGAAATAGCAAGTTCTTTATTGGAGATGGTTTTAAGATTATGGAGACTTTTTTGGCAAAATAAGCGCGCTCATAATCGTTGCAGGCGCTGTTTTGATCTTTTGGGCAGGTTATCCTTTATATGCCTCATATGTTTTTGGTTTTTGTGGTCTTATATGAGGCTGTTTTTGTAACAATCAGAAACTATAGGAGAAGACATCATGTTAAAGCGTAAACTTATCGTTCAGAAATACGGTGGCAGCAGTGTTGTGGATACAAGCAGGATCAAGAAGGTGGCGGACAGGATAGCGAAACAGAAGAAGAGAGGTTATGGTGTGGTTGTCGTTGTCTCAGCGTTAGGCGATACTACAGATAATCTGATAAGCCTTGCTCAAGAGATTACTGATTCGCCGTCTGAAAGAGAGATGGATATGCTTATGTCAACAGGTGAGCAGATGTCCATAGCGCTGCTAGCTATGGCATTGCACAAGCTTGGGCTTGAGGCGATATCTTTTACAGGTGCGCAGGTTGGCATTATTACTGACGCTTCGCACACAAAGGCGAAGATACTTGATATAAACAGTAAAAGAATAGATTCTGAGCTCAAGAAGGGTAAGATCGTGATAGTCGCTGGGTTTCAGGGCATCACCATATCAGATGATATAACAACCTTAGGCCGTGGCGGTTCTAATCTTACAGCGGTTGCCCTTGCTAAAGCTTTGAGGGCATCAACATGCGAAATGTGCACTGATGTGGAGGGCGTCTATACCGCTGATCCGCGTATTGTTGCGGATGCACGAAAAATCTCATCTATAAGTTACGAGGAGATGCTTGAACTTGCTTCAGCTGGAGCACAGGTGCTTCAGCCTCGCTCAATAGAGGTCGCGAAGAAGTTTAATGTTCCTATACATATACGATCCAGTTTTTCAGACAAGAATGGTACTATTATTTCTAAGGAGGTAAAATCGATGGAAGATATAGTTGTAAGAGGTGTAGCTCTAAATAAGAATGAGGCTAAAATCACTATTTGTGATGTACCTGACAAGCCGGGCATTGCAGCGACGATATTTAAAAAAATAGCGGATGCGAACATTAATATAGATATGATCATACAGAATGTAAGCCGCACAGGCTATACAGATGTCTCTTTTACGGTTATGAGCAGAGATCTCAAAAAGACTCTCAAGATAACTGAACAGGTCAGGCAGAGCATTGGTTCCGGTGAGATCGCATGTAATGACAATATAGCTAAGTTATCTATAGTAGGTATCGGTATGCGTAGCCATTCCGGTATAGCATCAAGAATGTTTGGAGCGTTGGCGCGTAATAAAATTAATATTGATATGATATCTACAAGTGAGATAAAGATTAGTTGCACAATTAATAAGAAGAGCGCAAAAAAAGCGGTTCGCGCGATTCATAAGGAGTTTAAATTAGGAAAGGCTAATTGATATTAGCTGAATGTGTTACTATATAACGCATTGAAAAGAAGGCAGGGTATTATGAGAAAAATAATATTGTATGATACGACGTTAAGAGACGGCACCCAGGCAGAAGGGATATCCTTGACTGTTAACGATAAACTAAGGATAGCTAAGAAGCTTGATGACTTAGCCATCGACTATATTGAGGGTGGATGGCCGGGTTCTAATCCTAAGGATATGGAATTTTTTATCAAGATAAAGAAGGCCAGGCTTAAGCATGCAAAGATTACCGCGTTCGGTTCAACCAGAAGGCCCCACATAAAGCCATCGCAGGATTTGAACATTAAGGCGTTGCTTAAATCCGGTTGTAGTGTATGTACGGTATTTGGAAAAAGCTGGGATCTTCACGTAAGGGATGTTCTTAAGGTTTCGCTCGATGAAAATTTGAATATGATAAGTGATACTATACGCTACTTAAGGTCCAAGAAGAAAAAGGTATTCTTTGATGCCGAGCATTTTTTTGACGGATATAAACATAATCCTGATTACGCGCTTAAAACCCTGTTGGTTGCGCAAGATGCCGGAGCGGAGGCGGTTGTATTATGTGATACTAACGGAGGTATGTTAACCTGTGAACTTGCGGACATTGTGCTTCAAGTAAAACCTAATATAAGCGTTTCTCTTGGAATACATTGTCATAATGATGGCGAGATGGCGGTGGCCAATTCTGTAGCAGCTGTTATGGCAGGTTGTGATCATGTCCAGGGTACAATAAATGGTTATGGAGAGCGCTGTGGTAACGCGAATCTTTGTTCAATTATACCCTCTCTACAGGTTAAGCTTGGCATGAAATGTCTTAGTGTGGGAAAATTAAAAGAACTTACAGAAGTCTCGCATTACATAGCAGAGGCATGTAATATGAAACAGCTAGATACGCAGCCCTTTGTAGGTAATAGTGCTTTTGCCCACAAGGCCGGTGTCCATGTAAACGCTGTTCTTAAGAAATCAGAGTCGTATGAGCATATGGAGCCTCAAGCTGTAGGCAATAGAAGGCGCATACTTATTTCAGAGCTTTCTGGGCAAAGTACTCTGCTGACAAAGGCGTGTGAGTTACATATTGGCTTGAGAAAGAATAGCATGCATACAAGAAAAATCTTAAAGCTTCTGCAGGATATGGAGTATCAGGGGTACCATTTTGAGGCAGCTGATGCCTCTTTTGAACTTCTTTTAAACAGGCAGATGAAGAAAAGAAAGAAGTTTTTTGAGCTTGAGGGTTTTCGAGTTATCAATGAAAAGGATGAGGATGGTTCGCTCTATTCTGAGGCAAGGATTAAGATAAAGGTCAAGGATAAGGTAAAGCATACCGTATGTGAAGGAGAAGGCCCTATTGACGCATTAGACGGCGCGTTAAGAGAATCGCTTATTGGTTTTTATCCAAAGCTTGTGGATATGCACCTTTCTGATTTTAAGGTGAGGGTGCTTGATGAGAAGGCCGGCACAGCAGCGAAAGTGCGCGTTCTTATCCAATCGCAGGATAGTGAAAAATCCTGGTGGACAATAGGTGTATCGGAGAATATTATTGAGGCCGGCTGGCAGGCTTTAGAGGATAGCGTAGAATATAAACTATTGAAGGGCTGATGAAGGATCTAGAAAAAATATATGACGCAAGGAAGGTAGAGGATAATATCTACAAACTCTGGCAGGAGAAGGGTTTGTTCAGTGCTAAGGTAGCCCTTGAGAAAGAGCCTTATTCTATAGTAATTCCTCCGCCTAACATAACAGGCATACTGCATATGGGGCATGCGCTTAATAATACGATACAGGATATTCTTATCAGGTATAAGCGAATGCAAGGGTGTGAAGCATTGTGGATGCCGGGCACTGATCACGCGGGTATCGCTACCCAGAACGTAGTAGAGAGAAAACTCTTAAAAGAAGGTAAAAGGCGCCATGATCTGGGGCGAGAAGGTTTTATAAAAGAGGTTTGGAAATGGCAGAAAGAATATGGCGGAACGATTATAAAGCAGCTCAAGTTTATCGGTGCGTCATGTGATTGGAGCAGAGAACGATTTACCATGGATGAAGGCTTATCAGATGCGGTGATCGAGGTTTTTATCCGTCTTTATAAAAAAGGACTTATTTACAGGGGTAATTATATAATTAATTGGTGTCCGAGGTGCCAAACAGCGCTTTCCGATGAAGAAGCTGAGCATAGAGATGTCGATGGCCATCTGTATTATATAAAATATCCTATTAAAGATTCCAATGACCATATTGTTGTTGCGACTACAAGGCCTGAAACCATGCTTGGGGATACAGCCATTGCCGTAAACCCTAAAGATAAAAGATATAAACATTTAATAGGCGGTATAGTAGTTTTGCCTATACTAAATCGTGAATTAGAAGTAATAGCGGATATCCTGGTTGATCCTGAGTTTGGAACTGGCGCTGTAAAAGTTACCCCTGCGCACGACCCAAATGATTTTCAGATGGGCAAAAAACACGCGCTTGAAGAGATTAACATAATGCATCCCGATGGTACGCTAAATGAAAATGCAGGTGAGTTTGAGGGGATGGATAGATTCGAGGCGCGTGAAGCGCTTCTTGGGGTTTTAGGTGAGAAGAATCTGATTAAAAAGATTAAACCGCATAAGCATGCCGTAGGACATTGTTATCGCTGTCATACTATTGTAGAGCCATATCTTTCAAAGCAATGGTTTGTTAAGATGAAACCTATGGCAGAGCCCGCGATTAAAGCGGTTGAGGAGAATAAGATAAATTTTTATCCGAAAAGATGGAGAAAGGTTTATCTTGATTGGATGTATAATATACGTGATTGGTGTATAAGCAGGCAGATATGGTGGGGGCACCGTTTGCCTGTCTACTATTGCCACTCCTGTAATGATAATGACGAATGCAAGGGAATAATTGTATCAAAAACAAAACCTGCTATGTGTCCGGATTGTGGTGCTACTGATATAGTCCAGGATCCGGATGTACTTGATACGTGGTTTTCATCCTGGCTTTGGCCATTTTCAACCTTTGGTTGGCCGTTTCAATTAACAGCAGATAGCATAGGTGAAGGTAGAGGTAAAGATGAAGATGAATATCTTAGTATGCAAGAAAAGGAGTTTAAATACTTTTATCCAACAGCATGCCTTGTTACCGCACAGGAGATCATATTTTTCTGGGTTGCGCGAATGATAATGGCGGGCCTTGAATTTTGTAAAGAGGTTCCGTTTAAGGATGTATATATACATGGAACGGTCCGTGATAAGACAGGCACTAAGATGTCAAAATCTCTCGGCAATACAATAGACCCGTTAGAGATAATAAAGGAGTATGGCACAGACGCACTTCGCTTTAGCATAGTCTCTATTACAGCTGCTGGACAGGATGTATTTCTATCAAAGGACAGATTCGAATCAGGCAGAAATTTTTCTAATAAGCTCTGGAATGTCTCAAGATTCCTAATGATGAATTTAGAGCCCGGCATAACAGGTACTTTAGATGATATTAAGACCAAAAGTCTTACGTTAGTGGATCGATGGCTGCTAACGTCATTTAACAGAGCGATTGAGGGTGTAACGAAGTCTCTTGAGTCCTACAGATTTAATGATGCAGCTAATACGGTTTATGATTTTATATGGCATAAATATTGCGACTGGTACGTAGAGATTTCCAAGGTTTCAATAAAGACTAAGCAGACGCAGGTCATTCTTTATGCCGTGCTAAAGGCTTCTTTGCAATTATTGCATCCTGTAATGCCTTTTATAACAGAGGAGCTTTGGCAGGGCCTTGGCTGTAAAGATTCTATCATGGTTTCATCATGGCCAAAAACAGATAAGCGCTTTATTGATACGCAGGCGAGTGATTGTATGGAGAAGATTATCGCTATCATTGCGGCCATAAGGAATATCCGTGCTGAGATGAATATACCTAATAAATTAAAGATAGATGTATTGGTTAGCAGCAGAGACAGCATTCTTAAGAGTTTTATAGAAGAGATCAAGGTTTATGCCGGTAGAGTCTCAGGCGTTGATAATATTTCAATAGATGAAGATATTAAGCAGCCAAAGGCATCGGCATCAAGCATACTCGATTTTTGTCAGATATACGTTCCTCTACAAGGGAAAGTGGATATCGTTGTAGAGAAGGCAAGGCTTAGTAAAAATCTTGCTGAATCAAAAAAATTCTTAAGTAGCCTGGCTAAGAAGCTTGGCAATGCCTCTTTTATCGATAAAGCGCCTAAAGATATTATAGAGAAAGAACGGCAGAAAGAATCCGTTCTAAAAGAAAAGATCGTTCGTATAAGAGAGACTATTGAAAACCTAGCCTGAATAGGCGACCCTGGTCAAGCAGATGTTTTTGCTATATCGGAATTTAAAATTATCATACCATAAATTATGTCACCAATTATTCGCATAAATAAATTATTATCTCAATTAGGCATCGCTTCACGACGTAAAGCAGATGATCTTATCAAGCAGGGCAAGGTTGCTATGAATGGTTCCTGCCTTTCGACTCCCGGGGTATCTGTTGATACTGAAAAAGATAAAATCAAAATAGATGGTGTGGCCATATCATTAAAAAGAGATAAGGCCCGCCTTTATCTCTTGCTTAATAAGCCATGTGGCTACATAACGACTCTAAGAGATACTCATAACAGAAGGACGGTTATGGACCTTGTGCCTCAGGATAAAGGACTTTTTCCTGTCGGTAGGCTAGACAAGGATACTACAGGCCTTTTAATGTTAACGAATGATGGGGAGCTTGCTCATCGCATGATGCACCCGCGTTATGAAATGGAAAAGCTCTATGAGGTAACAGTCGCAGGCGCCCTTAAAAGAGGGGATATCCCAAAGCTTGAAAGTGGTGTGGATATAGGCGATGAAAAACCGTCTATTTGTAAAGTTCGCGATCTAAAATCATTAACAAGTTCAACAAATATTACCATTGAATTGCATGAGGGCAGAAAAAGGCAGATAAGAAGAACGTTTGACGCTTTGGGATATAAGATTTTAAGTTTAAAGAGAACAGTTTATGCCGGCCTTACGCTGGATACCAAGGAAGGCTCTTACAGAGAGTTGACCCGTGATGAGGTATTGTTACTGAGTGCAAAAGTTGGCTTAAAATGATTATAGACTCTCAAATTGAAAAGCTAATACGCGCGGCACTAAAAGAGGATATCGGTTCAGGTGATATCACAACAGACGCTATGTTTAGCAAATCAGAAAAAGGTAGATTCGTTATCCTTGCTCGCAAAAGAGCTGTTATATCCGGTTTAGATATAGCTGAAGCTGTTTTTAAGGCGGTTGATCCTGAAGTCAGGTTTACATCTCTTACTGAAGATGGTACATATGTTGCTTCAGGTAAAGAGATAGCGCATGTGGATGGCAGGTTCCGGTCTGTATTGGCAGCAGAAAGGACAGCCCTAAATTTTTTAGGCTGGCTTTCAGGCGTATCATCATTGACGAGCCGCTTTGTCAAGGCCGTAGAAGGTACACAAGCGAAAATCATGGATACCAGAAAGACTATACCTATTTTTAGGCGCTTGCAAAAGTACGCAGTAAAAATGGGCGGTGGCATTAATCACAGAATGGGGCTTTATGACCAGTTTCTGATTAAAGATAACCATATAGCTATGACGATAAAGCCAACAGCCACCAGGAGCACAAAGGGCGCGTTCAAGAGTGTGCTGAAAAGATTTCAAAAAATATCAGGCAACCGTAAAAAAATAGAGATAGAGATCAGTGATTTAGCGATGTTTAAAGTGGTTCTTGAATATAATCCCGATATTATCATGCTTGATAATATGAGCATAGCTAGTATAAAAAAGGCGGTAAAGATTAGAGACACCTACAGGATGAAGGCAGGCACAGGAGATATTAAGGCGTTGCTTGAGGTTTCCGGAGGAGTGGGTATCGATAATGTAAGAAGCATTGCCGCTACTGGTGTCGATCGAATATCCATAGGCGCGCTTACTCATTCAGCTCCATCCGCTGATATTTCTCTCGAGGTAAGATAAGGGGGTGCTCTCTTTAGGGCCGTCCCCATGTGATATGCTATGAAATTCAAGATTAAGAGTGACTTTAAGCCATGTGGCGATCAGCCTCAGGCGATAGAGAAGATAACAAAAGGCCTGCTTGATGGTAAAAAATATCAGACTCTTTTAGGGGTAACTGGAAGCGGTAAGACCTTTACAATGGCTAATGTTATAGCTAACATGAATCAGCCAACATTGATTATTTCTCACAATAAGACGCTTGCTGCTCAGCTTTATAGCGAGTTTAAGGAATTTTTCCCGGAAAATGCCGTGGAATATTTTGTAAGCTACTATGACTATTATCAGCCCGAAGCTTACATCCCACATACGGATACATATATAGAAAAAGACGCGTCAATAAATGATGAGCTTGACCGCTTGCGTCTTTCCGCGACAACATCCCTCTCCTCTCGCAGTGATGTTATTATCGTTTCCAGCGTTTCATGCATATATAACCTGGGTTCTCCGCAGGATTATAACGAGCTTTTACTATTTCTGGAAACCGGTACAGAGGTTTCGCGTGAGGATATGCTTGAATCTCTGGTTAATATTCATTATGAGAGAAATGACATTGATTTTTCGCGTGGAAAATTTCGAGTTAGAGGCGACACTATAGAGATATTTCCTTCGTACAAACAAGATGCTATAAGGGTAGAGCTTTTTAATGACAATATCGAGAAGATAAGCGTTATCGATCCGCTTACGGGAAATACAAAGCAGGACTTGCCTAGGGTAGCCATATATCCCGGGAAGCATTTTGTAACCACTAAAGAGAAGATAGACAAGGGGCTTGTCACAATACAAAAAGAGCTTAGCGAGAGAATAAAAGTTCTTAGGGGGCAGAATAAGCTTCTTGAGGCAGAGAGACTTAAATCCAGAACAAACTACGATATGGAGATGCTTAAAGAGGTCGGCTTTTGTAATGGAGTTGAAAACTATTCGCGTCACTTATCAGGCAGGCCTGAAGGCTCGCGGCCATATACACTGATTGATTACTTTCAGAATAATTTTTTAGTCATTATCGATGAGTCTCATGTTACGGTTCCACAGATACGCGGTATGTATGAAGGTGACCACTCAAGGAAGAAGACCCTTGTAAATCATGGCTTCAGGCTTCCTTCATGCCTTGATAATAGGCCGTTAAGATTTAATGAATTTGAACCGCTTATAAAGCAGTCAGTTTTTGTCTCTGCTACCCCGGCAGACTACGAGAGGAGTAAAACAAAATATTTTGTTGAGCAGCTAGTCAGGCCAACAGGTCTCTTAGATCCGGAAATAATTGTTAAGTCTTCAAAGCATCAGATAGACGATATTATCAAGCTTATTAAAGAGCGCGCAATGCTCAAAGAACGCGTACTTGTTACGACACTTACTAAGCGTATGGCTGAAGACCTATCTTCTTATCTGAATGAGTTAGGTCTAAGCGTAGAATATATGCACTCAGACCTTGGTGCTATAGAGCGCGTTAAGATATTACAGGACTTGAGAAAACATAAGTTTGATTGTCTTGTAGGAATTAATCTTTTGAGGGAAGGCCTGGATTTGCCGGAGGTATCGCTAGTGTGCATACTGGATGCCGATAAGGAAGGTTTTTTAAGGAGCGCCACATCGCTTATACAGGTTGCGGGGCGTGCTGCGCGCAATGTAAACAGTCAGGTGGTAATGTATGCCGATACCATAACAGGTTCAATGAAAAAAGCAATAGATGAAACAGCGCGCAGGAGAAAGAACCAGGAAAAATTCAACAGAATAAACCATATAACGCCTAGAACTATCCGGAAAAGCATCAAAGATGGCATAGATACTCTGCATGAATCAGAGGCTATTGTAGCAGAGGCTGCCGGGGAAACAATTAGAGAACATGAAACGCGTCAGGTAGTAGCTGAGTTACAGCATGAGATGGAGATGTCCGCGCGGAATCTGCAGTTTGAGAAGGCCGCGTATCTTAGGGATGAGATTGAGAAGCTTGAAAGATCAGGTAAAGGTAGAGGCAAAGGTAAAGAGAGGGTATGGAAGAAAAAATTTTAAAGCTATTTAAAAAAAAGCCAGAACACTATCTTTCGGGTGAGCAGATAAGTAAATCGTTGAATATTACACGCTCTGCTTTTTGGAAGCATATCGAAAAACTGCGCTTGTATGGCTACGAGTTTGACGCTGTGCCACATTTGGGCTATCGGCTTAGAAAAGCGCCTGATAAACTTTATCCTTTTGAAATATCACCGATTCTCAAGACTCGGATTATTGGCAAGGATATCATATATCACGATACGGTAGGTTCCACAAACACGATCGCTTATAACCTGGCAAAAAGTGGTGCTAAAGAAGGAGTTGTAGTTGTAGCGGAGAGACAGACTAAAGGCAGGGGTAGGCTTTCACGTATATGGAGCTCACCAAAAGAAAAAGGTATATATCTCTCAATTATATTACGACCCAAAATGACACCTTTTAAAGCCCCTGTAATGACGCTCATGGCCGCGGTTAGCCTCGCGCAAGCGATAAGAGAAAGCGCTGATGTGCAGGCTTTCATTAAATGGCCCAATGACATTCTTATAAACGAGAAGAAAGTATCGGGCATACTTACAGAAATGGATGCGGAGGCTGATTTTGTGAAGTTTTTGATATTAGGTATTGGTATAAACGCGAATACAAAGATTTTAGACTTGCCAAAAGGAGCAACTTCTATCGCTCAAGAGTCCGGAGTCTTTGTCGTGAGACAACAACTTGTAAAGGCATTATTGGAGAGGCTGGAGCAGAATTATCTGTTAATTCAGAAAGAAGGTTTTGCACCCATTAGAACCCAGTGGCGGAACCTCTCTGTAACGCTTGGCCGCAGAGTAAAGGCTACGTGTATGCACAAGCAAATTGAAGGAGAGGCTGTTGATATTGAGCCGGATGGAGGTTTGAAGGTACGATTAGATAATGGTTTCTACGAAAAAGTTATGGCAGGAGATCTAGCACTATTGCGGTAATTTCTGTTTTGACATTGTTCATAAGGGGGTAGGAAGAAGTGCTTTTAGCAATCGATGTAGGAAATACGAGTATCCATGCAGGGATTTTTCAGAAAAGTCGCATTATCAGGACCATGCTTATGCAGGCTGACGCTAGCCAGTTAGGTATCTCTAAGGTTTTTAAAAAAAACATTAGCACCGATGCCAAAAAAATAAAGTCTGTAGTGATATCAAGCGTTGTTCCGGAGATGACTATTATTGTGCAGAATGCTATAAAAAGACTTTTGAATATACAATCTGTGGTATTAGGGGCAGACATGATAGTCCCTATTACCAATTTATATAAAAGACCTATACAGGTAGGCCAAGACAGGCTTGTAAATGCTTACGCTTGCAAAGAGTTTTATGGATGCCCTGCCATTGTTTTGGATTTTGGAACAGCGACAACTTTTGATTACATAAATAGGCGTGGTGAATATGAAGGGGGCATTATTACGCCGGGGGTAAATACTACGATAGACTCGCTATCAGAGAAGACTGCGCTTCTTCCAAGGATTAATCTTGGTAAGCCGGAAAGGCTCATAGGTAAGGATACGGTAGGAAGCATAAAAAGTGGAGTATTTTACGGAATAGCTAGTATGTGTGACGGTCTAATCTGCAAGATCAAGAAAAAGTATAAGAATAGCCCGATCGTCATTGCTACAGGTGGATTAGCAACCTCATTTTGCCCTTACTGCAAAGAAATAAACAAGATAGATAAATATTTGACACTTAAGGGCATAGCAAAAATATTGCAAATAAGTAAGGTTAGGCCTTGATTATGCATAAGTTATCAAGTATATTTATACTAGAGAGGAACAAAACCAAATGGAAGAACAAGAGTATTTTTTTGTGGTCTTATTAAACACTTTAAAAAAGAATTATTTAATGGGAATAAAACCCTTTCTAGGGTGTTATATATAGTGTGTATAGAAAGAATTCACAAAACATAAAAAAAGGATAAACCGATGAATGATATTTTACATGAAAAGAGACCTATACGGCCATCTTGCTATAGTATACTTCTACGTACTATATCATGGGTGGTGATTATTACGTTCTCATGGCAGCAGATTACTTACGGAGCTGATCTTACATCAAAGCGATGGGAAGCACAGGAAAAGAAGGTCGGGCGTACATACTCAGTTATCGAAGCGATCAAGCAACAGAAGAAGCAGCAGGATGATATAGACCGCAGAGCTATAGCTGAGCATCATCGCAATGTAGCGGTAGGCAGCATATTCCAGGATGTAAACCTAAATCAATATATG
>Ga0222626_1000868_pt1 | contig 15291 bp, 8 predicted proteins | sample AntAcemetageno91_FD_179862 | JGI IMG/M metagenome (GOLD analysis project Ga0222626, IMG submission 179862) | Saline water microbial communities from Ace Lake, Antarctica - #91 | ecosystem: Environmental > Aquatic > Non-marine Saline and Alkaline > Saline | place: Antarctica: Ace Lake | collected...
TGCCCTGGCCATAGCCAACCAGGAAAACAATGAACTGATTGCAAAGTTGGAAAAGGAGCATGAAAATGCTGTCAATGCAGCATCTTTTGATCCGTTGACATCACTTTACAACAGACGTTTATTTGTGTCCATTGCACAAAAAAACCTTTGTCTGGCCCGGCGTAACAGGCTAATCTATGCCATATTATTTATTGATCTTGATCGGTTCAAAACCATCAACGATACCCTTGGGCATCGCATTGGAGACCTGCTGCTCCAAACGGTGGCCCATCGTCTGGTCACTTGTACACGAAATTCAGATATTGTTTCCCGATTCGGCGGCGATGAATTTGTAATTATGTTAACCGAAATAGCCAGGGATCAGTATATTTCCCCCATTGTACAAAAAATTATCACCGCCATTTCAGAACCCTGTGAAAATCTTGACGGTCATGTGATTCATACCAGCCCAAGCATTGGCGTTGCCGTTTATCCCCGTGACGGTGAAGATATTGATTCCCTCCTTGTTAACGCAGATGCTGCCATGTACAAATCAAAACAATCAGGCCGTGGACGTTACACCTTTTTTGATGCCAGCCTGAATAGGATTTCCTTTCATGAATTTGAACTGGAACAGCGGATGCCGTCCGCCATTACCCATGATGAATTCGTTCTTTACTATCAACCGAAAATCAGACTTAAAGATTATCGTGTTGTGGGTCTGGAAGCGTTGATCCGATGGCAACATCCCGATTACCAACTGATCTATCCGAATGACTTTATTGAAACGGCGGAAAAAACAGGTTTGATTGTGGCTCTGGGCAACTGGGTTCTGGAGGCTGCCTGCCGGCAGATGGCCCAGTGGCATGCGGACGGTTTAAAAGTCGTACCCCTTGCGGTGAATGTTTCCCCCAAAGAACTCAAAGACAAAGATTATTCCCGACATTTTTTAAAAACACTCAAAAAACATCATTTGTCTGCGGAACATATTGAGGTTGAAATTACAGAAAATGCTTTTATTGAAGACAAGGTGGTGGTCATTGAAAATTTAAAAACCCTTTTTTCAAATGGCATCGCCATTTCACTGGACGACTATGGGAATGGATTTTCAAGCCTCAATTACATCAAGTCCCTTCCCGTCAGTGTCATCAAGATAGATCGCAGCTTTATCATGGACATTCGGAACAATCACGATGATAACGCCATTGTTTCATCAACCATTGTCCTTGCGCAGAAGCTTAACCTCACTGTTGTTGCGGAAGGTATTGAAAGCCATGACCAGCTGGTAAACCTTAAAGTTGCCGGTTGCGATCAAGTGCAAGGATATTACTTCAGTCGACCGGTTCCTGAAAGGGAAATCCGCGAATTCATCATTTCTCCTTTGAGGATACCATCCGCATGAAAAAAAATACTATTGTACTTGTCATTGCCCTCTTTTTGATCATTCTCCAGGTCTCGCCTTCTGTTTCCGGGTCCTCCACCTCAAAAAACACCGAAAAAACAGCGCTCTATTTTTCCCTGATCCCCAAGAAAGACGTGGATCAACAACTATCGAATCTTCAGCCGCTGCTGCAATTATTAGCACAGAAACTCAACAGGCCCATCAAAATCCTCCGTCCCCAATCCTACCAGGCTGTTATTGAGGGGATTCTTTCCCAAACCATCGATTTTGCCATTCTGGGACCGGCATCCTACGCCAGGGCAAAGGCACGTGATAAAAGAGTTGAGGCATTTGCATCCTTTGCCAGAAAAAAGGGACTTATTACGCCCCAGGGCAGCTATTACTATGCAGTTCTTTTCACATTAACAAAACGAGAATTTCACTCGATTGATGCTCTGAAAGGAAAAAAAATCGCTTACACAGATCCGGCAAGCACATCGGGTTTTCTAATACCGAAGCTGGTTTTTTCCAGGGAATCGGGGTACCCCCTGGAAACATTTTTTGACACCTCTATCTTTACGGGATCGCATGACCGTTCCATCAGTTCGGTTATAAACGGAAATGTCGATGCGGCATTTGTTTCCTCTGCCCGGTTGGATGAGGCGGTTCAGAAAGGAATCGTTTTACCTGAGCAGATAGCAATTCTATGGAAATCCCGGCCCATTCATCGGGACCCCTTTGTTTTCAGTGCCGGGGTAAATGAAATGGTGCGAAAGCAGATAAAAAAAATCATTCTGTCATCTCCACCCCAAATAGATCAAATGCTCAATAAAATGCAGTTGTCCGGAATCGTGGAGGTCCATGATGACGACTACCAGGCCATTCATGATCTCGTTACCATCCAGGCGCAGGGGGTGCAGTAATCAATACATGCGTTCTCCCAGCCAGCACCCAATCATTAAATTAACATCAAAACCAAATTAATATTTAACTTTTGACTGTTAATATGACTGGTAACATGGTGGTTCGGGAGCTCTAACGAGTCCTGCAAATTTAAAAAATATTTTTAAATTCAGAGGTAAGCATGATGATACAAGAGATTTCAAAACAAAAAACAGAAATGAAACACACCCTCCCCTTGTCATCACCACCTGAACCATAATCCTAATTGTCTGCCATTATTATTTTACCGGTTGCCGGAATCAATGCAAAAGGTGGCTACACGTCTAAAGCGAGACAATTTTCAATCATGCTGACCATGCATATTAAGGCTATCCAGGGCATTAATTTGGCAAGTTGTTCCGGTTTAGGCAGGTAGCTCCATCCAAGCTTGATTCCAACATCTTAATCTTTTACATCGACAAATTAAGGAGAAATAAATGATCCGTGCAGATCTGCATGTTCACTCCAAAGCGTCCAGACGGCCATCGGAATGGTTTCTTAAAAAGGCAGGTGCCAGTGAATCCTACACAGACATCCACACCTTGTATCATTGTGCAAAAGAAGCGGGGATGGATTTTGTCACCATCACCGATCATAACACCATTGAAGGAGCCTTAGAGCTTGTCCAGGCGTATCCGGAAGACACCTTTATCAGCGTAGAAACCACCACCTATTTTCCGGAAAATAACTGCAAAATACATCTACTGTTATATGACATTTCTCCGGAACAATTTATACGCATCCAAGCCCTTCGCCGCAATATTTATAAATTGCGTGCCTATATCATGGACAATGACATCGCCTACTCCGTGGCCCATGGATTCTACAGCATCAACAATCGTCTGGATCTGGACACCCTGGAAAAACTCATCCTGCTCTTTGACATCTTTGAAGGACTTAACGGAGCCCGGGGCCGGGACGGCAATGAAACCTGGCAGAATATTCTGATGAACCTAACCCCGGAACACATTGAAGTCATGGTGGGAAGACATGGCATAGATCCCATCAGTGCCACACCATGGGATAAGGGGTTCACCGGTGGGTCCGATGATCATGCAGGACTGTTCATCGGCCACACTGCCACCACCTGTGAGTGCCCCCATACAACGCAGGCGTTCATCCGGCGCATAAAAAGAAAAAAGACACAATGCTGGGGACGGTGCAATGACTACAAATCCTTTGCCTTCTCCATCTATAAAATATTTTGTGATTTCTCCGTTCACACAGGAAAAACAGCACCTGGGGGCATCATTCAGTTCATCAATACCATTGTGTTTGAAGAAAAGCAAAGTCGCCTGAAACGGTGGATCACCTATCGAAAGGTGAGAAAAAGAACCCAGTTAAAAGATAAAATCATGTTGACCTTTTTTGAGGATGTCTACAACTGGTCCCATGACCCCCATTTGGATGTGGACACCAAAATGGAAAACATTTACCACAGTATGGGGCTTCTGCTGGATGAATTTTTCAAACTGGCCCTGGCATCCCTGGAGGAAGATCTGTTAAAAGGGGACATCGGCCGTTTGATGAAAAACCTACTCATCTCCCTGCCCGCCTTTTTTATCAGTGTCCCCTTTTTTTCATCACTGAAACACCTTTCCCATGACAGGGTATTACTCTCAGAACTGGGTCAGCGCTACAATGGTCACAAGGATATCCAGCCACACAACACCCTCTGGTTCACCGACACCTTTAATGATCTGAACGGTGTTTCCGTCACCCTGGAACGTTTTTGTAAAGAGAGCGAACAAAGAGACCTGAATCTCACCTTTGTGACATGCCGAGGGACGGATGGACTCACAGCGGATTTACCGGCCAACCTCATGGTACTTCCCTCCATCCACACCTTCATCCCCCATTTTTACGATAGTTACGCCATGAATTTTCCCTCCTTGCTGACATCCATGGCCCGGATTTATCACTGCCGCCCCCACCGCATCATTGTCTCCACTCCAGGCCCAGTGGGCATCCTGGGTATGGTGATGGCTAAGATTCTTAACATCGAATGCGTCACCATCTATCATACTGATTTTGCGGCCCAGGCCGCATCCATCTTCCAGGATGAAGTGTTGACAGGACTTATCGAATCGGCCATCAATCGATTTTACTCCCTCTCCACTCATATAAAGGTTCCCACGCTGGAATATATGCGCATTCTCCAACGCCAGGGATACCCGTCTAAAAAAATGTCCCTGTTCAAACGGGGAATGACCGTGAACCCTATGAATAAAGAGACTCAATGGAAAAAACGATTCAAAGAGACCCACGGCATCCAACCTGGTACCACCCTGTTGTGGACCGGGCGTGTGAGCCGGGATAAAAACATTGATTTTCTGATGCAAGCCTACGTTGAATCCAGAAGAACCCATGAGAACATCAATTTGATTCTCTGTGGAGACGGCCCGGATTTGCCAAAGTTAAAAGAACTCTTCTCCACCCATGACACAGTCCATTTTATGGGACGTGTGAATTCCCGTGTCCTGCAACAGTTTTATGACATTGCAGATCTGTTTGTCTTCCCGAGCGTCACAGATACCTTTGGTATGGTGATTCTGGAGGCCCAAGCCAGCGGGGTTCCTGCCTTGGTCTCCAACATCGGTGGACCCCAGGAAATCATTCTGGACGGTGAAACAGGTCATGTTCTTGGGATTGACAACATAGAGCCCTGGGTGGAACAGATACTTCGCTTCCACCGCATGAGGACTAACCATCCACAGGATTTTCATGCCATCAGGAATCGGTGCCACGAACACATCCGGCACACCTGCCACTGGGGCAGTGCCCTGGCTGACATCATGGGGGAAACCGTTGACGAACATAATAGCAGTGATGAACCAGAGCTGCAATCCATTGACATGGCAGCCCCGTATCATAATGTTTTTTATCAGGGATTACAGTCTTCCGCCACTGCCATGAGAGTTGGCGCATGACGGCACTCCCTTTTAAACACAAGTTACGCCATTGGCTGGTGGCCAGGATTTCTGGGCAACTGGTGGTTCAGATCACAGACCGGTGTAACGCCCGTTGCCCCCAGTGCGGCATGCGCATCTCCTCTTCGTTTAAGAGACGGACACTTTTCATTGATGCCCGCACCGGTGATACCTTTCCCTGCGGATTTCGGGGAGGGGATAATTTTGGAAAACCTATTTTCTAACAAATTACTCACAATTTCCTAAACTTTAACTAATGTTAGACAGGTATATTCTAATTCACAAGAATTGATGGTCATAAAAAAACAAGTGACCATGAAACCATAACGTGGGGGCTGTTTTGACACCATTTAATCTGATCTTTGTATTGCTGCTGTTCTCCGCCGCAGGATTTTATCTGGGGAAACGCCAGGCACTTTCCGTTTCTCAAGCCGAGGGCGGACCGGCAGCCCTGCACTCCCGTCCAACGTATTATGGCACCCTGACCTCACTGTGGTGCGCCATACCTGCTTTAATTGTATTTTCACTCTGGATGATAATTGAACCGGACGTCATCATTAAACTTGTGGTATCCCAGCTGCCCCTGGAAATACAAACCCTTCCCGCGGATCGCCTGAACCTGATCATCAACGACATTGGCAATCTGGTCAATGGCAACATTGTCTCTGGAAAGGTGGATGCCGTGATGCAGATGGCTGCGGATCACTACCATCATCTCCGGGGAATAAGTCATGCAGCCCTGTGGGTTATTGTACTGGTGATGGCCATGGGAGGGACCCTTGCCGTGTGGAAACTGATTTCTCCCGATTTACAGGCCAGGAATCATGTGGAAAAGGTGGTGCAGGTGCTGCTTATCGGCTGTTCCACCGTTGCCATCCTCACCACCATCGGCATAGTTCTGTCTGTTTTTTATGAGGCCCTGCGCTTCTTCAAAATGATTCCCCTGACAGATTTTCTTTTCGGACTGGAATGGAGCCCCCAGATGGCCATCCGGGCCGACCAGGTGGGATCATCCGGTGCCTTTGGTGCCATACCAGTTTTCACCGGTACCCTCATGGTTTCAGCCATTGCCATGCTGGTGGCCGTTCCCATCGGGCTCATGTCTGCCATTTACCTGTCTGAATATGCCAATCGTCGCATACGGGCCGTTGTTAAGCCGCTTCTGGAAATCCTGGCCGGTATCCCCACGGTGGTGTACGGTTTCTTTGCCGCCCTGGTGGTGGCCCCCCTGATTCGCAATGCCGGTGCCAACCTTGGTATCTCGGTTTCTTCTGAAAGTGCACTGGCCGCCGGCCTCGTTATGGGGGTCATGATTATCCCTTTTGTCTCTTCACTTTCCGATGACGTCATCAATGCTGTTCCCCAGTCCCTTAGGGACGGTGCCTACGGTCTTGGCTCCACCCACTCGGAAACTATCCGCCAGGTGGTCATTCCTGCGGCCCTTCCCGGTATTGTGGGGGGGGTGTTGCTGGCTGTATCCAGGGCCATCGGTGAGACCATGATCGTGGTCATGGCCGCCGGACTATCAGCCAATCTCACCGCCAATCCGCTAAAGACAGTCACCACAGTAACGGTGCAGATAGTAACCCTGCTGGTGGGGGATCAGGAATTTGATAGTCCCAAAACTCTGGCAGCCTTTGCTCTGGGGCTACTGCTGTTTGTGGTGACCTTGATACTGAATGTCATTGCCTTATACGTTGTACGAAAATACAGGGAGCAATATGAGTAATCAAATCACATCAACGGTGAAAGAACAGGGAGTGAAACCTGGTCAAGCGACAAAAGCCACGCAAAACTCCGGAACAGCGGACTCAAATGCTATAAAAACACCAGAGTCAACAGGCGATACGGATGCATTGCATCGCTCACCTGCTCAAACCGCTGAAATCGTTGAAAAGGGTCTGGCCCGGCGATATCGTTCGGAAAAAAGATTTCAATTAATGGGGGTTTCAGCCATCATCCTGAGCCTGATGTTTCTATCCATTTTATTTATCTCCATTTTCGGCAATGGGTACACGGCTTTCAAGCAAACGGTGGTACAAATCGATGTATTTCTGAATCCGGAAAAACTAAATGTGGATCACCTGGAAAAGGCCGATTACCAAGGCATGGTCAAAGAATCGCTGAGGATCATGTTTCCGACGGTGAAAAATCGAAGGGACAAGAAAAAATTGTATGGCATGGTCAGCACAGGGGCCGCATTTCAGCTGAGGGACTATGTTCAGGAACATCCCGAGGATATCGGCAAAACCATTCAATTGTGGGTGCCAGCCGACGATGACGTGGACATGCTGATGAAGGGACACATCCAAAGAGGGGGGCTTGAGGTGAACCGACGTCTTAACGACATGCAAATCTCCTGGGTGGACCGGTTTATGGAACAGGAACGGATCAGGAAGCGATTTAATGTGGACTTTTTCACCTCCGGTGATTCCCGTGAACCCGAACTTGCCGGTATCTGGGGCGCCACCTGCGGTTCCTTTTATACAATGATGATCACGCTGTTACTCTCTTTTCCCATGGGGGTGGGGGCGGCCATCTATCTTGAAGAATTTGCTCCTAAAAATCGCTGGACCGATGTGATTGAGGTCAATATCAACAATCTTGCGGCAGTGCCATCCATTGTATTCGGGTTGCTGGGGCTGGCCATGTTCCTTAATTTTTTCGGGCTGCCCCGATCCGCCCCCCTGGTGGGGGGGCTGGTGCTGACCCTCATGACGCTTCCCACCATCATCATTTCCGGAAGGGCTGCCCTCAAGTCGGTACCGCCCTCCATCCGGGAGGCAGCGCTTGGCATCGGGGCTTCCAAGACCCAGATGGTCACCCACCATGTACTGCCCCTGGCCATGCCCGGCATGCTCACCGGTACCATCATCGGCATGGCCCAGGCACTGGGGGAAACAGCGCCTTTGCTGATGATCGGCATGGTGGCCTTTATCGTGGACATCCCCGGCGGGTTCACCGATCCCTCAACGGTTTTGCCGGTACAGATTTTTTTGTGGGCCGACAGCCCGGAACGGGCGTTTCTTGAAAAAACATCAGCGGCAATAATGGTATTGCTGCTGTTTCTGGTCACCATGAACGCGGTGGCTGTATTGTTGCGAAAGAAGTTTGAGAGACGTTGGTAATCAACGTCCAAATTTAAAAGTACAAGGAGAAAAAATGAAAAAATTATTTATCACACTCATGGCCCTGACCCTTGTTGGCGGTATGGGTATCGGATCATCGTTTGCATCCTCAAGGGATTACATCTCCATCGTGGGATCATCCACGGTCTACCCCTTTGCCACGGTTGTGGCCGAGCAGTTCGGCAAAACCACCCCGTATAAAACCCCGAAAATAGAATCCACCGGTTCCGGCGGAGGACATAAATTGTTTGGTGCCGGTGTGGGCGTTCAGCACCCGGACATCACCAACTCTTCGCGCAGGATAAAAAAATCCGAGTTGGAAAAGGACATTAAAAACGGCGTGACAGACATTGTTGAGGTGAAAATTGGCTATGACGGTATTGTGGTGGCCAACTCCAAAGAATCCGCTATCATGAGACTTTCCCGCAAGGATCTCTATAAAGCACTGGCTGCAAAAGTACCCAACCCTGACGGCAGTGAAACCCTGGTGGAGAACCCTTACAAAACTTGGCATGATGTCAACCCCAATCTGCCAAAGGTGGCCATTGAAGTATTGGGGCCGCCGCCCACTTCCGGTACCCGGGACGCTTTTGTGGAACTGGCCATGGAAGGTGGGGCCAAAAAATTTGATTTCATTAAAAAAATGAAAAAAGCCGACAAGAAAAAGTACAAAGCTGTCTGTCATACTATCCGTGAAGACGGTGCCTACATTGAAGCAGGAGAGAATGACAACCTCATTGTTCAGAAACTCCAGGCCAATCCCCAGGCACTTGGCATTTTTGGCTTCAGCTTCCTGGACCAGAACACGGACAAGATCCAGGGCTCTTTTATCGACGGCGTGCAACCCACTTTTGACGCCATTGCCGATGGTAAATACCCGGTTTCCCGCCCCCTGTTTTTTTATGTGAAAAAGGCCCATGTGGAGTCCATTCCCGGCATGAAGGAATTCCTGGCCGAATTTACCAGTGAAAAAGCCTGGGGCAGTGAGGGATACCTGGCTGACAAGGGGCTTATCCCCATGCCTGAAGCAGAAAGAAAACAGTTCAGTGATGCCGTAAAAAATCTTGTACCGCTGAAACTGTCTGATCTTTAACGTCCTGTATTATTTCTGAGAAAGAGATGAAGCAGCCGTCCTGAACAGGGGAAAATTTATCTTCCCTGCCGGGACGGCACTATTTTTGGCGTTTGATAACACTATCTGTCAATTTCGTCAGTCATAAGTTCTCCAATTTGATACCACATAAGGTGTTCACTTAGAACCCAAACCAGCACATGTGGGACAAGAAATGAGAACTCTGAACTGATGAATGTCAATGTAAATGGCCAAAAAATTGCTGATGCTGTTCGTCATTCTCCACATCATTTAATAAATGACTCTGTTGATTTAGTGCAGACATGTATTTCACAGATACAATATAATGGGCTCTAAACAATCAAAAACCACACATATTGTATGCCTATTTTTTAAAAATCGACTAAATCAAATCAACAGCTTCATAAATAGTGACTATGGAATATACCATGCCTGAAAATTCGTCCACACGTAAGACAAAACACCAACTGGTACCCCGGGAAAACAGGGCCACCGTGGGTGAAAAAACCGTGGAAAATTACAAAATGCGGTGTGAAGATGTGTTTGTCTATTACGATGGTGGTGAAAAACCCGCCATTAAAAACGTTTCCCTTGATATCGGAGCAAACGAAGTCCTTGCCATGATCGGCCCTTCCGGATGCGGTAAATCCACCTTTCTCCGATGCCTCAACCGTATGAATGACACCATTGAGGGATGCGTTGTCAAGGGCAATATTTTCCTGGAAGGAAAAAATATCTACGAGAAAAAAGTGGATGTGGTGCCCTTGCGGGCTCGGGTAGGCATGGTATTTCAAAAGCCCAACCCTTTTCCCAAAAGCATCTATGAGAACATTTCCTATGGCCCCAAAATTCACGGCCTGGTGCAGAACAAATCGGAAACCGACCATCTGGTGGAGCGTTCCCTCCAACGGGCGGGCCTGTGGAATGAAGTGAAGGATCGCCTGGACCAACCCGGTACCGGTCTGTCCGGGGGCCAGCAACAACGCCTGTGCATTGCAAGGACCATTGCCGTCAACCCAGAGATCATACTGATGGATGAACCCTGCTCCGCTCTGGACCCCATTGCCACCGCCATCATTGAAGATCTCATTGACGAACTCAGAAATGAGTATGCCATTGCCATTGTCACTCATTCCATGCAGCAGGCGTCCCGGGTGTCTCAGCGCACTGCCTATTTTCATCTGGGCGATCTCATTGAGATCGGCCCCACGGACCAGATTTTTCTCAACCCCATGCACCAACTGACCCATGATTACATAACTGGCCGATTTGGATAATTTTTTCTGTTATGAATTATCGATATTTGCGGATTTAATCAGCTTTTCATATAACGGGCATGTCCCGCCGGACACAACGAATATTAAAAATGATATCATGCCGCCCCCCCCGACGGGTAATGGGCCCGGCCCGGAACCGTAGACGGCTCAATTGGCCGGTTCCTATTACCCATCGGGGGGACTCTGCTGAGGGTACTTGGACACTTCATTTTCATATAACCACATGTCCTGATGGACACAACGAATATAGGGTCGTAGACGCGGAGCCAAATGGCTGTATACCGCCCCCGGGGAGGGGTAATGGAAGCGACCCGGAACTGTTAGACAGCCCAATTGGTCTGTTCCATTACCCCTCCCCGGGGGCTCTGCTGAGGCCACTTGGACACTTCATTCATGGCTGTAACCACCAGCCACAACGAAAAATGAAAGTCCTTTAATTCCAGCATATTGGTGAGACTTTCTTATAAAAACGTATTATCGCGTTACAGGGCCTACATTTCAATGACAGATTTCACATCAGCATCAAATTTTTATCATCTCCACGTTCACACCGAATATTCCCTGCTGGATGGTGCCATCCGCCTGGATGCCCTGCTTAATCAATGCCGGGAGTTTGGCATGGATGCTGTTGCCATGACCGACCATGGCACCATGTTTGGTGCGGCTCCCTTTAATGATAAAGCCGGTAAAGCAGGCATCAGGCCCATCATCGGGTGTGAGATGTATGTTGCCCCCAGAACCATCACCCATAAAACCGCCCAGGACAATAAAGGGTTGAACCACCTGGTGCTCCTTGCCAAAGACAGAGAGGGCTATACAAATCTTTGCAAATTGGCCTCCCGGGCCCAGCTGGAAGGATTTTATTACAAACCCCGGGTGGATAAAGAGCTGTTGGCCCATTATAGTAAGGGGCTCATTGCCATGTCTGCCTGCCTCAAGGGAGAGCTTGCCCAGCGTATTCTTGAAAAAAAGATAGATGAGGCCGATGAGGCAGCCCGATTTTTTATGAAAACCTTTGGGGAAGATAATTTTTATCTGGAGGTTCAGCACAACGGCATGGCCATCCAGGAGACGGTGAACCAGGGCTTATTTGATTTAAGTCAGCGCCTTTCCATCCCCATGGTGGCCACCAACGACTGTCATTATCTGTCAAAAAACGATGTCAGGGCCCACGCGGCCCTGTTGTGCATCCAGACCGGTGATACCCTGAACAACGAAAATCGGTTCAAATTTGATTCGGATCAGCTCTATTTTAAATCCCCCCAGGAGATGATAGATTCCCTGGGGCAATACCCTGGAGCCATTGAAAATACTTGTAAAATTGCGGCCCGGTGCCATGTGGAATTTGATGATAAAGTCTATCATTTCCCCCGGTATGAAACAGACACCAATGAAACCGTGGATCAGATTTTTGACCGTCAGGTGCGGGAAGGATTTGAAAAACGACTGGCGGTGCTGAAACGAAAAAACCCGGACATTGATGAAAAACTTTATAGAGAACGTCTGGATTACGAAATTGGCATAATTTTGGACATGGGCTTTCCCGGTTATTTTCTCATTGTGGCAGACTTTATTCGATACTCCAATGAGAATGATATCCCGGTGGGCCCTGGCCGTGGATCGGCCGCTGGCAGTATGGTTGCCTATTCCATGGAGATAACAGCCCTGGATCCCATCGAACATGGGTTGATCTTTGAGCGATTTTTAAACCCTGCCCGTATCAGCATGCCAGATATTGATGTGGATTTTTGCATTGAAGGACGGGAACAGGTTTATAAGTACGTCATTGACCGATATGGCGGTGGAGAGTACGTTTCCCAGATCATCACCTTTGGAAAACTAAAGGCCAAGGCGGTACTCCGGGATGTGGGAAGGGCGCTTGGCGTTCCCCTGCCCGAGGTGGATGTCATCGCAAAAATGGTTCCGGATGGTGCCAAAAATTTGACCCTGGCCATGGAAGAGGTGCCTGGCATCCCTGCCAAGGCCGATGGTCACCCCGAAATACAGGAGCTTCTGGATATTGCCCTGCTGCTGGAGGGCTTGCCCCGCCACGCCTCCACCCATGCCGCCGGGGTGGTGATTTCTGATAAACCCCTGGTGGAATATCTGCCTTTATACAAGGGGAAAGAGGGGGAGGTTGTTACCCAGTTTGACATGAACTATGTGGAAAATCTGGGACTTGTAAAGTTTGACTTTCTGGGGCTTCGGAACCTCACTGTTATTAAGAATACCTTGGCACTTCTTAAAAAGCAGGATAAGCCCATCCCCGATCTTCTGGAGTTGGATTTTGATGATAAGGAGACCTACGCACTTCTGGCTCGGGCTGATACCACCGGGGTGTTTCAGCTGGAAAGTTCGGGCATGAAAGAGCTTATTGCCCGGCTTCAGCCTGCCTGTTTCAGTGATATTGTGGCCCTGGTGGCCTTGTATAGGCCCGGCCCCCTGGACAGTGGCATGGCAGATTCCTATGTGGAGCGAAAACATGGCCGTGAAGAGGTGGTGTACCTGTTCCCAGAGCTGGAGCCCATATTAAAGGAAACCTACGGGGTGATCCTCTACCAGGAGCAGGTGATGAAAATTGCCGGGGTTCTGGCCAATTATTCCATGGCCGATGCCGACGGGCTGCGTAAAGCCATGGGTAAGAAAATTGCCGCCATGATGGAGCAACACCGAGGTCTTTTTCTCAAAGGTGCCAAGGAGAACAACCTGTGCGAAAAAAAGGCTGGAGAGCTTTTTGATCTCATGGAAAAATTTGGTGGATATGGATTTAATAAATCCCACAGTGCCGCCTATGCCCTGATCTGTTTTCAGACAGCCTTTCTCAAAGCCCATTATCCCCGGGAATACATGGCTGCCCTGATGACCAGTGAAATGAGCAACTCTGACAGTGTGGTCAAATACATGGAGGAGTGCCGGAACCAGTCCATTGACGTGCAGCCCCCGGATATCAATGAATCCGATGCGGTGTTCACTGTCACCAGCACGGCCATCCGGTTTGGCATGGCCGCCGTGAAAAATGTGGGATCTGCTGCCATTGATTCCATTGTGGAGGCAAGGGAGAGTGGTGGCCCCTTTAAAACCATTTATGAATTTTGTGAGCGGGTGCTCCTTGGCAAGGTTAATAAGCGGGTCTTAGAAGCGCTGATCAAATGTGGTGGCTTTGATTCCACGGGTGCCAGGCGCAGCCAGCTCATGGCCACCCTGGAAGACGCCTTGGATCATGGGAACCGCATCCAGCGGGAAAAAGCTGATTCCCAAATGGATCTTTTTGCTGACATGGAGGGGGGCGTTGCAGCCCCGATAAGCCTTCCCCAAATGCCGGATATTGAAGAGTGGGACACCAACGATCTATTGGCCCTGGAAAAGGAAACCCTGGGCTTTTACATCACCGGCCACCCCCTGGAAAAATACCGGAAAATTCTTTCCACCTATGCCAATTATACCTCCACCACCATCCATGAAGCACCAGACAAGATGGCGGTGCGTGTGGGGGGCACCATTCGGCCGTTGAAAATATTAAAAACCAAAAATGGAGATCTCATGGCCTTTGTGGCCCTGGATGACATTCAGGGCAGTGTGGAGGTGGTGGTGTTTCCTGAACCCTATGCGGAATTCCATCAGTTGATTTCCGATGAGGCTTTTGTCATTATCCAGGGACAGGTTCAGAAAAAGGAAAATTCCGTAAAAATCCTGGCTGATCGTATTGTTCCCATGGAAATGGCGGAAAAAGAGTGGACATCGAGTATTCTTATCAACCTTCACACCCATGGCGTTGGGGAGGATGTGCTTGAAAAATTAAAAACCATTGTGGATCGATACCCCGGAGAGTGTCCGGTGTATTTAACTGTGTACATCCAGGGAGGGGCTACGGTGGTGATCCAGCTTTCCGAAGCAGATCGTCTGGAACCGGCCCCGGGTCTTTTTAAAGATGTGGCGGCCCTTTTGGGGGCGGATGCCATTGAATGTCGATGTGCCCCGGCAAAGAACCGGGTCAGAAAGAAAAAATGGTATCCGAAAAATGGGAATGCTTCTAATTAGGGTGTCAGAATATATTGATTTACCGTTTATCAATTCCAAACAACCATTGTTACTTAATTTGGGCCTGATTAAACGATAAATTGAAAATTTTTGAGTCCCTTAGACAAGAAAGGTAAACAATATGGGATGGCTTGGAAAAGTGGTGGGCGGTACAATCGGTTTTGCATTGGGAGGCCCCATCGGTGCTGTGGCCGGGGCAGCCTTTGGGCATAGCTTTGACAAAAAAGAGGAGCGATATCTTTCACAAGGGGGAGGACTTTATCCCAATCTATCTACGGATGAAGAAGCCCAGATGACCTTTTTTGTGGCGGCCTTTTCCATGTTGGCAAAGCTCACCAAAGCTGATGGTAAGGTGACGGATCCTGAAATTGCCTCCATTGAGACGTTCATGACAAGAGACCTCAACCTGGATGTTGATGGCAGAAACAGTGCCGTGAATATCTTCCGCCAGGCCCTGCACTCCCCGGAAAGCTTTGACGCCTTTGCCCTGCAGTTTTATCGGGTATTCAGGGTGCAGCCCCGG
>Ga0222626_1000873_pt1 | contig 15212 bp, 12 predicted proteins | sample AntAcemetageno91_FD_179862 | JGI IMG/M metagenome (GOLD analysis project Ga0222626, IMG submission 179862) | Saline water microbial communities from Ace Lake, Antarctica - #91 | ecosystem: Environmental > Aquatic > Non-marine Saline and Alkaline > Saline | place: Antarctica: Ace Lake | collected...
GACTTTTTGGTATGACTGCTCAAGGGATCGGGTATGCTGTGAGAAGGGGTGAGCGAATCGCCAAAGAACAAAATTATAGACTAATAGATTGAGTTAGTTTCTTAATGATGGACGTCCCCCATCCCATTGCGGCGAACAAATATTTTTTTTGGTTAGGGATTATGACAGCCCGGCTTTCCGCCGGGCTTGACCCCCTCAGGTTTGTGTACTTCAGACTAATACACGGATGAGGCCGCTTCAAGGGTGCCTGGCTGGACACTGACACCCTGGGCCTTAAGTATGGTCTCTAAGGCAGAGAGAAAGAGGAATATGTTCCTTCGACGAGACGCATGGCCCATCAGACCTACCCGCCATACCTTCCCTGCAAGGTCTCCCAGGCCTCCGCCGATCTCCATGCCGAAATCATTCAGAAGGGTCTTGCGAACCTTTAGATCGTCCGTTCCTTCCGGGATACGAATGGCGTTCAACATCGGGAGACGTTCCCCTTCTGCTACGAGCATGGACAGTCCCATTGCCTCTATCCCCGCGACCAGGGCCTGGTGGTTGAGCATATGTCTATCAAAACGGGCCTCAAGCCCCTCCTCTGCAATGATGCGGAGGGCCTCACGGAGCCCGTAGATCATATTGATGGGGGCGGTATGATGGTATTTCCTGTCCGCACCCCAGTAACTGCTGACCATACTCATATCGAGATACCAGCTTACGACCGGGCTTTTGCGGTTTTTCAGGGCCTCCATGGCAGCAGTACTGAATGAGACCGGGGAAAGGCCGGGGGGGCAGGAGATGCACTTCTGGGTCCCGCTATAGGCCGCGTCGATTCCCATCTTGTCCAGGGCCACCTCAATGCCGGCTAAGGATGTCACCATATCCACGAGAAACAGGGCCCCTGACTCCTTTGCAATACTTGAAAGGTCTTCGAGGGGCTGAAGAACACCGGTGGAGGTCTCGGCGTGGACGACCGCAAGAACCTTTGGGTTCTTTCCCTTCACGGCCTCACGGACTGAATCCGGATCAATTGTTTTTCCCCACTCGGCATCCACCCTTATGAGCTTGGCGCCTAAGCGGTTCACAATGTCACACATCCGGGTTCCAAAGACACCGTTCACACAGACCACTACCTCGTCGCCCGGTTCCACTAAATTGACAAAACAGGTCTCCATTCCTGCGCTCCCGGTGCCTGAGACCGGTATAGTCAGCGCATTTTCTGTCTGGAAGAGAAACCGGAGCAGACGCTGGGTTTCATCCATGATAGAGAGGAAAACAGGGTCAAGGTGGCCGATACAGGGAGCAGACATGGCCTGCAGGATACGAACGGGAACATCGCTTGGTCCCGGTCCCATCAGGACACGCTCACCCGGATCAAGATCTCTGAAATCATTTGCGTTGAAGCTCATTTTAACCTCCTATTATTGCGACCCGATAGGATCACTGTTAATGGTTACATTTATAGGTTTACAATCGGCATTTTAGTGGCTTTTTTGCTTCCACAATGCCAAGCTGTCAGATGCCATTGCGGTGGTTTAGTTTCGGGCAGGACTTTAAAAAACCTTTGGGAGTATAGAGAAGAAACGGTTGGGTGTCAAGGCGCCCGGCCGCAAGTTTCCTGTCACACACTCACTTTTCAGCAAAACTCCCCTCAAGATACCTTTTCAGCTCTGTCTTGGGAATTCCTAAGCAGTACAAGAGGTTAATAATTTGATTACTGCTGAGAAACCCGTCGGTTTTGATGCTTTTTTCGCCCGGCTTGAACGCAATAGAGAGCCCTGCATTTTTTATGAAATGGGATCGGGAAGAACCATCCCCTATGGCGATTACCTGATCACGGCTGATTTTTTCCACGTTCATGATGAACTCAAGGATTTCCTCCTTTGTGCCATCAGTGATTACAGGTTCCTCCAATTCCCCGGTTACGATATCATTTTCGTCAACCTGAAGGGTATTTGAAAATGCGTAATCAACCCCGGCTTCCTGGAGGATTTTCTTAACAAAAAGATCAAAACCGGATGACAGGATTGCGATCTTAAAACCCATGGACTTCAAAACCCGAATGAGTTCAGTGGATCCGGGGCTTAACCGGAGGATGGCATTGAACCTCTCAAGATCACGAGCAGGTATATTCTTTAGCATTTTGGCGTTGCCGACCATTGCTTCCAGCTGGCCTTTGTCGTCGTCAAAAAATCGGATGGTATTATCAATTGATTTCAGCTCACCTTTTATTGTTTCTAAGAAATCCTTAAGGGAGAAATCCTCGAGCAGGGTGGATTCCAGATCAAAAACAACAAGCTTTTTAATTTTGTTAAATATATTCTCGCTTTGAATAACCACGCTCTGGTCAAGCCCGGCGCACAGATTTTTAAGCTCACTTTTCCAATGATCAATTGCCTTATTTCGATCCAAGTCTTGACCGGTTGCCATTCCCGTGGAGTCTATCAACATCTCCATTGAGAAGAACTCTCCCCTCGCTATCATCCTGCAGTTTTCAATATTGATGTTGTGTTTGAGAAAAAAGCTGGAGATGCTCGCAATAAGCCCGGGGCGATCCATTCCCAAGATAGTTACTGAATGGTTTTCTTTTTCAGAGGGACCATTATCTCCCCCTTCATAATATTCTCCTAAGATTACCTTCAAGCCTGTTTCATCTTCAATCTTCTTCAGGGAATCCGTAATGGAGTCAATCGAATCGCTTGTAGAGGGAAAGGCAATAGTGAGGAATATGGAAAAAAGGCCTCTCCGACAGTTTTCCTCCACATCAATGATGTTCCCTCCCCATTCAAATACCTTTTTGGTGATTTTGGAAACCAGACCGGGAGAGTCAAGCCCGATCGCTGACAGGTTTATAGTCTTTTGCTTATCGCTCATGGCAAGCCCCTTTCTGCAGGATTATTCCTTATCATCGAAAAAGACAAACAGCTCTTCTTCATAATACCTTCCGTTTATTATTTGGCCCGGGGCGAATCGCCTCAGACTCTTTTCCTTGAGGAATTCAGAAAACCTCATGTTGATCTCTTCTAAGGAAATGTTTTCTTTGAACAAGCTAATGGGAACATTTACATTAAGAGGCCGCGCCGGGATCAAATGGCGTGTTGCCTTTGGGGCGAATCTCTTTTTCCGCCTTACGGCATCCACAACCATCTCTTTGGATATTTGCGGTGTCCAGATAATCATCTCGTCCGTTTTCAGTTGATTAGAGAACGTATCGTTCTGTACAGATTGACAGGGAATATACTCAATGCTCTTCCCTTCTCGCATCAGCCTGCTTTGAATCCTTTCGATAACATCGTAGGCGTTTACAGCATCATTTACGGCCGTTTTGTGGAAGCTTACTGACGCAAAAAAATCTCCATGTTGGATGCCGCAATGAAACCTGTTTTCTTCTAATGTTTTTTTTAATGCCTCCCCGTTATCCACCTGGTGCAGATTCCCGTTCATCGCTTCAATAATTTGTCTCAACGAATTCGTGCCCTTGATCTTCCCCAATAGCCTGAACCAATAACGCAATTGAACGTTTTCATTGAAGTAGTCTATTTTGCACACCGAAATATAGTTGAATCTCAGCTTTTTGAAAACAAATGCGCGATGATGTCCGTCTAAGACCATGTGATTTTCATCAACAATGATAGGGTTCTGTAAATTCGCCCAGTTCCTGAACTCCAAGATCAGCTCATCGGCATGGTGCGGAATGACTTCTTCATGCAACAACAAAGATTCCACTGGCACAATTTCTAATTGTAATTTGAGGTTTTTTGTCTCTATTAGAAACATCGCAGGTATTCGCGGGGTTGAGGTTCAAAAGAGAGATTTTACCACGAAGTTACACGAAGAGCACGAAAAATGAATTTCTAATGGTTTCATGATCTCTTCGCGTTCTTCGTGATCTTCGTGGTGAACAAATTCCTACCCATTTTAAGCATAAATAAATCCATAAGACACTATAGAAGTCCGTGGAGGGTTTGAAACAGATCAGAGAATTCGTCTCTTTTAAAGCAGAACTGCAGTTCGCGGAATCGTTGTCTGAAGGTCTTGACCCGGTTCTGAACATTGATCTCTTTTTTTACTACGTCGTGGATCAGGCCAGCCAATTTCCTGAAATCCTCTTCTTCCATGCCAAAGCGCGTCATTTCGGATACTCCGAGGCGCAGGGCTCCTGCGGCAGTAAAGCCTTCTTCTGAAGGGATAGCCTGGTAATTGCATATGATATTGCTTGCCTCTAATCGGCCGGCAATCTCCGGGCCAAGGCCATAACCCACCTTTACTACTACCTGGTGTGTCTCGGTATAGTCAATGGCAGGATCGCCTGCGACATCTATGCCACACTCTGTGAGGGCACGGGCGAAGGCTTTGGCATTGGCAATGACTTTGGGCTGGTATCTGTCCTTGAAGTGGTTCATCTCGTAGGCGGCTGCGAGCAGTCCCAATAGGGTCCCGAGGTGGTGGTTGGAGACTGAGCCTGGAAATGTCCTCCGGACCAGGGCCTCCCAGAGTTCGTAACGTTCTTCATCTTCCCTGTATCGGCATCCGATAATACCTCGCTGGGTGCCGAAATAAGTTTTGTGGGTTGATCCGGTCACCAGATCGGCTCCCTCGTCAAAAGGCTGCTGGAAGTGCGGACCGATCAGCCCGAGAACATGGGCCATGTCATACATCACCACCGCATCAATCCCCTGGGCATCGAGGAACTGGCGGATTTCAGCAACAGGCTCTTTGTGAAGAACCATACTCTTGCCAAAGATGATCAGCTCCGGGCTAAATTCATCAATCAATTGCATCGTGGCTGGCACATCGATCTTGTATGGGTTCCCGAGCAGTACCGGGAAATTAACCACGGCGGGTCGTTCAGTGTGTGGGTCGTGGGCTATGAAATCTCTGAGGGCGCCCATGGGCTGAGCGCTGAGGTGACCGCCTTTGCCTATGTGATTGCACATGATCTGTCCTATCCGGCGAGGCTCGCACTTACGGTCGGCGCGATTGAGATAGTCGATCATCGCGCTGAACAGGGCCATATTGGCCATCTGCCCACTGATAAGACGGGTTTCCACCTCAGGGCAGCCTAAGTATTTCCGCATCTCATCCGCGAGCAGGTATTCGACCTCTGCGATAAAGTCGGTGCCCTGGTAGTAGAAGATACTCGCGTCGTAAAACGCCTGCGACTTCTTGTGCTCGGCGTAGCGAAAGGCCGGGTCCATCACTGACAGGAGTCGGGCCATCGGGGAGAGTGTCATCTCTGAGGGGATAAGGTTGATGCACTCCTGCTGTCGCCAGATGGTATTCTCTACAGTTTTTTTCAGAAGGTGCCGGATCTTCTCTGTTGCATCTCCGGCGGGCAATTCATCTGAAGGGGTTTCGTGATCGAATACGATCGGCCGGGCATAAGGGGGGGCATCGGAGCGCAGGTGATAAGGGACTGTCACAGCCTCCACTACCCTTCCACGTATCTCTATCTCGAGCCTCTCATCCTCAATGATATCACTGTCGATATAGCCTAAGCAGATGGAACGAAGCTCCTGTTGATCGGTCTGCGCCGATTCCAGACCTTCCCCTTCTACAGACCACATGGGAACCATGGTGCCGCTGGTGACGTAGCCGATGTGTCTCTTCCCTTTAAAGATTTTTGAGCCTGCACGGGCTATCCCCCTCTCAATTATGGCGATCGGCCGGATCATGCGAGGCAGGGCCACCATAAGGGAGTAATCACGGGAAATGATACCCTTGAGGGCCTCAAATTGCATTAAAAGAGGCGCGTGGCCCAAGAACTCACCTTTAAGGGGTGAAAAGCTCACGGCGGATTTTGCCACCTGGCAGGCCAATATAGGAATCTCGTTGCCATCGTTGTCCATACCGAGCTCGTGCCCGTAAAGGGGCAGCCCCGCCTCCAAGCGAAGCGTGTCACGGGCCCCGAGACCCACCGGTGAAGCGCCCTCTTCAATGAGGCGATCCCATAGCATCAGGGCATTATCCTGCCCAACGAATAGTTCAAAACAGAGCGGTTCGCCGGTATAGCCGGTCCGAGCAACCATCACGTCCGCACCTGAGATCGAGACAGTCCCCACGCTGTTTCGTTTTGGCTCCGGGAGTTCCCCTGTTGAGATAAGGCTTTGCAGTATCTGTCGTGACTGTGGACCCTGGAGAGAGAGCATGGAGATCTCTTCGGTTTGGTCAAGGAGTTCGATCTCGTTGTTCACTGACAGGAGGGTTTGAAGGTGTTCCCAGTCCTTATCCCTGTTGGCCGCGTTCACGACTATCAGGTATTCATCCTCTTCGAAACGATAGAGATACGCATCATCAACAGCCCCCCCGGTTTCATTAGGGATGAGGGTGTACTGGGCGCCCGTTGTCCTGATGTCGAGTGCTTCCGCATTATTGGTCAGGGTGTGCTGGAGGAATTTCAATGCGTCTCTACCCTTGACGATGAACCGGCCCATATGGGATACGTCAAAAAGCCCCGCCCGTTTTCTGGTGGATAGATGCTCTTTTACGATGCCCGTTGGGTACATTACGGGCATCTCCCATCCGCCGAATTCCACCATCTTGGCGCCTGCGGCCACATGCCGCTCGTAAAATAGTGTTCGTTGAAGTTGGTTCATCGATTGTCCTCATTCCTAACCCGGATAAACCGGAACAGAAAAGATCTCACGCAAAGGCGCAAAGACGCAAAGAAAACCTACAGTCTATTCGCAACTGGAAAAGTGTCTATTTATCCCGTTTGTAGCGGGGAAGAGAGCTAAAGCGATTAAAGTTGGTGTTTTTTTCATTCGATGTTGGATGTTGGATGTTCGACGTTCATCTTTTTCTATCACTGACTTTCCGGCACATCCACCTCTACAAAGATATTGCTTGCCTCGTTATTTCTGAGCGTCAAGACAAAACCCCGGAGCTTGACAGCCACAGGATCTTTGAGGGGTGCTCGTCCCTGGATCTGGATGCTGGTTTCAGGGACTATCCCCATCTCCCTTATCCTCCTACCCATATCACCGGTTGCAGAAACCCTTATTATAGTCCCCTCCTGATTATCTGACATCTCCCGCATTCTTATTACTTTCTTCATGGCAAGATTTCACTCCTCCTCAATTCAATACACCGTAGGTGTTTACGTCTTAGGAAACCGGCTGAAGGCAGTTACGTATCCGGGTCAAACTCTCGGGAGACGCCACTAACAGTTGTTCTTCGATCTTTTTTCCGTCCAAGTACTCATTGAGGAAAAACCCATCCCCATTCATCTTGTAAAACTTTGCCCCCGCCGCCTCAACAATGACCCGGGTTGCAGCCAGGTCCTGATATGTTTCATGGGTAATAATCGCCGCCTCTGCCTGTCCTCCGGCAACGTAACAGAGATGAGCGGCCGTGCAGCCGAGACTGCGGATTTTCCCTGGGAAGGAGGCATGATAATGGTTGTGAAAGCGTGCATAGGTAAGGAGGACGCTCTCATCGTTGACGTCGGACTGGCTCAAGACACAGATTTCCTTATTTCCCCGGTAGGCCTTTTGGCCTGCACGGGCATGAAAAAGGTCTCCTGTCGCAGGCATATAGAACACGCCAAAAACGGGCCAGGAGTTTTCAAGCAGGGCCAGAGAGATCCCCCAGATAGGGATTCCTCCCTGGAAGTTGGCAACCCCGTCCAAGGGGTCAAAGACCCATAGAAACCTTGTGCTATCGTGACTATAGCCCTTGTCCTCCCGGTTGTTGGTAAATATGAGATGTTCAGGAAACTGGGCGGCAAGCCGGTCCTGAAAAAAATCGGCCAGATGGAGCTCCGCTTCTGTCACTAACTCCTCATCAAATCTTACATCTCTCTTTCCCTTCCCATAGTAGGAGAGTGCCTCCTCTCCGGCATCGCGAATCGCCTGCATGGCGAATTCCGTCAAATCTTTAATCTCATGCACTTGTGCAACCACTGTTTTACCTCCCATTAGCCCAAAATAGACCTCGAAACAATAGTCTTTTCCATCTCTTTGGTGCCTTCGTAAATTTCCAAGATCTTCGCATCCCTGTATAGTCGCTGAACCTTGTATTCGTCAATGTATCCATAACCGCCATGCATTTGGAGCGCCTCATCGGCGCAACGGACTGCCATTTCAGCGGAATACCATTTGGCCATGGCAATGAGCCCGTGATCAATCTTGCCCTGATCCACGGACCAGGCTGCCTCATAGTAGAGATTTTTTGCCGCCTTAATCCACGTGGCCATCTCCGCGATCTTGAACTGGGTCACCTGGAAAGAGGCTATCGAAGCGCCGAACTGGTGCCTCTGTTGGGTATAACGGATAGATTCCTCGAGCGCGGCCCGGGCCAGCCCAACGGCCTGGGCGCAGATGTGAAGCCTGGTGCGGTTAAAAAAGGCCATTAACTCGTGGAAGCCTTTACCCTCTTTGCCTATTAGGTTCAGGGCAGGCACCCGGACATCATTAAGAGTTAGCTCCGCAGTATCAGAAGCCCGGATACCTAACTTTCCCCTGATCTTTGTCGATTTGTACCCGGGTGTATCTGTCGGGACTAAGATAAAGCTGTGTCGTTTATGATGCGATGGATTGTCCGGATCAGTCTGGCAAAAAATGACCATATATTTGGCTAAGTTTCCATTTGTGGCGAACATCTTGGAGCCATTGATCACCCACTCATCGCCATCTTTGACAGCGGTGGTGATAGCACTTGTGACGTCACATCCGGCATCAGGTTCTGTAATGGCAGTGCCCATAATCGCCTCCCCTGCCACCAACTGAGGAAGGATCAGCCGTTTTTGATCTTCTGAACCAAACAGACCGAGTATTTCTGCCCCAAAGGTGGAGGACAGGATGGCCTGGCCGATCCCGGGATCCACGGCCCAAAACTCCTCCACTATGAGACAATATTCAAAAAAGCCGTACCCGGCTCCATCGAACTCCTCATCGATAAATACGCCAACAAAACCGAGTTCGCATGCCTTCCGCCACAGGTCCAGATCAAAGGACTCGTTCCGATCAAACTCCTGTGCCCTGTCCGGAAACTCCCCCGATGCGAACTCCCGGGCCGCCTTAATGATATCCTGCTGCTCTTTGCTGAGTGTAAAATCCATCATTTACTCCTTAAGTGAACTAAAGTGATCTAAAGTTAGAAGTGATCTAAAGTTAAGGTACGCGCTGAAAGCGCGATCATTTTTGGAAAAAGATAGCCTTGCTCAATTCCTCAAAAGACGAATTCATCAGATGCTGGGTCCTGAGTTCTGGGTTAAGTCCCCCAATAACAGAAAACAAATTAGAATTAGCTGCGAAACTCACCATAATTTTAGTCACTTTAGTCACTTTAGCTCACTTTAGTCAATTCACTTTTCAAAGCATCCGCAACCTTGAAAAGATCATCCGCAATACCGTAATCCGCAACCCTGAAGATGGGGGCCTTCCTGTCTTTATTGATAGCAATCACTGTGCCTGCGCCTGTAATCCCGGCTACATGCTGAAACGCCCCGCTGATACCGAAGGCAAGATATACCTTGGGCTTCACCGATTTCCCGGACGTGCCTACCTGGTGGAATTTTGGCAACCAGTTCTTGTCCACCACAGGCCGGGAGCAGGATAGGGTGGCTCCCATAAGGTCTGCTAATTCTTTGATCGTAGCAATATTCTCCTCTTCACCGACCCCCCTCCCTATGGATACCAAGAGTTCGGCCTGGGTAATATCGATTGCACCGGCCCCGGTATCAACAAACTCGATAAACTCTTTCTTAGGTTCAGTCAGGCCAGAGGGGAGTTCCTGCCTCACCACCTCTCCCTGCGACTCCTCCACATCATCTGGAGGTAGAAAGGCCCCTGGCCTTACAGTGACTAAATAGCCGGGGGATTCCTTGAACGAAACCTTGGAAAAGAGCTTTCCGCTGTAAATCTGCCGGGTGACCATGGGGCGACCGTCCTTTGTCTGAATATCCACGCAGTCAGTGGCAAGGGGAAAGCCTGTCCTGATAGCAAGGGCAGGCGCAAGGTCCATCCCCCACGAGGTATGCCCCATAAGAGTGAGGAAGGGAGTATGTTCCCCGATAAGACTGTCAAGGATCTCCTTGTAGAGGTCGGCATTAAAAATTTTAAGACGGTTATCCTCAAAGGCGATAACCCGATCTGCCCATTTCGCCAGATCGTCCACAAATCCCGCATCTCTTCCTCCGAGGAGTATGGCGGTCAGGTTGTGGGAAGAGGCCCGGCACAATTCTCTCGCCTTAAAGAGCATCTCAAAGGTAATATCTCTTATTTCACCTTTTCTATGTTCTACAACAACAAATATCTCGCCCATTTAAATGCTCCCCCCCTTTTCTTTGATGATCTGAATAATCTGACCTGCAACCGAAGAGGGATCACCCTCTATCATTTCGGCTCCTTCGATCTCTGGAGGGAGAAAGACCTCCTCGATTATGGTTTGCAGTGTAAGATCATCCTCTGAAAGACTTAGATCCTCCACTTTGATGACAACGAGTTCCTTTTTCCTGGCCTTTCTTATCCCCATGATAGAGACATATCTCGGCTCATTGATGCCGGTCTGAATGGTCAGAAGGGAGGGGAGCTTTATTTTAGAAACCTCATCCATCCCGCCTTCCAGTTCTACCCTTATGATGGCGTTACCTTCTTCGGGTTCTATACCTGTTACTACAGCCGCATGCCTCAGACCCAACTCTTCCGCCAGCATGATTCCCACCATTGCGGCATTGTCATCGTCCGCCTGGACCCCCGTGAGTATGAGGTCATATTCCAGGTCTCTGATTGTTTTTGCAAGGATCTTGGAGATGACAAATCCGTCCAATTCGCGTTCTCCCGGCTCAATCCTGATGGACTTATCTGCCCCCATTGCCAGGGCCCTCCTCAAGATCTCTTCATCATCCTCATCGCCAATGGTTATGGCTGTCACAGTCCCGCCGAACTTTTCCTGGAGGAGAACCGCCTCTTCTATGGCATAGTTGTCCCAGTCATTAATAACGTAGGCCAGGGCATCCTTCTTAACGCCTTTCTTGAGCTCATCAACCTCAAGGTCCACCTCCTGGGTCAAGGGGACCCTCTTTATACAAATAATGATATTCATCTTTTACCTCCTGAATCCGGATAAACCGGAAAAGTGGCTAAAGTGCCTAAAATTGGCGTTCTTTCATTCGATGTTCGATGTTCGATGTTGGACGTTCATTTTTTCCCATCACTGGCTTTCCGGGCATTGAAAAGAATTTTTTGTGCTTTTTGCACAAGATTTAATTTCTAACTCTCTAATCCCTTAATGTTGACATAAGAAGTCCCATCAGATCAACCACTCTTATCTCATCTTCCATTCCCTCGGTCTTAATGGCATCTTCGAAGTGTATGTAGCAGAAGGGACACGCTGTGACAATGACATTCGCACCTGCCTCTTTGGCCATCTGTATCCTCTTTTCGGCCATCCGCATCTCCTCGTGCTCAATCTCATGCCACAGCATCACATCTCCCCCGCCGCAGCAAAAACTCCTGTCACGGGACCTCTCCATCTCTACTAAGTTCATGCCTGGAATAGCTCGGAGCAGTTTTCTCGGGGCGTCATATATCCCGTTATGGCGCCCTAAATAGCAGGGGTCGTGGTATGTGTATATGTCTTTTTTTTCTAATTGTTTCAGAGGTTTCAAGCTGCGGTTATCGATCAGATCTGCAAAAAATTGGGTATAGTGAACCACTTGGAGTGATCCGGGATAATCATTCTTGAGTGTGTTAAAGGCGTGAGGGTCGGTGGTAACGATCCTATTGAAACAGATGTTGTTCAAGGTATCCATGTTTTCCTCAAGCAAAAGCTGAAAGAGGCCCTCCTCACCCATCCGGCGGACCTGATGACCTGAATCCTTTTCAAGGGGGCCTAAGATACCAAAGTCAATTCCGGCAATATGAAATCCTTCAGCGATGTCAGCAGCGATGGACTGGGCAGCAGGATCATAGGAACCGTAACTGTCTACAAAAAAGAGTACATCCACCTCATCGCCCTCGCTCAAGACCCTTACCGGCGTACCCTCCATTTCCTTAACCCAATCAGCCCGTTTTGCGGCGGGTTTGCCGAACGGATTTCCTGTTTTTTCAAAATGCATTAACACCTGGTTGAAGGTCTTAGGATTCTGAGATGTCTCGATCAGGTGGCGTCTCATATCGATGATCTTGTCAATATATTCTATGAAGACCGGACATTCCTCTTCACATGCCCCGCAGGTCGTGCATGACCAGATTTCATCGTTTGATATAATCCCGCCTACCATGGGTTGGGCATCCTCTTCTGGAGCACCCCCTTTCTTCCGTGCAAAGAGGGGTGCCTTGTCAAAACAATGATCCCTCAGCTTGATGGTAAACATTTTAGGTGAAAGGGGGCTCCCGATGGCATTCGCCGGGCAGTTGTCAGAGCATCGACCACACTCCGTACAAGTGTAGAAGTCGAGGATATGCTTCCATGTAAAATCCTCTATCTTTTCAACCCCTATGCTCTCCAGTTCATCGATATCCTCCACATCCCAGCGCGCCGGCTTTATGGACCCCCTTGAGAGTCTCTTGAAAAACACGTTTGGCAGTGCGGTAATAATATGGAAATGCTTACCAAGAGGGAGAAAGTTCAGGAAAAAGAAAAACGCCAGGATGTGCAGCCAGTAACTCACAGCGTGAGTACCGGCAAGAAACCGGGGGTCAGAGCCCTGCATGATCAGTGCGGCCAACTTAGAGGCAGGGAGCCATCGCGCCTGGCCGGAGTGGTCATTGAGAAGGGCGCTTCCCTCATAAAACATGTCCGTGAGCATCAGAAAGGAGATGAGACCGAGGACGAAATAGGCCTCAAACTGGTGACTTCCCCTGTATCTTTCGGGCCGGATCAGGGCCCGCCTTAAAATGGCCCAGAGACAGGCGCCGAGTACGATCAGTTCAAACAAGTCTTTAAAACTATCGTAAAAAGGACCAAAAGCGGTCTGCATAAGGGGTTGAAAAATGGGGATGCCTAACCCTTGTGTCACCAAGTCAATGGAACGTAGCCCCAATACTATAAATCCCCAGAATATCATGATGTGGATCACACCCGCCCACAGATAGCGCGGCTGTCGCTTCTGCATGATTCCGTAGGTAAATAGATCTGAGAGCCTTCTCCCGAGAGAAGAAAAACGGGGATCAGCTTCCCCTGAACGGATCAGTAGAGATCTCTTGTAGATGATATAGAAAAACAGGGAAAGCCCTGCAATAAAGATTGCCCAGGCAAAAACATAACCGGGCAAACCGAGGTATGTATCATTAACCGGATGTATTAAAAGCATAATAGTGACCGTTCAGGGTTCAGGGTTCAAAGGTTAATGGTTCATACGTCCCGTTTTTAAACTTTGCGTCTTGGCGCCTTTGCGAGAGATTCTTTTTGGCTCCGGTTTATCCGGGCAGTGCCTACTTCAAAACGCCTTTTGTGAAAATCTCAACAAATATGTCAGCCAGTCTGTCTAAACCCACAGCCCCATCCCTATGGTACCATTTGATAGTGTAGTGCACCATTCCGAGGAAGGCAAATATCGCAACGCTGTGAGGAATCTCCCTTGTCATCTGATGGCTCCCCAATTCCTCAAAGACCTCTTTGAATAGTTGAACATAACGTCTCTCCTTATCCACTAATATGCGGCTGTGTTCACTGTTTAAAGAGTTCCGCTCATTGACGAGCAGTATGAGCCTTTCCTGATCCCCTGCATAATAACGAGTGTAAAATCTGAGTATCCTGTTTAATTTATCGTGCGGCCGGAGATCCGTGGCACAAATCTCCTCCAGGGTGGCCAGAGCACTGTCCATGGCTTCATTCATCAGCTTAAATAGGATATCCTCTTTGCTCCTGAAGTAATGATACAGGGATGACTGGTTCATGCCGAGTTCTCTGGCAATCTCCCGCATGGAGGTGGAATGATAGCCCTTATAGGCAAAAAGGTGGGCAATAACACACTGGATTTCATGACTTTTTTTGAGGTTCTTTGCGCTGGGCATATTTAATCTCAATTATTGCCAAACAAACGTTCGATTGAAAATACCACTCAACCGGGGAGTTGTCAATCTTTATCTCCTTATCTTCGCCAAGAAAAGGGTTGACAGGAAAATCCCATGACTTTATCCCATATGAAAAGGATTTTTTTGGTAACATCTCAATAAGTCGCGGTAACAGCTCCTGGATTCCCGCTTTCACGGGAATGACGAAATAGATTAAGTGCCCGTTATGATAGGATAAACATCTGTCATTCCCGCGAAAGCGGGAATCCAGAAAAATAGCACAGCAGAGCACTTAACCCGATTTATTGAGAAGATATTTTTTTTGGACTTTTGACATAGACCTCACTATTTCGGGTTTTATGCCCGCGTGGGCGGGAGATATGGAGGATACATATAATGGATTTTTCTTTGACGAGGGAACAGAAAGACATCAAAAAGGCCGCCGCTGAGTTTGCCCGTGGTGAATTCAAACCGGAATTGGCCCAGGAGTGCGAACTTTCACACAGGTTTCCTCGGGAAATCTACAAAAAGGCAGGGGAGTTAGGTTTCATTGGTCTGGATTACCCTGAGACCGTCGGGGGAGGCGACTTAAGCGTCATGGAAAACGTCCTCGTAATCGAAGAGTTCTGCAAGGCGGATTCGGGAATGGGCATGGCAATACATCTCGCATACCTGCCTGCAAAGATACTCAAAATCTTTGGTACCCTGGAGCAGCACAGAAAATTCCTGTCGCCTCTCGTCAAAGGGGACTGGGTCTCCGCCGTCTCATTCACTGAGCCAGATCATGGCAGCGACCTTACACGGATGGATACCACTCTTTTAGAACAGGATGATGGCTTTGTCCTGAACGGCACAAAGGTCTTTACAACCAATGGCGGTTATGCGGATTTTTTCATTGTTCTGGCCCAAGAAGACCCTGAAGCCGGACCGGGAAAGGGGATGACCACCATCATCGTTGAGAGGGATCCATCCTCATGGCTCGGCGGCAAAATGGAGATAAACGAAATCCCGGACAAGATGGGCCTGAGGATGACCTCCAGCAGTGAGCTGGTGTTCCAGGATTTGAAGATCTCAAAGGAAAATATATTGGGAAAAAGAGGGAGGGGTCTTTTGAATGTCCTTGATTTTTTGGATGAAAGCCGGATTGAAATAGGCGCCCAGGCTCTCGGGAATTGCGAAGGGGCATTCTTAAAGGCCCTGAACCATGCCAGGGAAAGAGAGCAGTTTAAGAGGCCAATTATTGATTTCCAGGCTATCGGCCATAAA
>Ga0222626_1000881_pt1 | contig 15097 bp, 20 predicted proteins | sample AntAcemetageno91_FD_179862 | JGI IMG/M metagenome (GOLD analysis project Ga0222626, IMG submission 179862) | Saline water microbial communities from Ace Lake, Antarctica - #91 | ecosystem: Environmental > Aquatic > Non-marine Saline and Alkaline > Saline | place: Antarctica: Ace Lake | collected...
CTCCTTAGGGTTCGCTCAAAAATGAGTTTGCAGAATTGACGCTCAGATTAATGTGAAGTTATTTTTGAGTGAGCCCTTAGTCCATTCCAAATGAGTTTGCGTGCAAAATGGTCACAAATTTATCATAGTTTATCACACGGGAAGGCCCCGGGGTCAAGCCGGAAAATCCCCTTGAAATACTCCCCCTCTCGCATTAACATTGTTTAAGGCATATTCAGAATCTATGATGGAGTGAAGATGGCGTCAAGAGATGATCAAAGGGATGATTTTTCCGCTTCAAAAGAGGAATTCTGCAGATTCGGTCATTTGCTATACGAGAGACATTTAGCGGCTGGCGTGGGCGGAAATATTGCCGCTCGGTCCGGTAACCGCATATTGCTTACCCCCACCGATTATTCCCTCCGTGATCTCCATCCAGACACGGTCTCGGTTGTCAATGAAAAAGGCCTCCTTATGGAAGGGGACAAACCCACGAAAGAAGCCGATATGCACCTGAGGATTTTCCGCCAAAGGCCTGACATAAACGTTGTTTTTTATCTGCACGGGCCTCATATCATCGCAGCCTCAACCATGTTCGAACCGGGACCTACCACCCTGCCGGCCATTACGCCCGGATTTGTTTATTTTGCCCATCCCCTCCCGATTATCCCCTTTATGGCCCCGGGGAGCCGGGAACTGGCGGAATCTGTCACGAAAAAACTGTCAGGAAAAAAAAGCATGGGTGTCAGGCCTACACAGTTGACAGAGAACCGCAAAAACAGATTAGTAAAATTGTTTCGGATCTTGACTTGTCAAATGTGTAGGCCTGACACCCATGCCCTGCAGGGAAATCAACCACTTCTGGACTCCCGCTTTAGCGGAAGTGACGGCCTTGGAGACTTTTCACATGGGCGTCAATTTTTGAGCCGAAAGACTATTGTAATAAAATAGATATAATTCGAAAAAAGTTATGCTTATGAACTTTCGTTGGGCAGATCTTTGCATCTAAGATGCTTGACGAGAAGTAGGATTCTGTTTGATCTCAAATTCGAGTTGAGAATGGTAAAAGCAGATATCAAACTCCATGAAAAAGTTCATCTGTCCCCGTATGAGCGGCAGGTCATCACTTCGGCTCCATGCAAATGCCAACCTGAAAGGCGGAAAATCACCGATTTCTGCCATAGGAAATAAAGGCTGGGCCGCGATTTCGCCCAGATTTCCGGCCAGTCGGATCGTTGCCTTCTGATCATCCCAGACAGCAGCAAGCTGAATGCCCAGTCCGTAGGGGAGTACATTGACTGTGGCGCTGCTGTCCACCAATCCTACCGCATTGATAACCTGCTTCCCATAGCGAAGAACGAGGGGTAGGCGTGGAAGGCTATCCAGTTCACTCTGGCTCGGGTCCGTAGTGGAGTATCGAAACCGCATCGCGTTCAGTTCCCATCCTCTCGATAGCTGGACAAAGCTTCGGCCAGGGTCTCGGCTGCGCCAAACGAGTTGTAGGGCGTAGGGAGATAATAGGTCTTGACTGACTCGAACGAAAAGATCTCTCTGGCGTCTTCAAGCTCCTCCGCTAAAATGCGAATGAGGTTGAGTTTGTCATGAGCAGGCAGCATGCGGGCAGCAGGAACGATCTTGGTCAACGTTATGGGCGGTTCCAGGGTTTCGGTTCTTACTGCAGGTTCCATTCTTTTGCCTCCTTGGTATGGCTCTCATGATTACGTCCAATATGGTTGCGTCTTCACTTGAGTAGGTTCTTTACGGTGTCCGCCTTCTTCTTCACGTCCATGACCTTTTTCACGCCCGGCACCTGTTCCAGTACCTTATTAGTTATTTTGGTTTCCAGGGAGGGGGAGGCGTCATTTGCTTCTGTTTTATCCACTTTTTCGTCTTTGCTGTCCGGGGACGTATCCGAGCTAAGATCTTGCTTGATATTCCTGAACTCCTTGATGGCGCCTCCTAACCCCTTTCCGATATCCGGTAGACGTTTGGCTCCAAATATAAGGAGGACGATAATAGCGATGATGATCAGTTCTGTGGGACCAAGTCCAAACATGGTTTACTCCTCTTTGTTCAACAAAAACTCTTTTGTGGGAAATGGATAATCGGTTCCCAGTTCAATTATTTTTATCCCGTTTGACTCAAATAATGCGGCAGTAACCCCGATTCCTGTTCCCGAAGGCGTATCGCAATAAGGTGTTAAGAGACCGCATGATGGGCTTCGATCTTTCATGATTGCAACCCGGGCTTCTGCCATTTCGGCCAATTTTAACGACTCTTGGGCGCCTTTTTTGAAGGCATCAGACACATCATTCCCCCTGTCATCGATAACCGTTCCCCTCCCTTCCAAGAGATCACGGCCATCTCCGCCCTGAATAACCGAGGGCGGTCTGGGGGTGGGAAGACCGCCTAATTGCTCCGGACAAAAGGGGATAAAGTGGTGATTCCTCGCAAAATCCACCAGGCCAGGGCATAATATGTGCCTGCCATCATATCTGCAGCATATTCCTAAGAGGCATGCGCTGACCATAAAAGTGTTTTTTCTGTGTATCACATCTCTCGCTACGTAAAATGGACGGGATCTTCACCCTCTTCTCTTGATTCTATGGTTCCTATACAATGGGCTGTTTCTCCCATGGCCTTAAGCCTTAAAAGGATCTCATCGATTTCCTCTTCGTTTACTACAATCAGCAGGCCAAGACCGTTATTAAAGGTCAACATCATATCACGGTCAGATATCTGCCCGGCCTTTTGGAGGTATTGGAATATTGTATGAGGAGTCCATGTTGATCTGTCAATGACGGCTTTTGTGCGCTGGGAGAGTATGCGGGGTGGATTTTCGATAAGCCCGCCACCTGTAATGTGAGAGATACCATAGATCCGGAAATCCCTTCTGAGATTACTGATGGTCCTCGCATATATACGGGTAGGTTCTAAGAGTTCTTCTCCCAGGGTCCGGCCAAAATCCTCAACATAGTCCTCCACAGACATCTTCAAACCCTCAAAGAAGATCTTGCGTACTAAAGAATACCCGTTGCTGTGGAGGCCGCTGGAGCCTATACCGATAATCTTGTGCCCCACTGCAATCTCAGAACCGTCCAAAAGTTCTTCATTATCAACTAATCCTACCACAAAGCCTGCCAGGTCATATTCATTCTCGGAATAAAAGCCCGGCATTTCGGCGGTTTCACCCCCGATGAGGGAGCATTTGGCTTCCATACATCCGGCAGCAATCCCCTTGACAACATCACGGGCCTTTTCAGCGTCAAGCCGCCCCATGGATATATAGTCAAGAAAAAAAAGCGGGGCAGCACCTTGGACCACGATGTCGTTCACACACATAGCCACAAGGTCTATCCCCACGGTATCGTGTTTATCGAGCATGAATGCAATCTTCAGCTTTGTACCAACTCCGTCGGTGGAACTCACAAGCACAGGGTTTTTGATATGTTCCACATTGAGAGAAAAGAGACCGGCAAAGCCTCCAATGTCGGTAATAACGGCTGACTTGTGGGTCCTGCTTACGATCGGTTTGATCAGATCCACAAACCTGTTTCCAGCTTCAATATCAACGCCCGCCTCGGCGTATTGATCCTTTTTCTGATTTGCACCCATTTTTTCTGGCCTCATTTCTTAGATTCAAAAATAAATTTTGATATGATCTCTTTCATTATTTCCTGGGTGCCCCCTCCGATCGAGAGGACGCGATTGTCCCGGTAAAGCCTCTCCACGAGATATTCCCGCATATAGCCGAAACCGCCATGTATCTGGACTGCGTCGTAGGTGACTCTGTCGCTGACTGTGCATGCGAAGTTCTTTGCCATGGAGATCTCCTTTACCTGATTTCTCCCGGCATCCATTTTGGCAGCGACCCTGTAAGTAAATTCCCGGCTGGCTTCTGCCAGGGTGGCCATATCCGCCAATTTGTGGCGTGTGACCTGAAAACCGGAAAGGGGGCGGCTAAAGGCTTCCCTCTCCTGAGCATATCTTAGGGATTCTTCCAAGGCTAACTGAGAGGTCATGTTGGCCATGATAGATAGCTGTAAACGCTCATTTTGAAAATTTTCCATGATTCCATAAAAGCCCTGGCCCTCTTCGCCGAGCAGGTTTTTGACGGATACCAGGCAATCGTCGAAAAAGATCTGGGCAGTATCAGATGCCCACCAGCCCATTTTTTTTAGCTTTTCAGAAACAGAATAGCCAGGAGTGTCCGATTCCATGACAAGGAGACTGACTCCGCCGGATCCTTCACCACCGGTTCGGACGGCGCAGGTCAACAGGTTCGTTCTCGCGCCGCTGGTGATGAACATCTTACTCCCGTTTACCACGTAATGACCATTTTTTTTGACTGCCCTTGTTCGGATATTGGCCACGTCTGAACCGGCGTTAGGTTCTGTGATGCCAAGGGCCGCAATCTTCTCCCCCCTGAGCACGGGCGGGATAAGCCTCAATTTTTGTTCCTCGGTCCCCAAAGCGAGGATAGGTGGAATGCCGATGTCCAAAGAACCTAAGCCTGCAGCCACCCCCCCGGATCCGCACCTCATCAATTCCTCGGTGGCGGCTATTTTTACAAAGGTGTCCCCGGCCGAGCCGCCATAGGCCTCCGGATAACCGATGCCCAAAATGCCCGCATCTCCTGCCTTGGCATAGAGTTCCTTAGGGAATTCGCCTTTTTCTTCCCAATCATCCACAAAAGGACTTATTTCCCGCTCAACGAATTTCTGGACGGTTTGCCGGACCATGTTGTGTATTTCGCCAAAATATTCCTGAAATCCGTCCATGCAATAACCTTATTCTCAATGCCGACAGTTCATAATCGTAATCTTAATCTTAATCATGATCGTAATCTTAATCATAATTTTTCTATTTTAGGGGTGTTCGATTAAGATTATGATTATGAAAATATCTAATTTTTCAAACCCAGGGTCGCAGAAGTTGCCGGAATGACCTCTCAGGGCCTGGCGCCTCTGCGAACCCTGTGTTAACAAAACTCTTTACAGCGGGAACAACTGTTCAATCCTTTGCGCTAACATGATATCACCAGTCGCTTTGAGTTGTCCGCTCATAAATGCCTGCATCCCGTTCGTCTGCTTGTTTACAATACCAAGCCATGTTTCAGCAGACATGGTTAATGTAACGGTAGGTGACTCATTAACCCCCTCCGCTACTTGGCATGCACCATCTTTGACTATGATACTCCAGTTCCCGCCGCCATCTCCGGTGATTTCGTACTGAAAAACTGCGTCCAATCCCTGGGCTGCATTTGCGTTAAAAACCTCGGGCATCTTGTCAAAAACCTCTTTTACACTTGTTAAAGCCATTTCCTTGTCCTCCTTTTCATTAATTGTCCCTGGGTTCATATTTCCCTCTTTGCCAGATAATGGCTGAGGGGCTTCTGGAGGCGGTATAACCACTGCCTCCCCTTCCGCAATTGGTTCCGCCAGCTGATGCCGGCGAAAAGGTAAACATCTGTTTCAGTAATGGTCTTCGTGAAACTGGCCTTCTCGCCAATCTTCAGTTGATGATAACTTTTCCCCAGTTCAAAGTCCATAGGATCTCCGGTCAGATCTTGTCAAATAGTTGAATGGTTTAGTCGTTGAATAGGAAAAAATTCCAGATACTTCAACACATTAGCACTTATTTGTTCAAATCACATCATGTTTGCGCATGATTTATGCCATAGCCAAATCGAATATCTAAGGAATTTTATCGATTTTAAGAGAAAAACATAGCGAAGCAATACCTTAAATCGTCAATATTCAATATTCAATATTGATGGTCTCGCAAAAAGTCAGAAAGCACCCGTTATTGTCATTCCCGTGAAAACGGGAATCCAGGAAATTCAACTGCTTATGGACTCCCGCTTTCGCGGGAGTGACGGGCTTGGAGACTTTTTACGATTTTGTCAATATTCAATTTGGTTTCGGTTTGCTCGAAACCCAGTCGCTATTTCCCCGTAAACTTTGGCTCTCTCTTCTGCAGAAATGCCGTCATCCCCTCCACTGCATCCTTGGTTTCGATGACCCTTCCCAGGGCCTCGCACAAATAGTCCACAGCCTCTTCGAAGGGCATGTCGCTCATTGCCCTGAAGGCGTCTTTGCCTATTCGTGTACCGATAGGACTTTTGGATGCCAGGAGTTTCAGGGTGCTTTGAATTTCATCATCTAATGATCCCGGGGCAACAGCGCGGGTTATCAGACCCATAATTTCCGCCTCCGGGGCAGGTATTTTTCGGCCTGTTAGAACCATGTCCATGGCCTTTTTTCTGAGCACGTTTCGATAGAGAAGCGCCCCGACCATCATGGGAAATATCCCCACATTTACCTCTGGAGTGCAAAAAAAGGTATCATTCCTGGCAATTATAATGTCGCATGAAAGCATCAGTCCGATTCCGCCGGCAAGGCACGGTCCATTGACCCGGGCAACGAGCGGCTTTCCAAATTTTGCCATCTCCTTCAGGAGACGCGCATAATTCCTGGGTCCAGACAACCTGTCTGCTCCTTCTCCTGCCAAGGTTGTGCCGAGATCGGCGCCGGAGCAAAAAGCCTTTTCCCCTGTCCCTGTGAGACAAACAGCCCTGATTTCCTCATCTTGATCCATAGTGGCTAAGTAATCCAGAAAAGATATGATCATCTCCTGGCTTATGGAATTTCTCCGGTCTTCCCGATTGATTGTTAAAAAGGCCACATGATTCTTCAGTTCATAAAGTAGATCATTGCTCATCTTTTTTCTCCCTCTTCAACAAGGCCCATTTTGGTTTCTTGCGTCGTTGAAAAAAACCTCTAATATGCTATCCACGATTTCTGTTTTCTGAGAATTACCTTTGATGGTCTCGTAAAAAGTCTTCAAGGCCGTCACTCCCGCGAAAGCGGGAGTCTCCCACCACGGCGGGATTGATTTTACTGGATTCCCGCTTTCGCGGGAATGACGACAACAGGTGCTTCCCGACTTTTTACGAGTTTGCCCCTTTGATATCTTGATTTTCAAGGACCAGTGCCGAAAGAAATGCTTCGTCGTTTTTTATGCACCGCATTTAAACAGGTGTCGATTCGCCTGTCAATAAATTTGAGGAGATTCAGTTAGGGGGGCCTGTTTTAGTGTTCGAGAGAAGGGATTTAATTAAGTAAGCTAATGAAGAATAGAGGGCAATTTATCAGTATTAATTCTTTTGTGATTTTTCTTGCATAACAAAATCAAGTATGGTATGAACCCGCAATCGATTTAGACAACATGGTGAAATCATGAAAAAAAGAAAGAATCAGATTACCGCTTTTTTAGGTCGAGACACTGAATTTGAAGGAAATCTATCCTTCAAAGGGATGGTTCGGATTGATGGCCGTTTTAAGGGTGAGATCAATACTGAAGGGACCCTGATAGTGGGAGAGACTGCCGTGATAGATTCTGACATCCATGCCTCTAATGTTATTATCAGCGGTGAAATTCGCGGACATATAGTTGCGGGAGAGAAAATTGAGATCTTATCTCCAGGCCAGGTTTTTGGAGATATAGAGGCTCCTTCGGTGACCATAAACAGTGGAGTGATTTTTGAGGGAAATTGCCAGACCCAAAAACGAAATGAAGTGGCTAATGATAAGGTGGCATTTCTCCAAAAGGCAGCTGAGGCAAAAAATGAAGGCTGATGGTCAAAAAATGTTTTGACAAGCAGATTTTTTTTTTGTAAAAGGCATCATTCTAAAAAACTTCACTTTTTCCTGGAAAACAAAGTAATGAAAGGATGTATCTGATATGCTTAACATTGATGGTACCATGTTCCTCCAGATCGCAAATTTCCTCGTTCTTCTCTTCATACTGAATCTTATCCTCTTCCGCCCGATTCGCAAGATTTTGGCACAGAGAGAGGATGAGATGAATTCTCGACAAAAAACGATTGATGATTTCCAGGATCAGACCGAAAAGAACGAGAAGGGTATTGAAGAAGGTATTGTTCAGGCCAGAAAAGAGGGCTATGCCGAAAAGGAGGCGTTAAGGTCCCATGGTTTGGAAGAGGAAAAGGAGATATTGCAGGAGGCCGGCACAGGGGTAGAACAGAAACTCAGTGCTGCAAAGAAAGAGATAGAGTCAAAAATCGCGGTTGCGCGGGAGACTCTTGAAGGCCAAATTGCCGGTTTTTCTGATGAATTAGCCCAAAAAATACTGGGAAGGAGCATTCAATGATCGGTTTTGAGACGGCAAGGGGAAGATCAATACTCATAACTGCCTGCACCCTGATTATTTCAGTAGCCTTTTGTGGGCTGGCCTATGCCAGCGGGGGTGGGGAGGGAGGACATGGCGGTAGTGTAACAGATCTGCTCTATAGGATTTTGAACTTCGTGCTGATGATTATCATCCTTGTTGTGGTGATAAGAAAAACCACGATTAAGGAATTTTTTTCAAACCGGAAGGAAGAGATTCGTAAAAAGTTAGAAGACTTGAAGAGGGATAAGGAGATTGCTGAGAGCCGCTGTAACGAGTTGGAGAAAAAATTCAAGGAATTTGAACTCCAGGAGAAAGAAATTATCGAACAGTTCAAGGCTGATGGGGCATTAGAAAAGAAAAAGATTATTGCGGAAGCCAGGGAGAGGGCTACACAGATTTTAGCTCAAGCTGATCTGACCATAGAGCGTGAAATCCAGGCGGCCAGGAACAGTTTGAGGCAGGATGTGGTTGAGATGGCTGCCACAAGGGCCGAGGAGATCATTGCAGGGCAGATACAGGACAGCGATCAGGATCATTTAGTCAATGAATTCATAGAAAGCGTGGAGAAACTACATTGACCGGTTCAAGGATTTCCAAAAGATATGCAAAGGCGCTGCTCAGTCTGGGGCAGGAAGACGGGAATTATGCAGAATACGGGGAGAACCTGAAGGATTTTGCCGGACTCTGTGCGGATAACCCTGAGTTTAGCAAAGTGATCGCCAATCCGGTTTTTTCCGTGGATGATCGAAAAAAGGTGCTTGATGCAGTATTGGAGAAAAGTCCCTTTGCCGATCTGGTCAAGAACCTTCTGCGGCTTCTCTTAGATAAGAACAGGATAGGGGGCATCGAAGATGTTTCAGCCTATTACACACGACTCACCGACGAGATTTTAAACATTATCCGTGCTGATATCATTACGGCCCGGCCTTTGAAAGATGAGGCAATGGACAAACTCGATGTTGTCCTTGCAAAAATCACTTCTAAGACGGTCAAAATAAAGGTGGAAGAGGATGAGTCTCTCATTGGGGGGCTCGTCGTAAAGATAGGTGATTTGGTATTGGATGGCAGTGTCAGGGCACAGATTGAAGGCCTAAAAGAATCATTAAAAAGGGGTGAATATAACTAATGGAGATCAGAGCTGCAGAAATAAGTGATATAATCCGGGGCCAGATTAAAGACTACGAAAAGAAGGTCGAAGTAAGTGAGACCGGAAGCGTCTTGTCTGTGGGTGATGGTATCGCTCGCGTATACGGGATTGAGAAGGTTATGGCCATGGAGATGGTGGAATTCTCCGGAGGCATCTATGGCCTTTGTCTTAATCTGGAAGAAGATAACGTGGGTGTCGCCATTATGGGCGATGACTCCAAAATCAAAGAGGGAGATACGGTAAAGAGGACCGGCAAGATTGCAGAAATCCCAGTGGGAGAGGCGGTTCTTGGCCGAGTTATTGACGCAGTGGGGGAGCCTCTTGACGGCAAGGGTCCCATAGAAGCAACCCAATTTAATCGGCTCGAGATGGTTGCGCCAGGTGTTATTGACCGTCAATCTGTTTTCGAGCCCCTGTACACGGGTATCAAGGCCATCGATGCCATGACACCGGTGGGAAGGGGCCAGCGAGAGTTGATCATCGGCGACAGGCAGATCGGGAAAACGGCTATCTGTGTGGACGCCATAATCAATCAGAAAGATACGGACGTTTACTGCATTTATGTGGCTACGGGACAGAAAAAATCAACCGTGGCTCAAGTGGTTAACATCCTGGAACGTCATGGCGCCATGGAATACACAACGGTCGTGGCGGCCTGCGCCAGCGATCCGGCCACTCAGCAGTTTATTTCACCCTACGCCGGATGCGCCATTGGAGAATACTACCGGGATCAGGGAAAACATGCCCTGATTATTTACGACGATCTTTCAAAACAGGCGACCGCTTACCGTCAGGTTTCCCTTTTGCTCAGACGGCCCCCCGGCCGTGAGGCCTTCCCTGGGGATATCTTTTACAACCATTCCAGACTGCTTGAACGAGCCGCCAAGGTTAATGACAAATTAGGTGGAGGCTCTCTGACAGCTCTTCCGATTATTGAAACCCAGGCAGGTGATGTTTCCGCCTATATTCCCACCAACGTGATCTCTATTACAGACGGTCAGGTTTATCTCGAGCCTAATCTCTTTTTCTCGGGAGTGCGTCCCGCCATTAATGTGGGCCTTTCCGTCTCCCGTGTGGGTGGTGCTGCCCAGACCAAGGCGATGAGAAAGGTTGCGGGCTCCCTGAAGCTGGATATGGCCCAGTTCAGGGAATTAGAAGCGTTTGCCGCCTTCGGCAGCGATCTTGACAAGACTACGCTGAGTCAGCTTGAACGAGGTCGGAGGCTGGTTGAAGTGTTGAAGCAGCCTCAGTTTCAGCCCATGTCTGCTGATAAAGAGGTGGCTATCCTTTTTGCCGGCTCAAATGGTTTTCTCGACAAGTGGCCGGAAAGTGCGATTCTGGATTATGAAAAACAGATGCTTGAGTTTTTAACCAGCAAATACGCCGATATCCTGACCGATATCAAGGAGAAAAAGGATATTTCAGAGGAAACGGACGGCAAACTGAAAAAGGCTCTGGAAGAATTTGAGGGAATTTTTCAACCTGCGGCCTGATACAATTATTGTTTTACAAACGAATGATAAACGTCAGATAAATAAAGAGAGAAAGGCCACATGGCAACCTTAAATGATATTAAGATTAAGATAGGTGCTGTTAAGAAAACGCGGCAAATTACGAAAGCCATGAATATGGTTGCCGCTGCCAAACTCCGTGGCGCTCAGATGAAAATGGAGAGCTTTGAGCCCTACGCAACCAAGTTCGCGGAAGTGCTTGGAAATCTGGCAAGCCGGATCGAACCTGATATTCACCCTCTGCTCGTTAAGAAGGAAAAGATTTCCCGGGTGGAGCTGCTGCAGTTTACAGGCGATAAGGGCCTTTGCGGTAGTTTCAATTCTAATCTGATCAACCGGGCTGAAAAGTGGATGAATCAAGAAAAAGATAATGGGGTTGACACCGGCCTCACGGCGATTGGGAAACGGGGTCGCGATTATTTTAAAAAGAGAGGGTATGATCTCATTGGAAGCCATATTAATGTATACGGGAGTGTCGACATATCCTTTGTCAATCAGATCAGCAGAGGCATGATTGACCGGTATCTTACAGACGAGGTGGATGGCGTCTATATGATCTACAGCCGTTTTATCAGTATGGGAAGCCAGGTACCCACATTGGTCAAACTGCTTCCCATTGAACCGCCGGTCGCCGAGGATGAAGAACAATCCGGGGCTAAAGCGGAGTATCTTTGTGAGCCTGATCCTGAAGGGCTGATGATCGAACTTTTACCTAAACATATTAATGTACAGATTTATAATGCATTTCTGCAAAACGAAACAAGTGAGCATGCCGCGCGTATGGCTGCCATGGACAATGCTTCCAGGAATTGTGACGATCTTGTAGAAAGTCTTACCCTGGTATACAACAAAGCACGACAGGCGGCTGTTACTGCTGAATTGATGGACATTGTGGGCGGCGCCGCCGCCTTGAAGGGATAACGGTTTTAACCATATAAGGAGGTCTTTATTTAACCATGAATGAGGGCAAATTAATACAAATCATTGGTCCGGTCGTCGATGTGGAGTTTGGTGACGGTGAACTCCCTGAAATCCTAACCGCACTCCTGATCAGCAATCCGGCAATCAACGATGTGGAAGACAATCTCGTTGTGGAAGTTGCCCAGCATCTGGGCGACAATGTGGTGCGTTGCATTGCCATGGATGTGACCGACGGTCTTGTACGGGGCATGCCGGTCAAGAATTCGGGAAAGCCGATTATGATGCCTGTTGGCGATCCCGGTTTGGGTCGTGTTCTCAACGTGGTCGGAAGACCCGTTGATGGTCTTGGCCCGGTGGAGGCGACGGAATACTATCCCATTCATCGTCCCGCACCATCATTTGAAGAGCAGGACGTGTCTGTAAACGTGCTTGAAACCGGCGTAAAGGTCATCGATCTCCTGGTTCCCTTTCCAAGAGGCGGTAAAATGGGGATGTTTGGCGGGGCCGGCGTTGGAAAGACGGTCGTCATGATGGAGATGATCCATAATATTGCTATGCAGCACGGCGGCATCAGCGTGTTTGCCGGTGTCGGTGAGCGCACGAGAGAGGGCAACGACCTGTACATGGAGATGAAGGAATCGGGCGTTCTCCCCAAAGCCGCTCTGATTTACGGCCAGATGACGGAGCCCCCCGGCGCCCGTGCAAGGGTGGCGCTATCCGCACTGACAGCGGCTGAATATTACAGAGACGAGCGGGGTCAGGACGTTCTGCTCTTTATCGACAACATCTTTCGGTTTACGCAGGCCGGGGCCGAGGTTTCAGCTTTGCTGGGTCGTACACCTTCCGCTGTGGGGTATCAGCCTACCCTCGGTACCGACCTCGGTGCATTGGAGGAACGGATAACATCAACCACGAAAGGTTCCATTACATCGGTTCAGTGCGTGTATGTGCCTGCGGACGATCTTACCGACCCGGCGCCTGCGACAACCTTTGCCCATCTCGACGGAACAGTGGTGTTGTCAAGACCATTGACGGAATTGGGTATTTATCCGGCCGTGGATCCGCTGGATTCGGGTTCCAGGATTCTGGATCCGAACTTTCTTGGCGAAGACCACTATAAGACGGCAATGCAGGTTCAGCATATCCTTCAGAAATATAAGGAGCTGCAGGATATCATAGCCATTCTGGGGTTGGACGAGCTGTCTGACGAGGACAAAATGACGGTCGCCCGGGCGCGCCGGATTCAACGGTTTTTGTCCCAGCCATTCCATGTGGCCGAGACATTTACAGGAATGCCGGGAACCTACGTACCTGTGGCCGAGACGGTCAAGGGTTTCATGGAGATTATCGAAGGTAAACATGATGATCTGCCCGAAGCCGCGTTTTATATGGTCGGTAATATCGAACAGGCGCAGGAAAAAGCTGAGAAGATCGCCGGCAAATAAAAAGAAGGGATAATCCATGGGAAAGCTACATCTGGAAGTTGTTACCCCTGAGAAGGTGATGGTGAGTCAAGAGGTGGACATTGTTGTTGCCCCTGGAACCATGGGTGAATTCGGTGTCTTGGAGGGGCACGTGCCATTTCTTTCAGGAATCGAGCCGGGCGAGCTGCGTTTTACCAGTGGCAGTCAAACGGAACGTTTTCTGGTGACGACCGGGTTTTCCGAGGTATCCAACAACAAGGTCTCGGTTTTGGTTGACGCTGCTGAAAAAGCAACCGAAATTGATTTAGAGCGGTCCCGAAAGGCCATGGAAAGAGCCAAGGAAAGACTGGCCAAGGATCGGGGTGGGGAAGATATCGATTTTCTGAGGGCCGAAGCGGCACTCAAGCGCGCTATTGTCCGTATTAGAATATCGGAAAAGAAGAATTAGCGAAACCAGAAAACAACAACCATTGAATCAAAGGCAAGCGGAATCACGCTTGCCTTTTTTTATTTATTGACCTTTTTATGTTTCAGGGATAATATAAGAAATATTTGAGTCTGACGCTGAAATTGCGGAAAATAGCCATTTATGGATAGACACTAGTGTCGTGTCATGTATAAAGTGTTTGATCTTAAAGAAACCGGAACACCATCAATGTCATTCCCGCGAAAGCGGGAATCCAGTATTTCTGGCTAATTCGGAGCTTCTGGATTCCCGCTTTCGCGGGAATGACGGCGATCTTTACGACAGTACACAGATGACTGGACACTAGTTTGTTATTGAATAAATTGGCCTTTGTGGGCATTTGCGATAATTTTTAAAAAAATTGAGAGGTTTGATTCGATATGGAGAGTGGAGAAGAGACCAGGCAGTACAAAGTTTGGAATTCATTGGATTCAGAAGAAGGGGTTGATCAATTCCAATTGCTCGAAGATAAGATTGATAACCTTATTGGAATGATAAAGACCCTAAAAAGTGAAAAGGAATCTTTTGCTGAGAAGTTTCAAATTCAAGAGGAGAAATTGGCTGATCTTACCAAGGAAGTGGAACGTCTGAAAACAGGCAGAGATAAGGCTAAACAGAGGATTCTTTCTCTCTTGGAAAAGATGGAACAGATTGCTGAATAGAGCGAATGACTCGGCCATAGGTGTGCAGAGAATGTCATCATAATTAGCTCATATTATTGGGGATATGGAAAAGCCTGTTAGAATCAGAATCCTTGATCACGAGTATCTTTTGAGGAGCGATGAAGATGAGGCGCGAGTCAACGAGATCGCACAATTTGTAAACGTCAAATTAGGGGAGATCAGGGATAGCGGGGGGAAGCTCACTGAGGGGAAGGTGGCCATATTGGCTGCTTTTCATATTGCGAGCGATTATTTTCAGGTATTAAGAGAACGTGATGAGCTGGTAAAGGATGTTCAAGATAGGATACGTTCGCTTAATTCCCAGATTGATACCTTAGCTGAATAGGGGATCTTCTCTCTAAATGTATTACCAGTAATAAACAGATGCACGGGAGAATATTTCTCCGGACTCACAATGTTTTGGTGTTGATTCATTTTGTGTTTCGGGGAGTTTATATATGTGGGATTAAGGGTTAATCGGGATAATTACACTGAATGTTAGTGATATATTGAGTCAAATAAAGATAGATGTTGCGTGAATCGTGTCAATGGTTTTCGAGAGACTACTAAAGGATCTATGAAGTAGCGCATCGCTACAGGAACGTTTTCAATCCCTATTATCCCGTCTTTGTAGTCTGGATTATCTACTCTTTTGTCTGGATTACCCCCTTTTTCCTTTCATCCTTACTCCTTACAGAGGCCTGCGCCTGGTGCCCTTTTGGCTGGCCCCTGGAGCGTACCGAATTCCGGTTTATCCGGGTGATGTTTGTTAATATCAGGAGCGTGAAATC
>Ga0222626_1000887_pt1 | contig 15045 bp, 14 predicted proteins | sample AntAcemetageno91_FD_179862 | JGI IMG/M metagenome (GOLD analysis project Ga0222626, IMG submission 179862) | Saline water microbial communities from Ace Lake, Antarctica - #91 | ecosystem: Environmental > Aquatic > Non-marine Saline and Alkaline > Saline | place: Antarctica: Ace Lake | collected...
CGTAGCGACGCTGGTAGTTTAAGTAATAAATAAGTGTCCACTTTGAGTCAAGCTTTTCCTCCTAAATTAGCGTTATCGGAGCCCTGATCCGAAGGATCAGGGCGACGTTTCTTTTCTTTTTTTTCTTCTCTCTCGTCCTCAGCCGCGTTGGTTCTTTCGTTCCTCCTTTTTTTCTTCTTCCGCATTGATTCACCTTTGAGCTCGATTTTGTGAGCGTTATGCACGAGACGGTCAAGGATAGCGTCAGCCACGGTGGGTTCGCCGATCAGATCATGCCAGGAACTTGTCGGGAACTGACTGGTGATCAGTGTTGAACCTGAACCGTGCCGGTCATCAAGGATCTCTAAAAAGTCCCGGTATTGATGATGCTTGAGTGTGGCCAACCCCCAGTCATCAATCACCAGAACCGTAGCCTTCTCAATTTTCTTCAAAAGTTTTGTAATCCGGCCGTCGACATGCGCCATTGTCAGTTCCCGGAAGAGCTTGGGGACATAAAAGTAAAGTGCCCGATGGCCTTCACGGCAGGCCTGGTGAGCCAGGGCACAGCCGATAAATGTCTTTCCCGCACCAGTTGGGCCGGTGATTATGCAGTTCCGATGATATTTGACCCACTCACAGGCCGCCAGTTGCTCGATCGTCGAGCGTTTTAGCCCCCGAGGATGCCGGTAATCGATATCTTCGATACAGGCATCCAGCTTGAGGCCGGCATATTTCAGGCGCCTTGTCAGCGCCCGGTTCTCTTTCCAGATCCACTGCCGCTCCACCAGCAGAGTGAACCGGTCCTCAAAGGATAGTTCTCCCATTTGAGATTGCTGAAGCTGTTCTTCATATGCTCCCGCCATGCCGTTTAACTTCATCGCATACAGCTTGTGCATAGTCGGTTCATGCAACATGATATTCCTCCTTTCTCGTTTTTGGTTTTTAGACTGCGTAGTACGTCTCACCCCGGACATTTTCATGCTTCTGCACCAACAATGGTGTCGGTTCCTCGGATCCTGGCAGCGGTTCCTTGTCCAGTTTCGTCTTCAGGATCGACTTGATGCTCCGGTAGGAGCAGGTATCGAACGTCAGAGCCCTTCTGCACGCGGCTTCTACCCTTTGAGAGCCGTGATCCCTTGATAATCGCATGATGCCCAGACATGCCCGGTATCCCAACTCTGGGTGTGGTTTGCTTTCAATAATGGTTTTTACAGCTTGTGAACAGTTCTCCCCGATCTTTTGCGCCCAGCTGATTAACCGGTCCGGGGTCCATTCCAGATGTTTTTGATGCGCTTCGGGCATATGGGCCTTATCGGTAGTATATCGTCCATTTACGTAACTTCGCCTGTGAGCAGCTACTCTCTGTTTCCTGATAAATATTTCTACCGTCCGATCGGTTAGCCGGACATCTACCTGCTGATGAATATTCTGATATGGCACACTGTAGAAGTGCTTGTCGGCTTGGACGTGATAATCAATGTTCACTTTAGCCTTACTCCACAGCGAAAATTGGTAACGTTGCTCGGGCAATGGGAGGAGTATTAACTTCTCAAGTTCTTCATACAGGCTTAATCGGGATCCCGCCAGCTTCTGGAATGGCTTGCTGTTTAACTTCACCAGGAGCTTTTTGATGGCTCTGTTCACCTCCGCCACGCTGAAAAAGGTCTGATGGCGCAGCACCGCGATGATCCGACGTTCCACGTTCTGCACCGCGTTTTCGACTTTAGCCTTGTCCCGCGGCTTATACGTCCTGGCCGGGATAATAACGGTGCCATAATGTTCTGCCATCTCTTGATAGGTGGCATTTATGTCGGGTTCATAGCGGCAGGCTCTGTTGACGGCCGTCTTGGGGTTGTCCGGGATCGTTGCCTTCGCAACACCTTCAAAATATTCATAGGCATCGCAATGCCCGGCAATCCAGTGAGGAAGTTTCTGGTCGGGGAATGCCTCCGTAAACGTGTAGTTGCTCGCTCCCAGGGCGGCGACAAAGAGGCTGGCAGGGCGGGAGATGCCCGTTTGCGAGTCAATAACGGGGATCGTTTGGCCGGCCCAGTCTACAAACATCTTCTCCCCGGCCTTGTGGGGCAGCCGCATGGTAGGGTGCAGCCTCTTCCTCCAGCGACTGTAGTATTCGCAAAATTGGCTATGCTGATATCCGTCGGGGTTCTCTGACAGGTACTCTTCCCATAATAAGCGAAGAGTCACACCCTTGCGGCGCAGTTCCCGATGGATATACTCCATATTGGGAAGAGGGCGTTTTGCTCCGGAGAAAATGGTTTGTTTCCCGAAAAGGAACTCTTCCAGGCGAGCATTGTCTGCTTTTTCGGGGAGTGGCCAGGTAATGCCGGCCTTTTCTGCTCTCCGTAGTACCTTGCCTACGGTCTCGGGTGATATACTGCAGCTACGGGCAATCTTCCGATTGCTCAACTTCAGTTCGTACTTCAGCCGTAGGATCTCTTTCGTCTTACGCATAGATAACCTCCTATTAGCCATATGAACCTCCTTTTTAAGGGTTAAAAAGGTTCAGTATGGTCTGGTTATCCAGCGTCGCTATAAAATATTTCTTTAATCCGCTCAGATTCCGGAGTAAAGTGGACACCTATTCCGGAAATCATGAAAAAAGTGTCCACTTTGTCCCGGAATCACCGTCCACTTTGGAGCGGATTCGGTGTCCACTTTGCTCCGGATTGAGTGTCCACTTTGGAGCGGATTGGGTGTCCACTTTGCTCCGGAGTATGCAGTATAAGACAAGTATACCGCGAAACCGGGGTAATACCCGGCTTTCACATGGTTGTTTAGGAACTGCTCTGGAAGCGGTTCTTCAGTTTTTTTGATTTCTCCCGGGATAATTCTGTGATATATTTTCAGTATTCCTGACATCTATAGCTTCCCTAAGATTATTTATACTGAAATAAATATCAAACTAAGATTATAGAATTTTTTGCTCAACTATCCGTTAGCTGAAAGCAAATTAAATGAAGCTTATCTCAAGAAATCTCCCACTTACTACACCACAAAAAGAAGAATTCTTTAGAGATCATGGCCATTTGTCTTATCGATATACCATGCTCTTGGCTCATAAAGAAAGAGTAGACAAAAAGAAGCCCATGGAATACGCCCTTCAGATTTGTGCTTTTGAAGCGGCCCTCATTGCTTGCCGGATGTTTATGAATTTTCTTGGTCTTGGGACAAGTTATAGCCCAAAGCTCATCTTAATTAAAAGACAAGACTATTTTAATCGTGAAGGAAAGACTGACGAAGTAAAAGTGGTTGATCTGGGTGGCGATTTTGTTGATTTAAATTCTCTCAGTGAAGATGAGAAGGATTTACTTGCCAAAGTTTATCATATGGCAAGTAAGTCTACCGCCCACTTCACGTATCGATCAGAACCGATTTCGAAACCTGAATATCTTGGCAAAGGAATTGAACTCATTGATAGATTATTAAAAAAGCATTTGTATGATGTCGTAAAACGCCCCATAAAAAAACATAGTTAATAATTCAACCTAATCGGAAGAATTATAGCATCAAACGAAAAGAGGTGAGATACAATATGAAATACTAATACAAAGTTATAGAAGACTGATTGATTAAATAATTTAGGATCCATAAAAGGCGGACTACAATGAAACATCTATATTTTTTGTTAATTGGTACAACTATAGTTATGGCCGGATGTGCAACAAGTAAAAAAGTCGGAACTCCGACATATTCGCCGAAGCCTTCATCGGAATCTTCGCAGAAATCTTCTTCCTCATATTCTTCGAAATCATCGTTGGAATCTTCTGGGAGATCTTCAACTTCTACTGAAACTGTGTATGAAAGAAATCAAAAAGATATCGAGCATATTGAGAAAGTGACTGGACATCGAATGACCCATGCTGAATATGAGCAATTTAAATTAGATCATCCAGCTGCTTATGAACAAATCCGTTGGGAGCGTAATCACGGATTTGACAAATAATAACACCTTCAAGACCTATCAAATCTCTCAAACAGTCCAGAAGAACTGGTCCATTTATCAAACATTTTCATTTCGCCGGAGTTTTCTATAAATACCACAGATTTAGAGTAGGCCCCCTTCCGGTAGTTTAGCTTTACGTTATGCAAAAAAACGACCCAGCAACGAAAATGAATAAAGCCATAGATGAACTCCAGAAAAGCCTTGCTTCTGTGGATTCATATACAAAGAAACACAACCAGCATGACTTCAATGAATTTTTAGTCTTAAAATTTCAAAATACAAAAATAAAGATGTATCAAGAGATTGGACATAAACAACCACATATACATATAGATTATGGGAATTCAAATCATGTGGCTAGTTATGCCGTTGATAATTCTTCTCGTATCTCAGGAAATCTTGACAGAAAATACGATAAAAAAATCAAAAATTGGATAAACAACAACAGAAGAATGTTAATACACCTTTGGGAGCAAGCGAACTCAGGCAAGGATATTAAAGAACTCCTTATAGGGTTCAAAAATGCATAAACCGCTTACGCAGACCGGGAGGGTTAATCCAGCTGTAAAACATCTTATTCATGCCTTTTTGAATGAGGTTATTTTTATCTGGCTACCGGGGTGTCTGAACTTCCACCGAAATAAACTCGGGTCACCCCAGAAATCGCCCACAACCCAGAAGTCCCCCGGTAGATCCCAATATCATCTTTCCCGTCGCCCTTATAGTCCCCCGGAACCAGTTGATCTACACCACTCCCGAAATAACTCCTGGTCACTCCCCGGATAGCCCATAGACCAGAGGTCTCCCGGAAGATCCCGGTTTCCCAGGGTCCATCCCCGTTATAGTCACCGGGCACGATCTTGTCTCCTGAAGATCCAAAGTAAATCCTACTGATCCCTTTAATGGCCCAGAGTCCTGAGCTACTACGAAAAATCCCCATATCCTTAGTAGAGTCACTATTGTAATAACCAGGTGCTGGAGAGTCTGATAATCCTCCGAAATATGAACGAGTAATTCCTTTAATCGCCCACAGACCTGAACTATTACGAAAGATCCCCATATCACAGTTACCGTCCCCATTATAGTCACCGGGGATTGCCGTGTCTGATGAAGAACCGAAGTAGGCCCTCGTAACTCCTTTAATTGCCCATAAACCTGAACTGCTCCGATATACGCCGATATCGGTGGTATTGTTGCCGTTGTAATCTCCGGGAACCGGGAGATCGCCCGAGGAGCCGAAATATTCCCGAGTTATTCCCCGTACTGCCCAGAGACCGGAACTTTCTCGAAAAACTGCAATATCCGAGGTGCCATCGCCGTTATAATCATAAATCCATGAACGTGTTGAAAAGGATGAATAGTGGAAAATAATTCCGGACGGTCCCACAACGAATACATCGTTTCCCGAACTCCCCCAAACTCCATAGAAGTGATTACCAAAACTACTTAATATGGTAGACCAAGAATATCCGTCATAATGAAGCACCTTTCCAAAGCGTCCCACAGCGAAAACATCACTTCCAGAACTTCCCCAAACTCCATAAAGTTCATAAGAAAAACCGCTGGGCATCTCTACCCATGATGTACCATCATAGTGGATAATTATTCCAGAATAACCTACAGCGAAGACATCACTTTCAGAACTTCCCCAAATGTCGTAAAGAGCATAACTTCCACTACCCGCTACCACCGCCCAGTCGGTTCCATTGTAGTGATGTATCCATCCTGATGAATCAACAACATAAATGTCATCCCCTGAGCTCCCCCAAATACCAGTAGGCCCATTAGCGGGGTGATTCGGCATAGTTGCCCAAGAAATCCCATCATAATGCAACATTTTCCCTCCGCCACCGACAACAAAAACATCAGTCCCGGAACTTCCCCAAACTCCGTTGAATTCATAACTTCCGCCGACAGTCATCTCTGTCCAAGATGTACCTTCATAATGGAGAATATTGCCCATGTAACCGTAACCCACAGCGAAGACATCAGTACCGGAACTCCCCCAGACATCATTTAAAAAAATATTACTAGGGATAGTTTGCCCCGCCCAAGAAGTTCCATCGTAATGGAGGCAGGCCTGATTACCAACAGCAAAAACATCACTATTAGATCTTCCCCAGACAGCTTGGAGATGGCCATAAGTACAATGTGCCGTATCTGTCCAAGAAATACCATCATAGTGAAGCATTGTTCCTGAATCACCTACTGCAAAGACATCACTCCCAGAACTCCCCCAGATTCCCTGGAATTTATAATCTATATTGTTTATCATCTCCGTCCATGAATTACCGTCATAACGAAAGATTGATCCGTATTTCCCTACAGCAAAGACATTGTCTCCAGAATCCCCCCATACCCCTGTGAGGTTAATGCCATATGTCATTCCCGTCCAATTGACTCCATCGTAGTGTGCAATATGTGATCCAACGACGAAGATATTATTTTCTGAACTTCCCCAAACTTTACGGCATCCACAAAAAAGTGGATCACGAGACAATACTGACCATGAGATACCATCATAGTGAAATATCTCATATTCTCCCCCAGCATAAACATTGCTCCCCGAACTACCCCAAACTCCATATAAATCATAAATCCCTGAAGTCATAGTCATCTCAGACCATGATATTCCGTCATAGTGAAGAATTATCCCAGATTCCCCTACAGCGAAAACATCGTTTCCCGAGCTCCCCCAAACTCCATAAAGATTATTACCATGAGATATATCCGAAGTCATCTCCGACCATGATATCCCATCATAGTGAAGAATCGTCAACCCAATCCCCACGGCGAAAACATTATCCTCCGAACTCCCCCAAATATCATTTAAGGTACCAGCAAATCCACTGGACATCTCTGACCATGTAGTCCCATGGTAGTAAAAGATAGTTCCCCAATCCCCCACAATAAAGATGTCACTACTGGAACTCCCCCAAACTCCATTTATGTTCTTAGTTGTCGGATATGGGTTTTGCAATTCCCAATCTGCAATTCCTTTGATAGGGAATATAGCAAGCAATCCAACAAGACCAAATGCCCCAAACAATACTTTCAATTTTTTCATCTTTCTCCCTTTATTAATTTTATGGTTTTTGATCAACGCATAGATGCCCACCCTTTTCGATAAAGATTGCCGAGTCTAATTCAGGGAGAATAGCGTATAGTGTTGCGCCGGGAGCATGTAGATATGTTTTATGATTGAAAAGCCTCATACAATCGGATGCACTATTCAAAAAACCTCTCGGTATACGGCCAATTCTATAAAGCTCTTGATAGAGAGCATAGATATCGTCAAACGGGATTACCTTTGTATTACCACTTTTATATTTAATGGTGTAAGTTCTGGCAATTCTATCCAAGGTGGGAATCGTGTATCTATTTCCCCGTACGGCTGAATAAAACTCACCTTTTTCCTGATAAAGACGGCAAAGACTATCCCAAAGCTTATTCTTTGTTAACCGCGGAGTAGGCATGATTATCCTCTCTTGTTAGAAGATTTATATAGAAAAACCCCGGCCGGATACAAACTCCAGGGGCGGGCAGTAGACAAAATTCTATTGTAACTCAAAATTTTCATATCCTTGAAAGAGTAGAGTTTATACCAAGATTAAAAATATACCGTATACTCTGTTATTATTCAAGAATAATCATAATTAACCTTCCTTGTTTCCTATTCTACAGTAACCAAAAAAATCTTCACCGCCACCGGCTCCACCCTGGTCTTCAAAGATTTAATCCCTAAATCAGAACCATCCATCCCCAGTACAGGGATAAATTTACTCCAGAAGCTACTCCCCTTCAAAACCGGTTGCATCCGCTTCGGATTACGTAATAAGAGAAATGGTCCGGCTCAAATAAACACTCAACCAAGGAGGTAACAAATTTTCTGACAATCAGTACTGAATGGCTTGACCGTCTTACTTCATTGACAAACGTACGTTGTAGTTCTTATGTACGTTGTAATCAGTAACCTTCCCCATTTCATAATCGAGTTGATTTGGGATGAGGAACTTAACAAAAAGACGGGGTCTCCTAATTTTGATCATTTCTTCAATCTTTCATGCTTTTACCGTCTTTGTCGCGGTCTATACCCTTTTTCCAATTATGATTATGACTGGAGTTGATGGGGCATTCAGAAGATCCCCAAGAATCCGCTATTCTCTTCTTTTTCGGGTTCTACATTTGGAGATAGGGGAACCGTGGCGAACGGTACGGGTGTCGGCTTTTCCTCTGCCTGTGCCGGTTCCTGTTTCATCTTCTCCAACCGGACGTTGATTGCCTTCATCTACTATGCCAGAGTCTGGATTCCTGCGCTCTGAACTCTTAATATTTCCTGAGCAGAGGCTTACTTCCCTCTCCGGATCCCCAGGTCGGACCGATTCCGGAGAATCGATCGAAAACGGGGCTCTCAGATCGTTTCTCAGGCATTTTCTTTCCCGGAATCGACGTTGTACCCTCCCATAAATCGCAGTTTCAGGTCTTCCTTGTAAACAAATTATCCCGGATATCGCCCCTGTTTTTCTCTCTGATTATGGTACTGATAATTTACATTTTTGGTACCATACAAAACCGGTCATTTATACCGACGCGGCCTTCGCCACCAGCTTGGCAACTTCACCGCCCCGATCCTGCCGGTTGTCATCATAGAATCGGAGAACCTCATAGCTCTTGTGCCGGGAGAAGTCCCGGACGGCGGCCAGATTGCCGTTGGTGAGCTCCAGGGCCTCGGTGATCGCGGTATGTCGGAAGCCGTGGGGCCTGGTCTTTATTCCGGCCCGGGCCGCTACGGTCAAGACAATCTTATAGATTCCGTCATAGGTGAGCCGTCGATCGCCGGGACGGCGATCGTAGTTGAAGAAGAGCGGGCCCGGTTCGTCCCCCCGGAGCTCTATCCAGTCGGATAGAGCCCGGGCGGTTTCTTCTGGAAGCGCGACCAGCTCCCGTTCCAGCTCTCCCTTCCCCAGGATCGATAGCTGTCCGGCGTTTAGATCCACGTCTTCGATAGTAAGGCCGGCCAGCTCGCCGCGTCTCAGGGCAAGATCGTAGAGCATCCGGATGATGGCCCGGTCCCGGATATCCCGGGGGCGGTCCGATTCATGGAGTCTTCTCATTATTTTCTGGAATCCCCTCCGGCCGGGACCCCTGGTATTCCGATATGGTCGGCTCTTTACTCCCGGAATATCCAGAGCCCAGGGAATGAACCCTCCCATCCGGGCCAGTTTGATGGCGGACCGGAGGGAAGATAGTCTCCGGTTAATTGTCGCCGGCGTTTTATCCTGCTCGATGAGGTGAGCTTTATACTGGAGAGTGAGAGAGTTAGCCTCCCCCTGCCCTCTCTCAATCAGTCTCCGGAGGGCCCTGGTCGGATCCTCTTCCCCGAGAAATTCGGCAAAGTCTCTCAGATCTAGATTGTACGCTCTTCGGGTATGAGGGCTGAGGGTCGCCAGGTAAGATGTCCGGAGTTGGTGGAGACGATTTAGTAAGTCCGTCCGGACCGGGTGTTGAGCCGGTCTTGTTATTATGGCGGTGTTGATCATTTCTCACTCCTTGATTGTTGGGCATTAAGAAAACCAAGAATATAACTGTAGCATTTTGCCCGGGGTTTGAGTGTCTATAATTTTCTTGGAACGGGTGAGTTTTAACATCTTCATATTTTAAAGACGACAAATTCCGGGTGAATTATTTTCTCAAAATCTTTTTTAAAAATAAAATATCACCATCATTTTAATCAATTTTTCCTCGCGCGCGCGTATTGATGATGATTGTATAACTATTGAATACTATTGGAGGAGTTGTAAGTCGTTGGTTTCCAACAGAATCATTTTTTAAAGACGACAAATTCGGAGTTAAAGACGACAAATTCGGAGTTAAAGACGACAAATTCGGAGTTAAAGACGACAAATTCGGAGTTAAAAACGCCTCTTTAATAGCTGTGTTCAGCAAAAAAAAGATAAAACGACAATTGACAGAATGTCTTAAAGGATATATAGTGCTTCTTAATTCTAAGGAGTGAAAAAAATGAAAAAAGACAATATCATTGTAAGTCAGTCAAACAAACTGATTGAAGCTTCTTATAAAATGACCCTTGCCGAAAAGAGGGTTGTTTGCTTGCTCGCGTCAAAGATCCACAGAGATGATGGAGATTTCAAAAAATATAAAATTAAAATTTCAGACCTGGCCGAGTTCATAGGGCTAAAAGGATCTTACATCTATACGCAGACAGAGCAACTCACAAAGAAACTTATATCTCGAGTCTTAACCTTCCAGGAATCGGTGAATGAAAAAGTTCAGGTGAGTTTCCTTTCATCAGCAAGATATCACCAGGGGAAAGGGACTGTTGATCTTTGTTTTGATCCCGAAATGAGACCATTCTTACTTCAACTCAAAGGCCAGTTCACCAATTATTTTCTCAAACATATCGCCTGCCTGAGGAGTGTCTATAGCATTCGGATATATGAATTGCTTAAAAGTTATCAGCGCTTCGGGAGAAAAAAATTCACCATAGAATACCTCAGAGCCGCCTTTCAGGTTTTACCGGATCAATATACGCGATATAATGATTTTAAGAAACGAATCCTCAATCCAGCCCAGCAGGAACTTCGGGAACATACCGATATCTATTTTGAGTTTGAAGAGATAAAAGAGGGGCGGAAAGTTAAAGCCATCCTCTTCCTGATCCATCCGAACTTTCATAAGCAACCTGATGAATCGGTTTCTCTGCCTCCCGGCAAACAGACGCCGGAGGGGGTTCTGAAAGACCGGTTACGCCTGGCTGGATACACGGCGGATCCGGATAGGATTATAAAGAGAGATGGAATTGAACTTGTGGAAGCAAGCCTGGAGATCGCGTTGAGGGAGATGCATTCTGCCGGGAAAGCTATTCGCAACCCGGGCGGATTTATCGCAAAAAAACTTCAGGACAAGGCGGGCCTGGCTGTTCTACTGGAGAAAAAGAAAGCCCGGGAGAAAGTCGATCGGGAAGAGCAGTCCAAACAGGATGCCGCGCTGGTGAGAGCCCTGGAGACAACTTTTGAGAAGGAAAAGAACCGTAAGCTGGATGAACTCATTAAGAACTATACAGCGGAGCAGAAGAAAGCATTTGAAACTTGGCTCTATGATAATTTTCCTGACAGTGACTTCGTGAAACCATACAAGAAAGATGGCAAACCGAAACTCCGCTATCTTAAATTATACTTTCTCGACACAGTAATCCCGGAATATAATGATTTCATTGAATGGACCCGGAAGAAGAAAGGCATTACTCTCCGGGAGTCTTCAACGGGTTATCGCATTGTAGAAGAACAACGTCAGTTGTTCTGAGAGAGGAGATCATTTTTATGTCAACTAACGAGTGGATTACAATTAAAGAAGCCTCCGGGATTCTGGGGGTGAGCAAGCGCACCGTCTGGAGAAGAATCAAGGAGGGGCGTTATACTATCCTGGAGACTGCAGGAAAAACAGACCCCCGGATGGTGGCAAAAAGTGATATTTTGCGGGAGAAAAAAGGGGGGGAAAGCCTCCCGGCTCTCCCCATACAAAAACTGGTAGACCAGATAGGTGTTGTCACAAGTGATGTCACGAGACAAAAATTAAATGAGTTTGCCAAGGAGCTTGTGACAAATGTGTCACAAGCTCAAAAATCATATATTCGTAAGTATGTTATAATATCAGTAGTTGTGATTTTGGCACTTGTGACAATTGCCGGAATTTATGTCACAAGACACAGTGACAAAACTGAAGAGAAAATCCGGGGGCTTGTGACAACGGTGTCACAGGGGCAAGAGGCGCAAAATGAGGAGCAAAAAGCCCTTAAAAAGACCATTGAAGAAGAGTTGGCCCTGGCCCGGGAGCAGATCCGGGTATTGGAGGAGGCCAACAGGCGGACGAAAGAGGACTTATTAGAGGCATATCAGAACGGAGAGAAGGTATCAAGGGTTGAGATGGACGCTATCCGGAAGGGGATGGAAGCTCAGAGCAAGGGAATAGCGGTCATGGTAGAGCAGATAAAGCAGATCGATTCAAGGCTGGAGGAGATGAACCGGGAGAAAATAGTGCTCCCCTCCCCCACCCCCTCCTCCTCTCCCCCACCTGTCGCTACGATACCCCCGACTCCGGAGGAGAAGCCGGAAGAAAAGAGTAGCGGGTTCCTGGGAATATTTTGAACGATGAAGCCGTACAGCTTTTTCAGAAAAACTGTACGAAAGTAGTGGCTGAATTTGTGCTTAATCCCCTTTGAAGCTTCTGTAAAAAGTCTGTAAGGTAGATTGGCAACCGGGCGATCTCTGGGCTCTCATTTTCTCCCCTTCCAATCTTGCAGGCAGACCAGCATCTCCCCCCCGGTACTATGTATAAGATCTTCGGCTCACTGTGGTTATTTAAGTACAAATTTTCTAACTATCACTATTTGAACGTTAACTATCGCGATTTAAAAATTAGGTGATAGTTAAGAATGTCACTTATAGATGTAGAAGATCTCCGGATCCAGAGGGGTACTCAGGATTTGTATAGGGATGACTGTGTGGTTACCGCTCGCTCGATTTTCCATCTCCGGAGATATAGGCTCCAATTGCATCCCGGGTCAGAGCGGCGATAGAACGATGCTTTTTAAAGGCCAACGCCCGGAGGGCGTCGTGCTGTTCCCGCTCAATGGATGAGAAAAGAATAACCGGGTCTTTAAGGTTCTCTTTGGTCATCTTCTGAATCTCCCGCCATATTGGTTCACGGTTAATGATTCTCCTGGAGTTCGAATATAACATCATCGGCTGGCTCGGTGTCTTCAAGATAGTCTAAGAAATCATGATTATCCCAGAATGCCGCGAGCGCTTCTTCGGTTTTAAATTCAGGTATTTTCTTTTTCATGAGATTGTCCCCGTTAAGATCGATACCATTTTCTTCTTCTCTCATGTCTTATGGAGGGTTTATTTATTCGGGAGGCGGTGAGCGGTGGATTGTTCGTCAATCCGGTCTTCTTCCTCCCAGGAGAACTTATTGGTTTTTACGCTCATACCTGGGATCTCAAGGTTGTTTTTGTCCTCTTGATGGCCCAATTGGCCCATATATGGCCCAATTGGACATCTCAGGGTTTATTTCTCCGCAACTTATAGTGAGTTCCTTTTCCACGAGTGCCCACCTTTGTAAATAATTCCTTCTCCACAAGATCTGAAAGATCTCGATATGCCGTACGTTTAGAGGTATCCGTGAGTTTTTGAAATACTGAATTGGCAATAGTCCCCATTTTTTTGACGTAAGCTATAGCTTGTAACTGCCGGTCATTTAAATTATATCTGGTTAGCACCTCAGCGGTCAACCAGTCCCGCCAGAGTGTGGTTACGAACTGACCCGCCCGTTCTTCGAAGTCGGGGGCCGGGAGATTGGCCTTGCCGCATCGCTCGATCATATCGAGCGTACCGCTTCCGGCCTTCTCAATATAGCGCACAAGATAGAGAGGTTCGGCGATCAACGGATTGTGGGGGAGCGAGGGGTGGGGTTCCCTGAGACGTTCTGGTGTCAGAGACGGCGGAAGTTCGCCCGGATTCCAAACTTCGAGACGGTCAACGAAGAGCATGACCTGCACACTGGCATTACTTGTGTAGTCTCTATGGGCAACGGCATTGACGATGGCCTCGGTTACAGCTTCCTTAGGCAGCTCGTATTTGGAAGGGGCTTGGATGCTATGTTCCCGGGTGCCTATGCTCCGGTCGATTTTTGACAGGACGAAATTAACGGCTTGGTCAACCAGCTCGAAGACCGTGCCTTTGAAGATTTGATAGGACGGAATAGGTTTGCGGACCTCGGTGCCGTGGAAGTGAAGACATTTAACCTCGGAGGTCAGGAGAAAGCGTTGCGGTTCCCGGCCGAAGAGGAGGATCGCCGCGTGTGTGGGTTTTCCATTGTCCAGCAGATTGAGGTGGGCCAGCGCTTTTTCGCGCCGGGTATCTACCGGCAAGGGGTAATTGCGTTCACGCCTGGCGGCCTCTAAAAATATTCTGATTTGATTTCGCGGGAGGTCTTTCAATGTTGCCTCGAGACAGGCGGAGGCATCGAAGGGCTTAGTTCGCAGTTCGCCCTCCCGGGCGAGGTAGTCCACAAGACTCGCGTAAAGTTGGCCGGTTAGATCGGGGATCCCGGTGAAACGGCGCCGGATAAGCTGAGCGCCGGCCTTGCGAATTAGATTGAGCATCTCGGGATGACGACTTTTGTCGTCCGCCCCCTTGATGAAGATTAGGCGCTCCTTTCCCTTTGTGGTGGCCCGGTCAAATTCACTCTCGACAGGCGAGAGGCCCTCGGAGTCTGCAAAGCCATACTGGCTGCCGAACAATCCGACGTAGATGGAGCAACGATCCACTTCATCCAGGTAGACATCATCAGCCTTTCGATCCGAGGCTGGCAGATCTTCAAAGAGGAAAACATCGAAGAACCGGCTTAGCAATGGATCGCCTTCTATGTAATCCTTGATTTCCCGGCGTTCCGCCTGCAGTTCTTTTTGTACGCTACTGACAAAGATTGTTGATCGGTTCGCTATCATCAAATTTCCATAAAATTTCGGAGTAAGTTTATCCGAAAACATCTGTTTAATTAACAGGGGATTCTATCAAAGCCTGGCCAATGATAAAAGGGAAACTCCGAAACGCCGCGTTTTGCCCGGTTCTCACACGGGGAGAAGCGGGGTGGGTAGTGAGGCGGCGGGAGTTTGCCCCTGGCTTCTCCGGGCGAATAGGCACAGGATTGTGCCGTATGAGCCCGTGGCGGCTGAGGAGTCCCGACGTTATGTCGGGACGACGAAGGCGCAAAAACATAATGGCCTGACCGAAGGGAAGGACCGAGGAGGCGCTGGGGGAGTATCCCGAAGGGAGACGTACAGCGCCGACCTCCCGACCGGATGGGAGGGAACAAAGGTAAGGGGCGTCAGCCCCGTGGGCAGCGGGGGCAAAAATCATTTCCGTTCGTAGGACGGCCGGGTTTTTTCGGCCGGCCGTAAGGAACACGAGGGGGGGGTGAGACTTCACCCCCCCTTGTGAGCGCATGGCGACGGCGCGTTAGCGCCTTGGAGCCATATTAAAGCGCGAACTTCATTAGATTTTGAAGCCTAAAAAAAGGGG
>Ga0222626_1000888_pt1 | contig 15009 bp, 16 predicted proteins | sample AntAcemetageno91_FD_179862 | JGI IMG/M metagenome (GOLD analysis project Ga0222626, IMG submission 179862) | Saline water microbial communities from Ace Lake, Antarctica - #91 | ecosystem: Environmental > Aquatic > Non-marine Saline and Alkaline > Saline | place: Antarctica: Ace Lake | collected...
CATCTTTGAACCTGTATGCAAGGATCTTGGCGATAGTCTTATCCAGCCTTCTCTGTGGAATAAGATAGACCAGAACTCCGTTTGGGATAAGATACCTCACGGTGTTTCGTAAAAACGTCCGCTCGTATCGCTCGCTTGCTGACACCTCGTCGTTTCTAATAGCCCAGTCATAAGGCGGATTCAGATACAACATGGAAAATGCATGGTTGCTGATGCGAGTGGCCATGTAATCGGTGATCAGGCATTGTGTGAGGTTCTCTTTGGCAATCCTTCCACGTTCTGTATCCAGTTCAATGCCATAGGTTTCGGCGCTCAAAGATTCACCAATCTGTTTCAGTGCGCTGCCTTCACCGGCGCACGGGTCCAGCAATTTAATGTTGCCTTTGACGTTTCTAATCAGGATATCCGCAATCAATGAAATGACCGATGGCGGCGTGGGGTAATATCCCATCTTCGCTTGTGCTGCTAATCTCATGATTTATCCTCCATAAATAGAAGAAGCCGCTCATCATGAAGACAAGCGGCTTAATCAGAATGTTTTGTAAAAACCCTTTTGTGGACTTAACCTAAAGTATGCAAAAAGAAATTCATCCAGCCAGACGATAATTCTTTCGCATGATTGCTGAAGGGAAGCGATTTCTGATAAATCCTTTCAACAATCGAATTTTCCCAGTGAAGAAACACATCCTTACCAAGGCGTTTTGCATATTCGATCTCGAACTTTGTTCCGCCAGTGAATCCTGCTTTTTTACTGATAAACGCATGAACAACATCACATGCTGATATCAATTGTCGATTCCGTTGATAATATCGTTGCACTATTTCGCATTTACCTCGGACGTTATTCAGATTTGGAGAATATAATTTAACCTGAAGTCCGCGAAGCTTTGCCGCTGATCCGGCCCATGTGCAAACACCTTTGCATGAGCTGGTAACAACTATGGAATTAACCGGAAGCCCATTAACCAAATCAATAACAGATTTCCTGTCTTTGAATTTGCGTGCTCCAACTATGCCAACAAAAGTCATTTCTACCTCCTTTAAAAACACGAAAGCTCCCCCGGATAATTCCAGGAGAGCCCTTGGTTTTTTGATTTTATTTATTGTTTAAGTCATCGGATTTTTGTGAACCTATGATAATAAAAGGTCTTTAAATCTTCTGCTCACATCTTTTAAAAACCCAGAATCCGCCATGCTGTGGAACGTATCACCAATAATAATATGATCATGCAGCGTCACATCGATACTCTCCAGCGCTATTATCATTCTAATGGTTATGGCCTTATCTTCAGCGGATGGCTCTACAAATCCCGAAGGATGGTTATGCGTTAAAACAATCGCAGATGATTTGAGCGCTATGACCCGCTTGATCAACTCACGAGGATAGATTGCGGAAGATGAAATCGTCCCGGAAAACATTTTCTCAATGGCAAGTATTCTGTTTTTGGTATTAAGAAATATGCAGTAGACAGTTTCCACATCGTCATTTTCAGCAAACAAGGGCTTCATCACATTGTAAACTTCCTGCGAATTGGAAAGCGCCTGCCCTTGTGATTTTTCTTTAACCATGGACACAAAGTGCCCTGATTTAAGGTCTTCCCAAAAGGTTGATGGATTATTCATTTTATGCCCTCCTTTAAATAGAAAGGCCCCCCTGGATCATCCAGGAGAGCCTTTGATTCTTTGATGTTGATTGTTGATTGTTATGGATACACGTAATCTTTAAGCCGCCGAATGATGGTAAACGGCGATAGATCCTCTCTGCCAAGCGTTTCGATTACATTATCCCCCTGGAGGAATATCTCACCGAGGGATTCAGTGCCATTAAACACCTCAAGCCCCAAATATCCGAGACGCGTATTTTGAGTCAGGATGAAAGTTTCTCCGTTTTCACGATAAACATGAATTTCATCATCGTACCCGGCGCTGATCTTATGGTTGTGCCGGCCCCGCCAGTCTCGAAAGCTGATTTGCAGGCATGGATTAAACCTGCGGGCTTCACGCATGTCCTCTAATGATTCTTTGTTAATTGTAAAATTCTTAACCCTTTTCATGAATTGCCTCCTTTACGCATAAAAAAACCTTCCCGGAACATCCAGGAAGGCTTATGGATTTTGTTATCAGTGGTTAATGAGCTATTTCATCCTCTCCTTTCAATATCAGATTCAGCACCTTTTCCGTTTCGGACATGACCTTTAAACAAGCCTTGTATGGGTTCATGTTGATTTTCTCGGCATATTTTTCGATGTATCTGTAAGAATTGCCGGATGTATCCTTTCCCTGCTTGCCCACGATTTTGCACAAAGCTGCTGCAGAAAGCTCCGCTACAATCTCCTGCAAAGGATCTTGTCCTGCCTTTAATCTGCCTTTGACTTTTTCATGCCCGGCATGGCTTAACTCGTGGAAAAAAGTCTTTTCCTCGGGCGTTGCCAAAGCTATCTCTTTCCGATTAAAAGAGTAATAGCCGCGATACCGATAATTCCCAGGTATGGCACGAACGCTGATTCCCCATTCTTCGGCTCTTTCAATCAGCGGCAAATCCGGGAGTTCAATGGTTTCATATTCCAGATCTTTTCCATCGGTATCTTCCTTTCGGAAAACAGGCCGACATCCAAAACCTATAAGGAACTGCTTATCGTCGCCCTGGTCATCTTTGTGCTTTTTGATGAAGGGGACCAATATATGAAATGCCTTGCTTCCTTTCTTGACGAATCTATCCACCTGCTGCCATTGTTTATAGCCACGCCCGTCCATGCTTCCTGAAAGAAACATCAACGTTCGATTCATCAGAGACCATTTGGCGCTGGGGATCTCTGGAATGGGGTACATCGAAATTGCAACCGCTTCCGGGATATCCCCGCTTTTGAACTTGTCCAAAATTACGTTCAGGACTTGCTTTACCTTGTCATTCATTGGTTCCTCCTTTCATTCTGTTGATTAAAAACAAAAAGCCCCATCACCGGTAACTGATGATGGAGCTTTTAACTGCGTTTTTATGTGGTTATTGTTTTACCAGGCCGAGAATCTGACCTCCCACTCTTTCCATCTTGTATGCGTCAATGGCGGTGAGATCCGGTTCACGGGCAGCCGCTGTAAACGCATTGATGACATGAAACATTGTCGCTCCCTGTTCGAGGTAATATGCTTTCCTGACAATCTCGGTCTCATCCTGGGAAAGCTGGAACTGCTTGCTAAACAATTCGATTGTGGCCATTGGATTGTCCACATGCGTTTGCATTGACATCTGGTATCGTCCCTGGCTGTATTGAGACTGATACACCACATCGCTCAACACTTGCGGAAACGTCTCCAGTGCTTTTCTGGAAACATGCTTAAAGCGTGAAGAAACGGCTGTTTCGCTGATCAATCCGTTAGAACAGACCAAACGATAGAAATAGGCCTCGATAGATAATGCAAGCAGACCCACTTCAGAATTGGCGATGCTAATCCCCGGAACAACCTTGTCCTTTTCCGTCAACCTAAACATTCTGCTGTATTCTGGAACCTTTAGCAGCATCATGCTTTCATCCAGGGAAAAATGGACTTCACATGAAGGATCAAATCCGTATTCCAACATCTTCGTGAGCACTTCCATATTATCCAGTGCCGTGTACCGTTGGGTGAAAAGCCCTCTCAATTTGTTTCCGGAGAATCGACAGAACAAGGTTTCTCTGTTCTTCATCTCCCTTTCCAGCCAGTAATTGAGATTTTCAGCCTGAAGATCCATTGGACATCTGGACAAATAGGACTGTGGAATCCGTAACCGATTGGCGATAAGACGCTGTGCGCTGGGCAAAACCTCAAACTTATTACCTCCTATTGTCATATTGTAAAAACTGTCAAATTCCATGTCCCGGACGGGAATAATCTCGTCATAATGATCCAGGGACATCTGATGCACTTTGCCGATAACATTTTCAAACGTGTCTGTAGTTCTCATTTTGCAAACTCCTTTCCTGGTTAGATTGTTAAAATACGACAGCCCCATGACGCACCAATGGCCATGAGGCTGTTTAATGAACTCTGTTTGATGGTAATTTGTGATTTGGACTTAAGGATTGATTTGCGGGCAGTGGCAGATTGTAATTCAGATGATCCAATCTACCATTGTGAGCAAGCTCTCGTGTAGGCGCAGTCAGAGCACATCCAGGAGCGCTGTGGCATGAAGATCCTGTTTTCAATTCCCGCCAATACCATTGATGCTATCCTGGCGAACCTTTTACGATCTGCTGCTGTCCTCACCGTGAAATACTGTTGCATCTTCGGTGTCTTCAATTTGCGGAGAACATCCATGCGACAATTTACGGTTGCAGTGGGAAACACATATCTATTCGCAGCCAGTAGATACGAATACGCTGTGAACTGCATATCCTCGTCAACCGTGGACTGCGATTTCGCTTGGGCAGCCGTCTTATTATCGACCACAGTCAATTCGTTATTTTGGTCTCGCAATACCAGATCCAGCACTCCGATAAGTTTCAGTTCAGTAGCATTACCTTCCGGCGTATACAGTTTTGCAGACAATGGAAGTTCAATGCCTACGATTTCTTTGCCTGTCAGATCCACCGATTCATAAAACACCTTCAGCAAACTTTTCCCCATTTTGATAATGCTGTCTTTATCCGGCGCCTCTTTCTTGTAAATCACCGGTATTTCAGAATTGTCGATTTCAAGGGAGATACAATCGGCAAACAATTGTTCAAGGATATTCAGAGATTCAAGAGTGCCTTTATCCTCCAGAGCTCGATAGTACCATTCAATGCCGGTATGTATGGCGCTGCCAAAAGGAAGGGCGATGGCAAGTCTCTCCGGTGGACGGCACTCCACATACATGAACTGATATTTCAGCGAACAATTCAGATAAACAAATATCTGACTGTGTGAAATATGAAGCTCTTGTTTTAATTCCTGTAATGCCTGGCTTTTAGCCATAATAAAACCTCCTTTGTTAATGCATAAAAAAGGGGGAAGCGTTTGGCACACCTTCCCCCTGGTTAAAAGTTTCATCTTACTGATCCAGCATTTGGTCGATTAAAGAGCTGGCATCGGCTCTGGAAAGATAATCTATGGAAACACCAAACGCCTTCAGACAATGATTGTTCAGCTCTTTCTTGGATCTTCCTCTCTCCAAACAAAGGTTCAAAATGTATTTGTGCTGTTTGGCCGTGATTCTTTTGGAATCAGAATAGCCACTGTTGTTGCCATTATCCTCGGGACGTTGATTATCCTCATCAGGATGGTTGTTGCCGGGTCTTTGTGCATTCGTTTGCTGACCACTTGAATCTCGGTCACCATCACCGGCATCCCCACGGTCTCTTTCTGATCGGTCAGGCTGTGGTTTCTGATTTACATTGTTTGCTCCGGGCTGAATATCCTGTTTATCTTTGAGCATGTCTTCAAGATCCTGCGTGAAGATTTCAGACAACCCTACAATCCGAAGTGTGGCATCAATGTGAGCGCTTTTTTCAGCCATTTTCAGGCTTTTGTTGATGTCGCCTTTATCCTGATCCACTCGTCTGGCCCCGCTTCCTTCTGCGGCAATGAAACCTGATGGCGTATGCAGCTCGCATTTCAGGATAATGACCTTTATATCTCTTCCTTGAAGTACAGCCTTTTCATACTCATCGAGATTGGGAAATCTTGGAATAATCCCCATCATGCCGCATATCTTTTCCGCGCCAGGCTTCCACAAAGACGGCTTGCTCCAATGATACTTGTTGGGGCAATCTTGCTGTCGACCCTTTTTGGCATACTCGCACTTGTCCTTTCCGACCACATGAATCTGTCCGTAATCAACGCCATGCTGAAGATTTCTTTCGATCCATTTCAGCAAGGCTTTACGATTGACCTCTCTGCGGTCCAGGGCCTGGGTGAAAATCTCAACCGGCAAATCAAGTGGGGATTGCGGCATGACCGATGGTAATGCAGCAACTGACATCTGATCTTTGTCGCTCGGTAGCATAACCTCTGCTTCGTTAATCTTTCTCGTTACTGGTGTTTGATTTAACATTGTTGCCTCCTGTTCGATTTGAATTTAAGGTTTCATAAACGAAAAAAGCGAAGCCATTACTACACCGCAAAGAATTCTTTGATTTTTGTTCTAATTCCACGCTTTACATTGCGATAGTGCTCCCTTGTTATTCTGAGTTCGAGAATAATGTCCCTATCAACCAGACCTTTTAATTTGTATTTTACAATCTCCATTTCATTGTAATCCAGGGATTGAAGGAACCGCTCGCTATCTACTTTGGCTATAACCTGCTCATCCAAAGGCAGACGACTGGCTGCGAGATATTCAGCGTAAATCTCATTCTCGAAATCCTGCGGGTCAAATCGGAGTATGGTTATACCCTCTCTGGTTCTGTTGGGCTTATCCACGGATGTGCCGTTTTTCCAAACATCCATAAGGCGCCACTTAATCCTGTTCATCAAATAGCCATTTGTTGCGACTGGGTCTTTCATAAGCCCCCGCCATGTCGCCATACACGCTTCCTGGCGCAAGTCTTCATCCGTCTTGGTCTGCTTATAGATGTATCCTCTGACGTCCTTTATCCTGCTTTCATACGACTGCTGTAACTCTCTGATGTTCATTGCTAATGTCTCCTTTCCCCAAAACGCAAAAAGGGCGGTCAATCTCCATGACAGAGACTAACCGCCCTCTTGCTTGGTTTAATGGTTTATGATGACGCTTATTGGTTATTCCGGACTATCACCGTTCTTCATTTTCATCATTAATTCGGGATTGAAAATTGAACTCACAGTCTGAACATTTCGATTTATCCCGGCATGCCTGGCAAACTTTTTGGCTGTCCAGGATCTCGGGCAAATATTGGAAAACCTTCTCCATGGCTTTGGTCATGGGCATGTCAAGCGCCCAGGCCAGTCTCCTCAATGTGCAGGATGATTTCATTGTCAGTTCCGGTGTATATGCCATTGTTGATTTCACCTCCTTTCAAAACGCAAAAAAGCCGCCGATGAACTCGACAGCCCTTTCGTAAACTTGAATATATCGTTAATGTTTAAGCAGAATGAAAATCACTGATTATGACGACGTTCAATGGCAGCCGCCACTTCTGCGGTCTGATAGGGACACACAGTGCATGGATCATCACCCATGATTATTGCGCATCCATCACACGGATTTTCTGTTTCCTTGATATCGTCCTCTATAAGCAACGATTCTTCAAAGGTCTCTTCCAGAAACATGTAATCGCTCATTCTAACACCTCCTTTCACATATTTTGCCACACGGGCTTCCCCGAAAAGTCAGAGGGGGGGGTATAATTGATCTTGGGTTTTATCCTCCGCCAGGCATACATCTGGACCTTGAGGCACAATTTTTGGGTAAAATTGAGGTTTTCACTTACGATGGTTTGGAATGAAGGACTGGCGCGGGCGGAGAAGATATCTGGTAGAATTATGGATTATGAAATCAGGGAAAATTGGTGGAAACAGGTACAGGGACTTATTCAAAAGGTGGATAGGGATATTTTCGGACGGGATTAAAACAAGACGACCATGATAGTCTTTTGAAACGATTAAATCGATTTACAAAGGGTGAACTCTCTGGGGTATACTTCGGTATAGGGCAAGGTAAGAACGCCTAAATACGGGCTTCTGGCGCTGCCAAAAGAGGAATCTGGAATGATAAGAGAAGTATTTTGAGAAGTAGTTGAGCGGTTGTATAATGTATCAGGAAACCATTCCAAATCTAATGATTTCTGTAAGCCCTTCACCAATAAGGGTTTAGAGTGAAACATCTTAGTCATGGTAAGAGGGTTTGGATTGTTGGTGGGTTTGGATTACTGGTAGGGTGTGGGTTGTGGATAATACTATAAGTTGTTTGGTATTTGGGTTTGATAGGTGGTCTCAGATAATAATAGTTCCTCTCTTTCTTTTATCAAAAAAAAGTGTTCTCTCCCCATCGTTGAAAAATTTCCGTCAACGGAACTCTATTATTATGTGGTGCTCACAAACCTTGACCACTTTGAAAACACTGTCCAAACGTATGGACAGTATCAAATCCAAGTGAAAATCCAGTTCGCATTTGACAGGTGGGATGGGGGAAATGCTGGATAAACAACTACCAAGAGTTAATAACTTCACCATCTCGAAATATTAAATCTTGGCATTGTACTCCTGTATAACCTCCAAAACGGTTTTTTGAATTATAACAAACTTCACATTTATACACGATGTTTCCAGGTGAAAGATCGTGGTAGTTTTTATTCACAACGTATTTAATGGGTTTCGATATCTTCGAAATTTGCAAGCTCTCAGGATCGATCAATATCCTTCTTAAATATTTTCTTATTTTTAAGTGGTAATCAGAAGGTAAAACCTGCGTTTCTTGGTCCCGAGCGAACCTTGCCAGTCTCTCTAATTCCCCCTGCCGCTTTCTTTCTTCCTCTTTTAAAACCTTCTGCCGCTTTCTTTCTTCCTCTTTTAAAGCCTTGCGTATTCTCTCAGCCTCTATTCTATTGTTTCGTTCCTCGATGGCCATCTTTTCTGCAAATTCTCTTGCTTTAGCTATTCGCCTTTGTTCTTCTTTTCCTTTTTTAACAACCAAAAGAGTTTTTTCGGCATCTATAATTGATATGCGATTTTTTTTAAAATCTAAATAAATAGTCTTGCTGTTAACATATTCCAAACTCGGACTTCCCTTAAATACTTTAAATTCACCATCAATTTGAGTTGTTATGCTACCTCTTGAACGCAACATTTCAACAATTTCATCTTTTGAATATTTATCAATTAAGGCAGATATTTTGTTTAATTCTTTTTTAGGAAATCGCCATTGAGTATTATTTCGAGTGTTATTTTGTGTTGAGTCTCTTAAAACCTTACCATCTGAATCATAGTATGTTATATAATCAAAAGGCTGAATTTCAATTTTACCTTCTTTCACATCATACGAAAAAACGGCTTTTACTGTTTTGGATTCATTTTCATTTAAAAACAATTCGAATGTTTTGCTCATTTTTTCTGTAGCTATTTTTTGTTCATAAGAGGATGAGTGTTTGGAAAACCGGTTCATCCGTGGATAAGCCTTATGTGTATCCCGAATACCCCCTTTAAATGATAAAATGATTACATAGTTACCGGGAGAAACATTTTCGTTAAAAAAAGTTTTGTTTGTAGAAGCTATGTATTTTTTACCATTTATACTGCATTCTTGGTCAACAGGGTAGTATACCCTGCTTAGCACATCCATATCACTACGAGATTGGTAGTGGATTTTTAAGTGTGCAGTTTTTTTCAAAGATATAACTTCAAAATTTTTATACTCGGGATTAGAAAACTCACTTTCAGATATTTCGTAAGTTGTTGAACTGAATGTATTGTTTTTATCATCGACAAGCGAAATAAATATATTAGGCTTTTCCGCTTTTTTAAATAAATTTATTTTGAGTTTACAGTCGTAATTTTTTTCAACCAGCTTTATTTGTAAAAAGTCTTTCTCTATTTTTTTTGTAAATTTGTGTGTTATGTATGCGGGCATTTTACGTTTGTTTTTATAAGTGTCCTCCATGTCAGATACTTTCAATGCAATAACTCGCTTGGTCTCAAAATTATAAAATTTATCTGCAATTACGCTAACTATTTCAGTTATGATTTTATCTAAATCAGCACCCTGGATTTTCTCAGCACCCTGGATTTTCGAGGTTTCAATTTCAGCCAAATGCTGGCTCGAAGCACATGATAAAAATAAAGATACGCTTACAACCAAAAAACAAAAATACTTGATTTTGAAAAAAGCTCGGAGAAGCATTATTCAGAACCCTCCTTTGTATAGTTAACCCATCTTTGTGAAAAGTTAGTAAAAAAACAGTTTTTCTAACTGTATATCACAACAATTTGGATATTAAACAGAAAACCGGACAACCCCATTGAAGGCTATCTCGTACTTTATTTTACCATCCTCTTACCAGCAAGATTTTGCACTTATAATCCTGCCGTCTTTCAATTCAATTTCACAAGCATGTGTCAAATTAAAAGAAAACAAAAGAACGAGGATAACGGATAATATTGTTACTTTATTAAACATCCAACACCTCCACAAAACACAAAATATTCATTTCTAAAACTGCTATTGATACTCGGCTGAAAAAAATGAACGCGCCATCGAAAAGTCCATTTTTTAAATAATGCAAGAATCATGCAAAATGTAAAAATTCATTTCAGAAAGCAGAGTAATGTCTATTTTACAGTTGGTTATCTTAAACACAAAATTACCGACAAAATTTATTATGACAATATTTGGTAAATATGTTGTAATTATTGGCAGTTTCAAACTTTTTTAGGCAATAGTTGTCATTTACAGTATAGCGGGAGTTGAATAAGTTTAGACCATGATAGTCTTTCGAAGCGATTAAGTCGCTTTACAGAATGGTAACTGCTTGGAAAACACCTCTTTGTATAGGGTGAAGACAGAACGCCTAAACACGAGCTCCTGGCGCTGCCAAAAGAGCAATTTCATTGTCAGTGGGCAAGGGAGATTTGGCAACGGGTAGAAATAGAAATTACTTGACATGATGCCAGCAAAAGATGATATCTGTAAATAAAATAATGTGTTGAACGGCAGCGATATTGGCAAGGTATCACCTACTTGCTTTGAATCATTGCCTTAATATGAGGACAAAATAGCAAAAATCGCAGGGAACCTTCTTTTGGTAGCCCCCCTGTGAATCTTGCCCTGATATTTTTCTCTAAGTCACTTTTATATCCAAAACTAATGGACAAATTATATTAATTCCAACATATTGTGGTGCTTAGGTGTTTATGTCCATATGTAGCGAATTGACAGAATTTATTATGTTTGATATTAAGATAATTACCTTTTAAGAGCTTCATCTGGCATATTTTTAACACTGTTTTGTAAAACATTGTGGAATAATTTTCCTACCCGATCTGAACCAGCATAATTTCATATGGCCAAACATATAGTCCATATTTATTTGTATTAATTGTATTTATTTAAAATTTCAGTGTAAATCTTCGTTATAAAGCCAGAATGGCTTGGTTCTTGCTTTTGATATATACGACGCAATAGGTTTAAAATCAGGGGGTGATAGATATGTTTTGGTTCGAAGGTTTATTATCGTTGCCAGGGATAGGGATACGCCTCAAACCCAGCTTCAAAGAGGTTTCTGCTTTCGAAAATTCTTTAGGTTATTTTCTTGATTATCTTTCTGAAGAGTATGATGATCTGATAATTAATAAAAAGAAGATGTGGGGATATTCTATCTCAAGTAAAAACTCCAATTTTGCATTCGCAATTGACAGAAAAAATATTGTTATTCATTCCGTTTATTCAATTACCCAAGAATCTCAGCCGGGGAAACCACCCAAGTTTGTCATACCAGAAATCAGGACATGCAGCGAACTTGTTGAAAAAATATTTGAGTACTTAAAAAATATTTTTGAAGCGATAAAGGATGTTAAAGAATTTAAATATGATCGTATCGGTATTTTTATTGAAACCAACCTTGATGAAGAGTCGCTACCGCCGGGTATTGTTTCCTGGATTGAGAATCTCGGTAAAATCTTTTTAAAAGGGGAAGTAATCACGACCAGCTCTACGTATACAATAAAACTTAATAAAGCAGATGAGTATCTTGACCAATGCCATCATTTTATTGACTTCGATCAAAGCTCCCCTGAAAGTGGGTATCATTTGAAGTTAGACTGGCAAAGAATTTATGATACGCCTGTTTCACTTGAATACAAAAAGGTTTTACATGCTATTGCTGGATGTAAAGAGGAGGCTTTTACGTATTTTCAAAAATTTGGAGAAGGAGATTTTTATGACGACTGAACCTGTTTTTCAATATAGTTCAAGAGATGGCAGTATTGACTCCTTAGAAGGGGAATTAGATCGTAAAATTAGACTATACGACAGAAAAGCTTTGGACCTCGAAAAAGAGACTGGGGAGCCTCGAACTCTATTTGCATCCGAAAGGGACGATAAACCTGAAAAACTAACAGCGGAGGAGCCTTTCGCATCTCTTCGTCGCGATATTTCAGTTTATAGAATAAAAGATATAAATCGTTTAATTACCCGAAAGATATCACCAAAAGTTAAACAAGATCTAACTGAGGAACGAAATTTGCTCGCTAGAAAAAAATTCGGAGATGGACTTTCTAATAAAGAAGAAAGACGTCTTGCTTATGTTCGATGGCAGTTAGATAGAATCGATGATGCAGAAGATGGTGAGATGCTTGATTATTTAGATAAGGTTGCGGATGAGCATGAAAAGTTCGCTAAAGAAATTTCCACCTTTCTAAATAAACTCTAAATCTAACAAATACTCCCTAAATTAAAAAAGCTGAAGTCAACTATAATGACTGAAATCAATCAAAGCCTTCCAGTCGTAATTAGAAGCAAGGTTGATCCCGTAAAAAATTATAGTGAATATCGGGAAATTTTGCGTTTTGATTTCTGGTTCTCTTGTGGTTACTGCGAAATAACCGAATTTGAATCTTGGGGAATTGGTTTTGAAATTGATCACTATTGCCCCAAGAAATCCCATTTTAATCTGATCAATGATTACAATAATTTGATATGGTCATGCGAAAAGTGTAATAGATACAAACATGATTATTATCCTGACGAAGAGGATAAGTTGAAAGGTAATATAGTATTAAGGCCTGATAAGGATAATCCGTGGGACCACCTAGAGCTTGAAGGATATCTTTTGAAAGGCAAAACACATACTGGAAATTTCAATATTCATCTTTTAGAATTAAATCGACTTCAGCTAAGAAAGTTAAGGCAAATCAGAGAAAAGCTTTGGAATGCAAAGAAATTTATAGCATTTGGTATTCATAAAATTGCCTCATACAAAATCGACAGAATGAAACAACGCCGACGAAGATACCCTTTTTTAATACTGAGAAAGAAATTTCTTGAAAGAGAAGCGCAGATTAATGAATCATTGGATTCTGTTTTAAGGCAATTTGCAAAATCACCTTTTTTAGATGAAGATCCAGAAAAACGAGAACGACAAAAGAGAAGAAGGAAATATTTAAGAGAACAAAAAGCAATTAAACCAAGCCTTTGAAATTTTTCACAATCCAGACAATTTTAAATTGTCGTAAACCAATTCCACCTCTCTTTGTCGTCGAATAAAGTTCAATGACCCCAAAAAATGTCGCCAAATATTTATCCCCCTTTTATTTACGATAAAAATCAGGGTAAAAAATAAAATTTCGTACCAAATAAAAGCCCCGACTCCTGCTTCAGGAATCTGGGCTTTTCCGTCTTTAGGTGTCGGTGGACGGAGATGATTTAACAATTGCCCAAAATAGGATTTACTTGACCTGACACCTCCTAAATGTGACATCTGCAATTTATATTGAATCTGAAAATGACCTTCAGTGCTTATGATATCATACTTTCAGGTGATGTGTTAGCCCTCCTTTAGAGGCGGTTATTTTGTATGGATCGGCAAAGAAGCTGTTTAAGGAATCTGGGGATAGTAATAAAAAATAGTAGTATCATCCCCATTCAATCTCCACCTCCCCCATAAACACAAACTTCCCACTATCCTCACTTTGTTCAGAAGCAAAACATAAAATCTTTTTGATAAAAGGGTGTGATTCGAGGATATGGGACAAGGGGAATGGTTTTGTGGCTATTTTTATTATCATTACAATCCGCAGTTGGCAGGTCATGTAGGGAAAAACGGGCATAAGCTTCTTATACTACAGGATATTATTACTATTTTATCCTATCATTTCCCCTTTAAAGAAACACGCGGGTTGTTCCCTGGGTGGTGCTGGTGTGGATTATGCTGGATGATTGTTATGACAGATGGGTGGTCTATTGCTTGGGGAAATATCTCACGGATAGTTTCTGAAGTTTCTTGCTCGTATCAATGTTGAGATAGCCCAGGGCTTTGAGCATGCGCTTATACGAACTAATGCTTGCTCGTGATTTATTTAACCATTCTGCTAATATCACGTCGCTTTCATAGTCACTCTCCCACAGTAATAGTCCTACCATTTCAAACTAATAGCCTTACCGTGCCATTGTGTCAAAGATATTGCCGATTAATAATACGCTATTTCCTCGTGGTTTTTACAACAGTGGATGGATGATTTGACAGGTGTGTGATGAGGAGGGTTGCTTATAAGAGGTTTATTCTATTACTATTATCTACGATTTTATTCTAACATTTCCCCTTTGTGCCAAAGACATTATCAAACTTTATGGCCCCGACAAAAATTTCCGTACGTATGAAAACCTTATCTTGTATATCATGAGATACACTTTCAGGGGGGTCAACCTGTTTTTAGCCGGCGCTGGCCAAAAGTATGGACGATATTTAACCGGGCTTTTTTCAAGGCTTGATGACCTAACTTTGATTTGGTGGGATTTATTCTTTATACACTGGGGATAAATTTGACATCAAAGCTAATGCCTGATAATGATGTGACCACTAAATCTTATCTTAACATATTGACATTACATAAAATAGAATATACTGGCAAGATAACCCAAGGCAGACTAACGTTTTTTTTAAACCTTCCTTACACATATGTTGTGCTTGTGGCTAATTCATGGTAATGAACATATACTCTTAACTTGTATCTGATCTCGACCTCATCTGTCTGAACATTGTTGCCCTGATGATTCACCATTAATTGACCTGACAGTTAAGACTACATTTACTACACAAAAATTTTGAAATGTTCATGTATAATGCAAGAATCATTAACTTTACAGCACTCTGAATCATTCCCGTATTTTGAAATTGGAGGTCCTTCCAATGTCTGAAAAAACGACCTATGAAGAATTAGAAAAAAGGATTCAGGAATTAGAACAAGCAGAATCTGAGTGGAAATGTGCCGAGGAGGCACTTGTAAGTGAGAAGCATCATATCTTGCACAATATTTCCGAGTCAATAGAAGATGGCATCTATATAGTCAACCAGCAATATGATATTCAATACGTGAACCCGGCCCTCGTAAAGGACTTCGGACCTTATGAAGGAGTCAAGTGTT
>Ga0222626_1000893_pt1 | contig 14966 bp, 19 predicted proteins | sample AntAcemetageno91_FD_179862 | JGI IMG/M metagenome (GOLD analysis project Ga0222626, IMG submission 179862) | Saline water microbial communities from Ace Lake, Antarctica - #91 | ecosystem: Environmental > Aquatic > Non-marine Saline and Alkaline > Saline | place: Antarctica: Ace Lake | collected...
TATAAAGGCTTTTTAAGTGATAATTATGCTTTTATTGATTTATTTTTCTGTGGCTACACTATCTTATCAATTCTTGTAAACCCTTGCTAAATAAGGATTCTATAAAAAACTTTCCGGAATAAGGGTTTTATGCCTTCGACAAAATTTTTACTTCCAACGGCGATACTCTGAGTCCATTTGCTTTCTCGAACATAATTTTTTGTCTTTATGATTTCTTCAACCCATTTTTTGTGAGAGCTCCTGAGTTCGTCAGTAGTTGAGATATGCAAAAGATCCATCAAACGCTTGTAATCAATTAATGCATACCTCTCACGGGGCTTTTGGATTTCATTATACCCGCCAAAATTCCATTCTGATGGATGGGTGACTACGCCGGCACGCACCATATTCAAATCAATATATACAAGGCATTGAATCAAGTGGCGGTCACTTGATACAGCAGTTGCATGATAACGGTCTTCCCAAAATGCACCGTTACGATTCTTTCTTTGGTTATACTCCTGACCGGTTCGACCGGCAACCAATTTAATAGATTTTGGAATGACATCTCGTCTACCACCGTCAACGACAAGAAGATGGATATGGTTTGAAGTAACCATATAGTTCAATATACGGATTCCATAACGCTTCTTTGCCTCAAACAGCCATTGCAACCATCGGCGTCGATCTCTGGCAAATTTAAGCAAAAATTCCTTTTTATGACATCGATGCGTAATGTGCCATACATGACCTGGAAGATAATGCCGTTTTGCTCTTGCCATCTGTTCCCGTTTTTTTTCTTAAACGTACAATTTTGGTATCTAAAATGTGCGTTTAAGCCTTTTTCAGGCGTGTTTTTTTAACGTATTCTTCATTATATCATATTGTTACCGTGGCCCGACCCCCAGTCGATACCATCATTCCTATCTCCCATCCAGACGATGCTTCCAGAGTTGAGTTCTCCTCACAGGGCTCTCTTCCAGCCAAAGGCTGAGGGCTTCATTGTCTCCCGGGCTTCACACAAAGCCGTTACCAGCAATGCATGCCGAGATAGAAAACTACTGGCGATACAGTAGGCTGAATCAAAGTTCAGCTATAAAAACAGCGACTTCAAGTCGCAACGCTTGCCGGGTGGTGTGGGGAGGGGGAGAGAAAGACTCCCCCTTACCCGATTATGCAAATCAATGCTGCCTTTCAGCGAAATATTCGAGTGCCCGCTTATATAAATCATCAGCGTAGCTATTCAAAAAAGTATTTTTTGGCGCTTTGAACTTGTCACGTCGTCTGAAGAGAAAATTTGCCCAAGAGTCCTCTGCCTCGGCTTTCTGGGAAACCTTCTCTTTGAATAATTCCTTAAATGAATATCCTGAATCCAAGATAGCTTCTATTTGTTCCAGTTCGCCGATGTTAATGGATTGCAGTTGTAGGATATCCTGTTTCTCAAGTAATTCTTGTGTTGCCAGCATCTTTCGGACTGCACCATAGATAATGGGATTCATCGGGATATGTTCGAGGGTAATTATAACTGGAAGGTACCATTCTATTTTATTAGGAATTATTCCTTTATCGTCCCGCAGTCCCGCTCGCAATGCATCGATGGTCGCCTGAATTTGCTTTGCACCATTAAGGTATATGTCATCAAGGCGACTGCGAATCGTGCTTATATCATGCCCTACGCGTGCCTCAAATGTGAAAAGAGATGCCTTGCTCTCGACAAGAACCACGCCATTTTCGTAAGTGATCAGTCCGTCACAATATTTCGTTGAAATTTTGTCTCGAATGTCATCGAGGCGTAGGTACCTTTTTGAGTACGGTGAAAACATCCTACCAAATGCTCGATGGACGTAATCTTCGAAAACCTCTCCCATGTAAATCAGATATATTTGCCGTTGTTCCTCTTTGATGCGCTTGTCGAGGTACAGGTAGTGAAGACCAGTTGTGAGTTTCTGCATCAACAACGGGAGGGAAATCGAATATAGGCGATCCTCAAAGATGACAAGTGGCCATTTGGCGAAGGGTAGCATATCAAGTGGCCGCATAGATTCTAAACTGTAAAGCTGACAAACATTCCTTCTTAATTCTCGGACATCTATTGCACAAAGATCGAAAAAGTGGTGTACCTCTTCAACTTCAAATGTGAATGGAGTGGTCAAGTAAGTATTTATATTAATTGACATATTTGCGTCAGCAATAGACTCATCAGGGACAGTCTGCCAATATGCTCCGACTGCATAGGTTAAAGACCAAAACTCATCAGGCTTAAGTCCAATGATCTGCTGTAGTATGGCCAGCAGATTGACATAGGAGCCACAATCCCTGAGAGCTGGTTTGTCCGAAAGATATAAGTCGTAACATCGCGCAAGTTCAGTAGAACTCACACTCTCTGATTTGAACAAGGAATTTCCAATTATGTGGATAAGCCACCGGTCAAAGTATTCAGGATCTTCTATGTTTACGCTCAGTAGATCACCGGGTTCCCCTTCTATCAAATCAGTGATCATAAGTAGCGCCCTACCAATTCCGACCAAATTATCGCAGGTCTCCTTTTTATTTTCGGTTTTAAGTAATAGTGCTGCCTTAAGCAAATTCAACGCCTGTTGTTCATGGAAAACCAATAATGGAGCTGCGTCATTTTTCTGCTTCATATCAGCTTCAAGGTTTTTGATTGATTCAAAAACTCGGGAAAATTCTTCTCCGCCAAAAATACCCTTGCATATACGAAGTTGGGTCTTTGGGTCCCATGGTAGCGTTCGGTTGTAAAGACTCACACTAATGCGACATATTACAATAACAATTTGTTCTAAGGAATATGGTGCAATTTCTTTCTCAAGGTCATTCCAAGTCGCCTTTTTCCCGTAAACTCGCTGATAGGAAAGAGTTACGCCGGTAAAATCTAGCGGCCCTCGGCTAGCCGTTTGTCTATGCGGATATAGACCTTTCGGGATCCAGAGACCCGAGCTATTACGATACCATTCGGCCATTTTCGACATAAACAGATAGGTTATTAAATTTGCATAACGTTTGCGGTGAGGGGGGCGCGTAACCATGCTCCGAAAAAACCGACCCGCTATTCCGCGTCCCTCTTTACCGCATGGTTGGCGATTTATTCATTCTTGATAAAACCACCTAATAAATCTGTCACTGGCAGGTCCTCGCCATCGTCTTCTTTTTGGCACAGGCTCCTTGCCCCACCCAACTGCATATGTAAATAGCGTTGTTTCTGCTGCCACAAATGCCTCTTTGTCGCTTGGAGAGTCCTCGCCTAAAAAACACTCTGGCCTGTAACGTTCACCAGTGAGCCAGCCCGCCTGTAAAATTGCAGTACGACAATCCTCGCATCTTAGTATTGCTAAGAAAAGCGCGCTAATGGCCCTAACCGCCTTATGCAATGTTGCTTCAGTCCTGTTTTGTAAACGGTCATGTTTAAGATTGTTGTATGCAGTCCACCAATCAAGAAAATCTTGGTCATCTTTCGTTTTATATTTACCCGTTTTAGACCACCCTCTGAATGGGTATTTCATTATAGGTTCTTCGGCCCAAAAAACTACCCACTTCGGCTCCATATATTCGCCATAATATGTGAAATAGTCAAACATATTGAGATTGTTTCTTTTTCTAGCTTGTTGCACACATGACGATTTCCAGGATTGGGCGCGCCATAAGGAGTCAAGGAGGCTACATGCTTCTAAAATGACTGTCACAAGATAATTAGACCAGACTTCTTTATGGTTATCACAATATGGAACAACCTGAAGGACACGATGAAATGAATCTTCAATCCTTTGATAAGTATTCAGTACTGTTTCTGCAGGAATTATTAACGACATATCAATTTATTTGTTCGCCAACGCTGGAACTGAGACGCGGGAAACGCGCTAGCGTTTTCCCGTCGATTTTCCAGCGACTTGTTATGGCAAAATTTCTGGTAATGGAAACACTACGATATTAAAGCTTTCTCTGGGCAGATCAAATTGTAAAATTTTGCCATAGTCTTATCACGGGTAGCGAGCCCATCTGAAAGAGTTCCAATAATACAATAATCAATATCCAAAAATTCATTTTCTAAACGCTTTGTAATCATGGACTGAGACTCTTTCCCGTATTTCCTGATATATTCTATTGCAGCCAATAAATGGGCTCATCGCTGTTTCGTGTGGGTAAAAACGGTCATTGAGAATGAGCCGTGTCTTGCATCCAGCTTCTTGAGCCAGAGTGGCAGTCGCGCTTCTATCGCCGTCGCTATTTCAAATACAGTGTGAAAAATCAGAGCTGTCAAGGCTGTGAGCGAAGCGAGCACCCGCAGGGCCTGGCCTTGATAGGGCTGTTTTTTCACGCTACCCTTTTTATAAGAAAGGCGAAAAGAAAGAAAATTTACCCACACGATATAGCGAATAGCCAATAAATGTACTTGAAGATGGCGTAACAAGATCCAATCTTTGCCGATTCTATGTGGCTCAGGCCAAAGAGCTTTGTATGTCTCATAAATCTCATCTCGCAACTGGCTATATATTTTTCTAAGAAAATCAAGATCGGTTGCTACCATATCCATCGCATCAGTAATTATATTCGGCGACTCTCCTGGTTTATAGTCACTTAACTCAGGAAACCATCCATCTGTCACGGTTGCCTTTTCTATAAATCCTCCGGTCCCCTCATTTGTTGATGCTTTCCATTCTTTTAGAGATGCTTTCTGTTCCTCAGTAAAAATAAACTGATTTTTGGCCAAGCGCTCATTGAACACGTAACGGATCTGAAGGAATTGTGTGTCAATTGGTGAACATGGGCTATCTTTTTCAGTTTCATATCGAATCAAAGAACCCACGTTTGGAACAAAAGCCACTGGGTTCTCTATTTCAGGAAATTTCTTAAAGCATTTAACCATATTCTCGTTTGTTGTTGTCAGAATTTCGAAAAAGAGCACTTCAGGCATAATGATCTGATGCTGCGAACACATCTGGTGGATTTCATTCTTGGTAGAACCTTGGAGGTAGCTCTTATCTAATACGACATTCATCAATTTTTCTCTCTTTAAAACACCCTAACCTGGCGTTCTCCTGCGGCCTTAGGCCTTCAGCAGGAACGGCTTGTTGGGCGGTTGCCGTAGTAACTGTTTGACGTGTAGGCCTCTCGTCGACTTGGATGGGGATTCCAGCAGTCACGCCCGCCCCTCGGTTACCCATGGTAGTTACTGCCCCGTGACTCGCTGAAAGTCCTGTTCATTCTCAATTCCGAGCGAGCACAGAAAATGCCCGAATAGCCAGGTGAGCATTCCGCACTGCGATAGATCTTCTGGATTGTCTATTGAGCCACGAATTCCTGACTGATTGCCATGTCCGTCTCGAAGGCTAAAGATCTGGTACAATCCTGTACGGGTCAGCCTCGCCATGGTACCGTTGATGTCTTTTACGCCAAGCTTCCATAACTCGCCACAAAAACTATGCCAAAAAGTTGTATTTCGCAATTGGAAGGAGCCATTTTCAATCGGATGCGACTCCTCGAAGCGTCGTAAGATGCATAGAATTCTGAACTCTCGAAGGCTCAAATCGTCAAGTATCTGAAGGTTCTCTTCGAAGTCATCCGCCAAGCCCTCCCGTTCCGCTTCTGTATTTTCCCCCATTGCGGCTTGCTCCGATTCTGCGTATTTTCGTAGGAGACGAGCAAAGAGACGAATCTTCTCAGACCGACTGGACCGCATTGCAGCCGAGAACGTCGAAAAGTAGGCATGCAAGAAATCTTGACTCTCAACGAGTTTTGGAGTGAGCGGTGTGGTGCCATCTGAAAGTTGTTGAAAGAAGCTGCGCACGCTTTTCTGGTACATCTCTTGCACTTGGGCAGAGGCACCAGCGTATACCGCCGGCCCAACACCTGGAAGAATGCTTGTCAGACCTACGACTAGCGGATGCTCGTACAGCTGCTGCAGGGCGCTCTTCTCTATCAATGCCAACGCGTCCTTTTCGGCCCTTTCCACATTCTCAGGTGAGCGAGAATCGGGGATGGCATTCGGGCTATCATCCACACTGGGGTTTGGCTTTTCGTTCATGTGTTCTCTGTGCCTCCGGGGTGGAGTTTTGTGGTTTTCTACATAGACGTTTCATGCTGGTTCGAAAAGCTTATGGCCTTTCGGGGAACGAGACATGTATGCCAGCCTGATTGATGCGGCTGATACGCCGTCCCCGTCTGCCCAACCAGTTATTCTATTGTTTTCTGCATGATATTTGAAAAAAATATCAGTTGATAAGAAAAAAAGGGCATTGTATGTATTTTCTAACTACATAATTCCACAATAAAGATGTTATATAGAAAGTTGTTATGTCACAATGATACCCATTCCTCAAAATATAAACACCTTCTATAGCGCTCTTTTTATTCAAAAGCGTTTCCGGATAAATACCATCCTTATTATCGAAAGTGGCTGCGGTATTATCTGGATTCTTGCCAAAAATAGAACAGCCGAAGGGTCAGAATGGTCAGATCTTCATTCTTCACATTATTCAGAAAAAAAACTGTCAAGAATGAAGATCCTTGTGTTTTTCCGGCTTCGCCCATGAGGCCTTGTCGCAGTGAAACGAAGATCCCGTTATCGGGGGATCTAAAGCATCCACGCCAGGCGGGCAAGCCTCGATTTTTACTCAATTGAGTTAAATTTCGGAAATATTTTTCTTGAATTTTATTAACAGGGTTATACAACTTTCACATAACCCAGTCAATACGCCAAAGGTATGATTTTTTATAGAAATTTTCTAATATTTTAGTATTAGTTTTTGTATTTTAGGGTATTAGTTTTCTAATACCCCAATCGAGCAAAAGCGCACAATGGAGGGTTACCTGTTATCTGTTATTCGTTCATAGAACATGGTTAAACCGATGATTTTGTACCTCTTCTGCAAACGAGGTGTAATTTTGACTGTGGATCTTTTAAAACTGTAGACAGATAACTAATAACGCCTATTCGAGTTTTGACTTGATGGGGTAAGACGGAAATTGTATTTTTTAAACATCTTGCGATCTATATGAGAAGCTTTTTCTTGACAACCGAAGGCCATATAGATTGTTCGGCGGTGCGACTATGCATCATTGTTGTTTTTCTCGATAGTGCTTCCTGCTGCCAAGCCTGAGCCATTCTCTTCCTGCAGTTGTCGCAGTGTTTCTTCCAGAACCGGGAGACGCTGTTTGTCTTTGGGGTCTCTTGAGGCTTTCTTGAGTTCGATGATCATCTTAAGATCGAGAACCTTAATGGTGTGGCCTCTAAATTTAACGTCCACTGTGTGTTCAAGCAGGTCGTCATAGGTTTTCCCTTCCTCAATCACGGCAAGGACGTCTATGGGGCCCAACCGGGTCGAAAATAGAGCATGGCCTTCTCCTGAAATATCCCGTTCCGTTGGTTCAATTACCTTGTTGTCCGGGCGACGATGAAATGCGCCAATTGACTTGAGAAATGCAAGCAGTTTGACAATATTTTCAGAAGATCGGCTATGAACGATGTCGACATCCATCGTGGTAACGGGTGCGCCTTGCACAACGGCAGCAAGACCTCCGACCAGAATAAAGTTGACGTCAGCTTTTATTAGTCCCTCAAGTACTGCGCTTAGGTCCGGACCGGTCATTTCTTTGCTGCTTGTAGGCATTTCTTATCTCCTGAATAGTTCGTGCCGCGTTATCATTGGCCTGTAAGCGTTCCTCCGGAGACATCTTGAGAAACATTGCCACCAAACTCTTGTCAACACCCAGTGAGTTTTTCGTGGTCTTTTTTTTAGGCATATTCGAACCCTTCTTTGGTAATTGATTTGTATTTGACGGTCTCGTAAAAAGTCCAACTTCTGCGTTGTGCTGCATTTCGCAATCATTCAACGTACGATAAGAACGCCTCATGATTACAAAATTTGCACGCCTTGAATTTGAACTTTTTACGAGACCGTCTAAATCGGACTTTTTACGAGTTCATCTGTATTAAAAAGCCGAACAATTCTGTAGGTTGATTAAAAACAACATTAAAAGACATAGGGTCAGGTCTTCATTCTTCACTCTCTATAAAATACTGTCAAGAATGAAGACCTGACCCCCTTGTCTTCTGAGTGTCTTCAAGCGGAGTATTAAAAAAATACAAATCAAACCAATTAAAGTTGTAGATAAAATAAGCGGAACTATATTGCGTTTATTCATAAAATAATCTCTGGCTTTAGCACTTAACCCTACTGCTCACTTGACGCAGACGCTATCCGAAAAACTATCAAAAAAGTGGCAAGCTGCTGCAAAACCACAAATGTTCTAAATCGGCTCGGCTTCTGCGGTCAAGTGCAGCAGATTGTTCTGTGATTCCTATTTAACCCAATTTTCGACTTTCAAATTTTTAACTCGTTTGAATTCCTTTTCATTGTTACTAATTAAGACTAAATTTCTGCTTAAGGCATGAGCCGAAATTAACAGATCGAGTGGGCCGATAGGCTTCCCGCATTTCTCTAATTGAAGACGAATATCTCCATAAATACCGGCAGCGATTTCGTCGTATGGAAGGATTTCAAGTGGAAAAAGAAACTCTTCAATGCGCAGTTTATTTAAACTGCGATTTTTGCTTTTACTAACTCCATATTGCAACTCTGAAACGGTGATTGTTGACACACCAATTTCGCCAACATCAAACTGCTTAAACTTGTGAATGGTCCCTATCGGGCGTTTATTCATTATGTAAATACAGATATTGGTATCAATTAAATATTTAATCAAGGCTCTCTCTCTTTTGTTGTAACTCCGGCTGATTTCTTTCAGCCATAAATGGTTCTTCATATTTCATTAAATTCTTTTCCCAAATATCCCACATAGATTGATTTTTAGAAATTAATAATACCCCTCCAGCCACTTTTTTTATGTAGACCTCATTTCCCTCAAATCTATAGACTTTGGGTAAGCGAACTGCTTGACTTCGCCCATTTATAAACAATTTGGCAGTTTTCATAATCGCCCCCTCTTGATTATTGGTTTATACTAAAAAGTATATACCATTTTAAGAAGATGTCAAGGTATATATCATGAAATATATATTTTGCTTTTTATAGGGAGGTGCGAGAAATTTTTTTATCCACAGAACGCTTCGGATAACCTGGACAAAAAGCGCCAGCTTTTTGAATCAGAGTTCATCCGATTGTTATGCAATTCAATTTCTTTTTAAAATCTGGTTAAGTGCTATAGCCAATGCTGTTACAAAGGCAGCTAAAAAAGGCCCGATTTGTTGTCCAGGGGACATATTCTTAAAAGCGAACATTAAAAATGGAAAAACCAATAGTGCTGGTAAAAATGGAACTAAATATTCTTTTATAAAATTATTGTATTTGTTTTCATTTTTGAGATCTTTGAAAGATGATTGTTTAACAAATTCATTTTTTAGAGTTATCCTATTGTTGCGCAATTCTACGTTTAGCCACTCTTCAACATCTTGTTCCACAGCAATCCCTATCGCCATCAATCTGTCAGTTCGGCCAGTCGGAATTTTCGTTTCAGGTCTACCAGCTTTGCTAATTTTATGAAAAATAACAGTTGTAATAGTGTCGTCTTTTCTCAGATTTATATCATTCTCCGTTAAATTGGTCATCGCTATAAGAAGTGGACCAATCCAATCTGGATCGAGTGTTGTGGAAATCGATGAAAAGCCTTCAGAAACTCTATCAACCTTTGTATGCAATGTTCCTGCGATTTTTCTTGAAAGCCATATTGTTTCATTTGTCATTATAAGCGCGGTATCACCTGGCTCTACAATAAAATGAAGATTATTTTCGGTACAACTCAACTTCTCCTTTCTTTTCAGAGACCACCCAAATTCCCCAACTGATAAATTATATCCGACACCTTTTAGCCGCTTTTTTACTAATGGGTATATCAGAATATTTTTCCCAAGCAATCCTATGAGGGATTTGATAGACAGCATAATTATTTCTTCTTTTTTAAAATTATGTCAATATTCTGAAGACATATACGGCTCCAATTTTCTAATTTAAATTTTTTTTCAAGGATCTCATGTGGTCTCAAAAACTCAAGCTGTGTTATTTTTCGTTCTTTTTTTCTAACATTTGGTTTTTCAAGAAACCAAACATGAACTATGCCAAAATGAACTCGGCCAACATCGTTCGAATCATCATTTAAAACAGCTACAAGCTCATCAGAATAATCAGTATCTATAAAAATTTCTTCTTTAACCTCTCTATCTTTGGCTGCATTATATACTCTCTCGACATAATTATCAGAATCAAAAAATAAAGAATCATCTTGTTGTTTAATATGCCCCCCTATCCCGATTGAAGCGTTTGAAACCAGCCTCTTTTCTGCACTTTCTACGCCACGAACATAGCAGAGTAACTTTCCGCTATGGGCTATAATTACATAAGGAATAATCTGCTTCTTGGAGTAATCGGATTCCACCTTATTTCGAAGATCGGTATATACATTACCCCTTTTCAGGATTTGTTCTATATATGGCTTATAGTCAAAGTTTAAGCCTTGGAAAGCGCCAATGTCATCCAATAGCTTTCTATCGAACACTAAAATTCTTTCATTACTCATTAGTTTTCCTTTCTTCCTTGATCTTTGAGCATAACCAACAAACCCCGCAGTTAGCTCAATTTGCCTTTTATTAATGGGTGTTTAATGATGGAGCATGATTAATTAACGGTCCGCCTTCGCTGAAAAGCTATGGCGCGACAAGGAGGTGGCATCATGCTCCATCGGTATTGCAGCCAGTTTCTTGCATACTGTGAGTTGGCCGATTTCTCGGCGTGTTCCATCCAGGCTTTAACCATCAGGCTTAACGAATTAGCAAACTTTCTAAAAATACAGAGAATTCGGTCTGTTAAAAAAGTTCGCTATCGGTATCTAATCGATTTTGCAGCTGACTACAATGACCCCTCAATTCATGTCACAAAATCTCGGGTCTGGGCTCTAAGGCAATTTTACCATTTTTTGACGCTTCATCGGATCATACCTGAAAATATCGCCACCGGTATACCATATCCAAAAATCGAAAAAACGGTGCCACAGTTTCTCACGCAAGAGGAATCCTCCATAGGCGGACAAGTATAAGCTTTTAATTCGCCATTTCACTACCCGGGCAGACTCACTAATGGGCCAGAGAAATCTCATTATTATCATGCTGCTGGGCACACTAGGCCTTAGAACACAAACACTGATCTCCTTAAATGTCGAAGATATTGACGTCCACTATGGTCTGGTGTGGATCAGGGAAAAGGGAAATCGCCAGCGTCACATGGCGCTTCCCCACTGTATTTCTAAAATCATTCAATCCTATTTGCAATCCCTGGAACGAAAAAAACGCATCTCCCCGAGAACCCTGCACATGAATGATGAGCTTATCGAAATCCTGTGCCAGTATCTTGCTCTGCAGGATCAGTTTTGTAACAGTTGGCTCACACCATCGCTATTTGTCTCAAAAAAGGGCAACCGGCTGGCAATTCGTACCATGGAAGACAATCTAAAAAAAATCCTGCTTTACGTCCCGTTTGAGGTGCCATTCAATATCTCATGCCACACGCTGCGTCATAGCATGGTTTATCCGCCTCTGGAGGGCTTCCCATCTGAATGATAATAATGTTTCCTGGTAATACAAAGCATCCTCGGTCATTCTTCAACGCGCAACACGGAACCCTATATCCACCCATCTCAAGACAGTATCCGCAAAGCAATGGAGAAACTTCCAGGCATTAAACTTGTCAAAGAACTGATACGAAAAGGAGAACTTAATTTGCGATTCCAAAAACCGTTTAGACCTAAAAGAGAATAGTGTCCTTTCTCTGTCTACTAATATTTCTTTTATTGTTAACCGTTTTTTATATCGGATAGGGAGAAGTATCTCCGAATTATCTTTTACTATCTTTACTGACAATTATTTTTCTTGAAATATTTTTTATTTTAATTCAAACTGTAAAAAATTAACTTCTTCTCATCATGTTTTATCAGAAAACGCCAATCTAATTGCGCCTAACTTTGCATCTTACTGCGGGGTTCGACTGCCTTCACCCGCGCCACCACCGAGCCTGCCGCGAAGCGCCGCCAAGCTTTCCGGCGTCGGGTGGAAGACTTGGTTAGCCGCCATAGTCTCTCAACCAAATTGAAACCATCCGATAAGTTACAAACATGACGGCTACTGTTGTGCCAAGAAAAGCTACACCTACGAACCAATACCAACCGCGATTAATGTTACGCTTTAGTTTGCTGAAAAACTTCAATGACTTATTCGCTTTTTCAGGAACTGAACGAAAAATCACTATAAAGGAGTAAGTGCTAACAGCCCAGAGTAGGCCGACAATATTCGGGATAAGAAACCGATCACTTTCATGAGACTTAGAGATGAACATGATCACGACCATTGATGCCAAGCTAATTAATCCAACAGCAATAGATGGCAGGCGAAGGATTTGAATGGCTTTAGCAATTCCCTGAAGTTTATCGATCATTTTTATTAAGGCTAACCAGTTATTCTATTGTTTTCTGCATAATATTTGAAAAAAATATCAATCGACAAGAAAAAAAGGGCATTGATATCCGGGACGTCCATAACTATGTAAATAACTTATTTATCTAATTTGATATCCGGGACGTCCATAACTATGTAAATAACTTATTTATCTAATTGGTATTTATGCTTTTTTACGATCTTTTCACCTCGACTTACGGCGTATCCTACTCCCGGCTGACTCATGCCCAATCGTTTGGCTATTTCCGTACAGGTAATCCCAATTTCTCGAACAGCCCAGTAACACAACAAATCCCTTGCGTTAACCTGGACCTTCCGCCGGCCTTTCGAATAGATTTCATTTTTTTCTATGCCGTATATCTTTGATACCCTCCGGCCGATTTTTTCAAGATCATAGCCCATACCTTTCAACTCGTAACGGCGGTCCAGCCTCTCATTTGCCTCGAATAATAATGCTGTTACAAATTCACCGTCTCCCAATATCCGCTCATCACCTTTAACCCGATCCTGACCCTTTAATCGCAATTTCTTGACCGCAGACCAACCACCCGGACTGCGTACCAAACCTCCTCCTACGAGTTCCGGCCGCCTGCCCTGGGCAATGCCTTCTTTAATATACGCAAGATAGCGCTTTCTCGCGTCTGTTACTTTCTTGCCAAAATATGAAAGCACATATTGGGTATCACACCACTTGCGTTTTTTATTCCCCGTTAAAACGCTGTGTCCGCTGTACGGGTATTTGTTCAACTCCTTAATGTCCGCTACTATTTTTGCACGCAAAGGATTTAAATGAATATAGCGGAGAAGTTCTTTAAAATATATATCCTCCTGGCAGATAATAGATTTGTATCTGTTTTGAAAAAGCTGCCCATGGCGGCGATACTTTCGGTTAAAATAGATGGCATGCCCGGTAAGCAATCTTCTCATCAAGGTGGGCATCCCGGCACCGCCACTTCGAAATAAAAAATGGGCATGATTGGACATCAAGGCCCAGGCATAACAGGCAGTCTGGGTTTGCGGTAAAAGATTTGATAAACGATCAATAAAATTATCTTTATCTTCGTCATTTCTGAATATCTTGCGACGCTCAATTCCTCGGATGATGATGTGATGCAAAACACCCGGCGCGTCAAGGCGTGCTAATCTATGCATGGGCTTCTAATAGCTAAAATGGTTACATTTGTCAAGTTATTTACTTATTTATGGACGTCCCGCATATCCTAAACGCCATGACCCTGACCATTGGGTGCATGGCGTTGTTAGCGGTTTTACATTATATTCAAAAAAGTTGTGCCGCTGTTTAAGGTATTTCATTCCTCTGTGTATGGAATGTTGTTTTCTTCACACCAATCTATAGCCTTACGTTTGAATGCTTCTCTGCGATATTGAAACCAATTTTGTTCAATGCCATATTCAAAAATATTATCCTTGAATCTTCGGAAAGCACCGCTTCCTTTGATTGAACGATACATTTTGTCTTTCAATTTTTCATCATCCAGGGATATGCAGAACTCCTCGATGATTTCATATTCATGAATGTCAAATTGAGAAGGCAATGAAATATAATCTTCTTCGGACTCAAGCACATCTATTGCCACTTGAATAGCATCCTGCTCCCAGTCTGAATAATGAGAAATATCTTCTTCATCTTCAGCAGCGGAGAAATGCTCATCAGTGACCATTACTATCTCACCTGTTTTTTTATTGAGATAGCATGAATGGAAATCAGATTGGATTTCCATTTCATCAATAATATCTTTCAATTTTACTGGTAGAGGCATTTGATTATTCTTTATTTTTGCATCCCGCTAACGGCTTGATAACCAGCCGGCAGGTTTTTAGCCGGTCTGGTTCCCTAAGAGGTTAGCGCTTTTCATTGCTCAATACCCACATTTTATTGACCGTATCATGGCCTTCTTCTCATTCTGTACACATGTATACCCTACATGCCCACAATCCATAATTACGCCTTAGATTTCAACTGCCAATTCAACTATCATCCCCCTCAGCAGACGCGTTCCTGCTTTCTGTTTCCAGTGCGTTCAATGCATCCTCTTTCCGGGAGATCTCATCTTCCAAGGCTTCAATCGCCATTATTTGGTGGGGTCTGACGGAATGCATGGGTAAGGCGGCCTCTCGTTCGGCCAGTTCTGCTTTCAACCGGCGAATGTCTTCCTGAAGCTGTTGAATGGTTGCGTTCATTGCGCTTCCTCGACCATGTTTTGCGACGGCATCCACGACATCGCCGTCTTTCGCGTTGTGTTATGCCGCATATTTAGAGTGTATCCATACGGGTCGTTCGGATTGCGGATTGGGGTCGGGCCACGTGAACATGTTGATATTTATAAATTAACGTTCCAAAAATAGGTATTTTTTGCTCTTAAGACTTACATTTCGCTCTTTGAAAAAATATTTTTACAGTTATTGGAAATTATTCTGACAAACCAATCAGGTATATGTGAATTGCCACCAACTGGGCTGAAGATTTTTGTACACCGAGCTTGGGACATCT
>Ga0222626_1000899_pt1 | contig 14933 bp, 24 predicted proteins | sample AntAcemetageno91_FD_179862 | JGI IMG/M metagenome (GOLD analysis project Ga0222626, IMG submission 179862) | Saline water microbial communities from Ace Lake, Antarctica - #91 | ecosystem: Environmental > Aquatic > Non-marine Saline and Alkaline > Saline | place: Antarctica: Ace Lake | collected...
TGGGCGCTGCATTCCTGCCGGGAACTGCTTTTATCTGGCACCACCTGCTGCTGTGACGGTTATTTTTATGAAGATTATGTGGCAAAAGGGGTCGAAAAATCGGGCATTCGGGCGGTTTTAGGCCAGGGGGTCATGGATTTTCCCGCACCTGGAGTTCCAGATCCCGGTGAAAATATCGCCATTGCAGAAAAATTCATTGATAAATGGAAAAATAAAAATCCCCTAATCCATCCCTCCATTTTTTGTCATTCCCCTTACACCTGTTCGGCCAGAACCCTTAAACGCGCCAAAGAGATGGCGGACTCCCAGGAGGTTCTTTTTCAGATTCATGTGGCAGAAACCCGCAATGAAATGGAAACAGTCCTTTCCAACCAGGGAGAGAGAGCAGATTCTGTGGTGCAATATCTGGATGGGCTTGATATTTTGGATCGCCATACCCTCATGGTTCACTGTGTATGGCTGGATGAAAAAGACATTGATATTGTAAAAAGAAAAAATTCCCCTGTGGTGCATTGCCCTGAAAGCAATATGAAGCTGGCATCGGGGATCGCACCGGTGCAGTCTTTCATGGCAGCGGGCATAGAAGTGGGCCTGGGAACGGATGGCAGTGCCAGTAATAATGATCTGGATCTTTTTTCAGAAATGGATATGGCGGCAAAGCTTCAGAAGGTGGCCCTGTATGATCCCTGTGTTCTCAAGGCAAAATCCGTGGTGGAGATGGCCACCCTGGGCGGTGCTCGGGTGTTGGGCCTGGATCATCGCATCGGATCTCTTGCCGTGGGAAAACAGGCGGATCTGATTGCCATTAATCTGCGCCAACCCCATCTGGTGCCCTTGTATGATCCCTATTCCATGCTTGTTTACAATGCCAGGGGATCAGATGTGACTCATGTGATGGTGGCTGGTTTTTTCCGGATTGAAAAACGAATATGGATGGCCGACTAAAGATCCTATGATAATTGGCTGGAAAATATTTTGCAGCAAACAACAAGCCGCCTTTGGCACGCTTTGTGGTGCCAGAACCTTGTTCTTAAGGTATTGACATTATTGAGTTGACTGAACTCTCTTTATCATGTTTTCAACGTCAGGCATTGCATTCATTGTTATTAAGTGTACTGAGGGGTGTTTATTTATGAAAACCCTAAATACTTGATCTGCAAAGGCTTGTCCAATTTGTGTGACACCCTCAAAATCTAAGATAACTTCAGTAAATCTGTCAAATCTTAAAATTAATCGTTTTGCCTGAGATCTTGAAAGTAAAGACTCGCCTTCATGCTGCATAAGCTTTACCGGAATACGCGTTTTGTGAAAGCTGGGGTCTTTGTCTGGATCAGAAAATTCATCAAAAATTTCTTTCAACAACCTTGGCGATCTTTTATCAATTGTCATACAAACTATAGTTCCTGGTATATCTCCTGGTAGTTCTAACATAGTCCCATCCTTATTCCCGAAGCCCGCAAAAGTTAATTCATGTGAAAGGATAAAAAAGGAATCAAATACCCTGGATGTGAAGAATATCCCCTCTCCAGAATGGTTGTCAGGGTCAGAAGTAAACTTCCCTTTTGCAAGCTCTAAGATAGACTGGTTTGGATGCATAAGCCCCAAATCATCTTGAATTTTTTTAAAAACACCTATTCCATCGTCCGCCACCCTTATATCAACAGTAAAGAAATCAACAACAAGATTAATCTTTAGAGACATTGCCTCGGAATGATCGATTACATTATTGACCATTTCCGTAAAACCATACTGGCAAATGTTCTTTACATTAATATTGAGATCTTTTAACAATGGGGCCAAACAGTTCGACCAAAGCACATCTTCTTCCAACCCATCATTTTTATAATGCCAAGAAGAGGTGGTTTTGAATAGTTGATAATTAGGGTGTTTCCCCGCACCAAGTTTTTCAATGATCTTATCTTTAATCAACTCATTAATGTATCTATAGATAGTTGGTCTTGAAATTTTAAAATGATTACAGACAACTCCTGTTAAATCATTCGGATGATCGGAAACATGGTTAATAATAAAGATTTTAATCGCTTCAACCACTTCTTTAGTAAACTTCATCTCCTATCCTCATGTCTTATTATAAATATAAATATCATTATTTATCATATTCAATAAAGATTAAAATATTAATCAAGGAATGTCAAGAGGTTGTTCATGTATGATTTTGATGAATTATGGGGTGTGTTTGAAATATTCAGATTTATCATAAGATGGGCCACTATACGGGAAATACTGATCCTAATTTTTTGTGTTGAAATTAACATTGAGGCTGAAATGCAGTTGTTTTTTTGATTTTATTGTTATATTGGTATTTATGATTCCGTCAATATATTGCCAGAATCATCTTAAAAATGCCCGAAAAGTCGTTATTTCAGATTTCAACACAAAGAGTTAGGGTCAGTTTTTTTTAAAAAAAGGTTTCAACTAATTTTGGAAGGGTCTTTTTTATATTCATAAGCCCAAATTTATTCATGTGCCAACGTATAGTTCGTGAAGAGATGGCTGTTTCCCGAGTTTTATTTATTACTTCTGTGAGTGCTTGACTTGAGATGGAATGGCCTGTGATTGCTCTGGCTGCAAAATTTTGAATGAGCTCGGCCTTCACCGATAAATCAACACTATGTTTGAATTTTGAGGCTATTTTATCAATTTTAAAACTTTAATTCACGCATGCTTGCCGAAAGGACACTTTACACCATCACTACCGGATTTGGGCCACCATTTAAAATTTCCTTCAGACAGCCTTTTTTGACACATCCAGAATCCCTGACCGTCATAACAAAGAATCTTCATGGAGGTTCGACCACGGTTGAGAAAAACAAACAGGTACCCTGAAAACGGATCTGATTTGAGTATCGTCTTACAAAGACGGGCAAGACCATCAATTCCCTTTCGGAAATCAACCGGTTCCACGGCAAGCATGATTTTCATCTGTGGGGTAATTTGAATCATGATCACCTCATCCAAAAAGATTTACCCAGCTCAAGCAGGTCAAAATCGGTTTTGCCCCTGAAGCACATCCTCATTTTTGCACCCTTGCCGTCTTCCATTTCCACCACACATTCCGATACTGGCGGGCAGGGAGATGAGAAATCCAACTCCACAAACGTTGGGACGGGTTTGTTGGAGGGGACGCTCGCCTTTTCAATTTTGTTTTTTACACGTTTCTTTAAATCCGTATGGCTCAGAGACAGTGTCGTAGAAATTTTGCCGACGCTGAATTCGGGGTATAGTACGATTGCCTCTTCCCATAGGTTCTGGGGTATGCGACGTCCCTTAGCTTTGCTGGATCGCCACCCTTCAAATGATAACTTTACCTTATTCAATGCGGATGGTCTTTCTGTCATGCTTTCTTGATTCATATCGCCTCCTTTGCATGGTTTGAATTTGGAGGCAATTTTATCAATTTTAAAACTTTAATTCACGCATGCTTGCCGAAAGGACACGAAGAATCAATATGGCAACGGTTACACGCTTATATTTTGTTTCAATCCTTGTTTTCATGGAAGAGGCACTGGAAGTAGCATCGGAGAACGGTAGCAGATTCCTGATTTTGCTGTTTCAATCCTTGTTTTCATGGAAGAGGCACTGGAAGTTGAGCGACGCTATGATCAACACGGCGATCCGGGGTTTCAATCCTTGTTTTCATGGAAGAGGCACTGGAAGTTAAGCACACTTGACGGCGGATTGACAGAGGCAAAGTGTTTCAATCCTTGTTTTCATGGAAGAGGCACTGGAAGTTTGACTTGCCTTGTATTGTTTCATGCCTTAATTTGTTTCAATCCTTGTTTTCATGGAAGAGGCACTGGAAGCAACAGAATGGAGCGCAACCCAGGCAGCCGAAGCGCTGTTTCAATCCTTGTTTTCATGGAAGAGGCACTGGAAGAACCCATGGCGGCTGTCTGCACTTCCAGGTTCTTGTTTCAATCCTTGTTTTCATGGAAGAGGCACTGGAAGTCGGGTTGGGGAACAACTTTCCAGTGCGCTGGGAAGTTTCAATCCTTGTTTTCATGGAAGAGGCACTGGAAGGTTCTCCCCATCTTCTTTTATAATATCGTTGTATTCGTTTCAATCCTTGTTTTCATGGAAGAGGCACTGGAAGTGAATGCTTGACGAGGAATCAAAACTGATATAGATGTTTCAATCCTTGTTTTCATGGAAGAGGCACTGGAAGTTCCCGGTTCCAGGGGTGCCCCGGTTACGGTACCGGGTTTCAATCCTTGTTTTCATGGAAGAGGCACTGGAAGAAATCCGGTGTAGCTGCAGGCGTTGTTCCTCTGGGGTTTCAATCCTTGTTTTCATGGAAGAGGCACTGGAAGTCAACATATTGGGAAGGTCTGAAATACAACGATATTAGTTTCAATCCTTGTTTTCATGGAAGAGGCACTGGAAGGCCTTTGCAAGTTTAATCTTTTTTGATGTCTTCACGAGTTTCAATCCTTGTTTTCATGGAAGAGGCACTGGAAGCTATAAAAAAATGGCTGTATAAACTGGTTATTGAGTTTCAATCCTTGTTTTCATGGAAGAGGCACTGGAAGCCATTGCGGCATAGTCTTTTTGAGTCATGTAATTTAGTTTCAATCCTTGTTTTCATGGAAGAGGCACTGGAAGTTTAATTGCTTAATTATTAAATTACCCAATTCAAAGTTTCAATCCTTGTTTTCATGGAAGAGGCACTGGAAGTATATTTGTTTCCCCCTTGCTGAGCGCTGGCAACTCGTTTCAATCCTTGTTTTCATGGAAGAGGCACTGGAAGGTTCTTGAATTGTGTGAAGAATATGAAGAAATTTAGTTTCAATCCTTGTTTTCATGGAAGAGGCACTGGAAGCGGAACTATAAATTTTGGTACATTAGTATATATCATGTTTCAATCCTTGTTTTCATGGAAGAGGCACTGGAAGACACTGTCAGCTCGGCCATCGTGTTTCTCAAGCCGTTTCAATCCTTGTTTTCATGGAAGAGGCACTGGAAGGCTATAATCCATGCTCCGCCTTGCATCTTGTTAGTTTGTTTCAATCCTTGTTTTCATGGAAGAGGCACTGGAAGAAGGGATCAAGTCACTGCTAAGGTGAGTTGCATGGATGTTTCAATCCTTGTTTTCATGGAAGAGGCACTGGAAGCAGTTCCCATAACCCATCCCCAGTGGAGAATTCGGGGTTTCAATCCTTGTTTTCATGGAAGAGGCACTGGAAGAAAACCTTCTTTATTTCTGAGATGAGGCGCAACGGGGTTTCAATCCTTGTTTTCATGGAAGAGGCACTGGAAGATGTAAGCGTACTAATACCCCCTCAAACCCATTTAAATGTTTCAATCCTTGTTTTCATGGAAGAGGCACTGGAAGAACGTCGATCCCCCTGGCTACCTTTTCCATTTTTAGTTTCAATCCTTGTTTTCATGGAAGAGGCACTGGAAGCTACATCTATCTAATTTTAGAACCTACATTTAATTGTTTCAATCCTTGTTTTCATGGAAGAGGCACTGGAAGTTGTTTTCAATCTCCTGGATGTGAAATCAGAACTTAGTTTCAATCCTTGTTTTCATGGAAGAGGCACTGGAAGTCATACCATTTAAAAAAGGAATTTTATCATGACGCCATGTTTCAATCCTTGTTTTCATGGAAGAGGCACTGGAAGTGTAAATGCCGTGAAAGCCCACGGAAAAACCATTGAGAGTTTCAATCCTTGTTTTCATGGAAGAGGCACTGGAAGAGATTTTTCATGAAATTGCCTTGAACTTGTCCATTACTGTTTCAATCCTTGTTTTCATGGAAGAGGCACTGGAAGGATCATCCTGGTTTCCCATGTTGGCAATTTCACCATGTTTCAATCCTTGTTTTCATGGAAGAGGCACTGGAAGCCATATAACGCCGGGAGCTGGCGCTTTTAGGAGGGGTCGTTTCAATCCTTGTTTTCATGGAAGAGGCACTGGAAGGGTAACACCGGCTCCATCTGCCCAGGACATGAAAAGGTTTCAATCCTTGTTTTCATGGAAGAGGCACTGGAAGCTGGTACATCTACCGCTAAGCCATAACCACAGAGTTTCAATCCTTGTTTTCATGGAAGAGGCACTGGAAGCTGAATATTCAAGATAGTATTTCCAGCTATTCTTAGTTTCAATCCTTGTTTTCATGGAAGAGGCACTGGAAGGGAATATGAGATAAATTTCTAATAATGATTGAGTCCTGTTTCAATCCTTGTTTTCATGGAAGAGGCACTGGAAGACAGCAACTCCACCCGAGCATCACAAAGCAATTTTGTTTCAATCCTTGTTTTCATAGAAGAGGCACTGGAAGGTTTCATGTTATTTCCTTCCTTCTTTTGTATATCCAAGTTTCAATCCTTGTTTTCATGGAAGAGGCACTGGAAGACAGGCGATTACCGATGGATTCATACCGGAAATATTGAGTTTCAATCCTTGTTTTCATGGAAGAGGCACTGGAAGTTTTTGGTCTTTTTTGGCGCGCTGGTTCCGTGTATGTTTCAATCCTTGTTTTCATGGAAGAGGCACTGGAAGCTCATGCTGGGGGCAGATGGCCCAACACCTTCCTTATGGCTTTGTTTCAATCCTTGTTTTCATGGAAGAGGCACTGGAAGGTGTCCCGGGCAAGCCAGCAATGGTTCCGATTTCAGAGTTTCAATCCTTGTTTTCATGGAAGAGGCACTGGAAGGATTGCATGTATTTGATTGAAGAATTATTCGATATATGTTTCAATCCTTGTTTTCATGGAAGAGGCACTGGAAGTGCAAATTTAACAAGGTTAAAATATTTATAATCAGGTTTCAATCCTTGTTTTCATGGAAGAGGCACTGGAAGTCCATATCCCCAATTCATACCAATAATCTGAGGGGTGTTTCAATCCTTGTTTTCATGGAAGAGGCACTGGAAGATGAATTGTAGGTCTTTTATATATGGTTTTTGTTTTTTTTGTTTCAATCCTTGTTTTCATGGAAGAGGCACTGGAAGTCTCCGAACTCCATATTGTCTTCTTCTTCCATTTCATGTTTCAATCCTTGTTTTCATGGAAGAGGCACTGGAAGGGCAACACTGCAAAAGTTAAAAATACCAGAACGGAGTTTCAATCCTTGTTTTCATGGAAGAGGCACTGGAAGCTCATTTATTTCTTCATCCTCTCCATCATAAGAGTGTTTCAATCCTTGTTTTCATGGAAGAGGCACTGGAAGCATCGTTTGCCATTCTTGCTGCTTTCGGGCACATCGTTTCAATCCTTGTTTTCATGGAAGAGGCACTGGAAGTGCAACCCAGTGGGAAACATCCACTCGTTCTTCAATTTGTTTCAATCCTTGTTTTCATGGAAGAGGCACTGGAAGTAATGATTATGTTCGTTTTGACTTTTGCTCCTTTGAGTTTCAATCCTTGTTTTCATGGAAGAGGCACTGGAAGAGTTCGGATACATAGCAGCGGAGACTTTTTTAATGTTTCAATCCTTGTTTTCATGGAAGAGGCACTGGAAGTACTTCACACCTACACCATACTCGATTAGCAGGTTGTTTCAATCCTTGTTTTCATGGAAGAGGCACTGGAAGACTCGTTTATCTCTTCATCCTCTCCATCATAATGTCGTTTCAATCCTTGTTTTCATGGAAGAGGCACTGGAAGCCATCTCCCAAGATGGTGCCCTTTGCCCTTTCAAGATGTTTCAATCCTTGTTTTCATGGAAGAGGCACTGGAAGCATCCTAATGGGTATCTGGGAAGATATTCTTTTGACTGTTTCAATCCTTGTTTTCATGGAAGAGGCACTGGAAGAAAAGTTTCTGTGTTTTGTGAAAAACTGACCCATTGTGTTTCAATCCTTGTTTTCATGGAAGAGGCACTGGAAGAGCACACCAGAGCATAATGGGGGATTTTTAATTCTGTTTCAATCCTTGTTTTCATGGAAGAGGCACTGGAAGAGGCCGGAGCAAAATCAACAAATCATAACTTGGATATGGAGTTTCAATCCTTGTTTTCATGGAAGAGGCACTGGAAGTGGTATTCGAACCAAGGTATTTTTTATGATAATAATTTGTTTCAATCCTTGTTTTCATGGAAGAGGCACTGGAAGCAAGGGGATCATCCCCGGTAGGTCAACCCCTTTCCGTTTCAATCCTTGTTTTCATGGAAGAGGCACTGGAAGATTATGTTCATTGTGACATATGGCAACAAAACAGAAGTTTCAATCCTTGTTTTCATGGAAGAGGCACTGGAAGATGCATGGCCATCAAGGTATGCTAAAACCGCTTGTTGTTTCAATCCTTGTTTTCATGGAAGAGGCACTGGAAGGCCAGAGCCCGGCAGGCCAGAGCCCGGCAGGCCCGGTGTTTCAATCCTTGTTTTCATGGAAGAGGCACTGGAAGACCGGTCAAAAACATGCCCTTTTCCATTCTATCGGTGTTTCAATCCTTGTTTTCATGGAAGAGGCACTGGAAGCAGCTTACCCATGGAAATGATAAGTTTCCCAATTGCTTGTTTCAATCCTTGTTTTCATGGAAGAGGCACTGGAAGGGATTTATAGTTTCGTATTTTACTCGTTTTTTCAGGTTTCAATCCTTGTTTTCATGGAAGAGGCACTGGAAGTTTATGGCAATGAAAAGGGTAGCCTTGAGATTACAGTGTTTCAATCCTTGTTTTCATGGAAGAGGCACTGGAAGCCTGGTGCTACTCTGTGGTGGTGCCATACCCAGGTAGTTTCAATCCTTGTTTTCATGGAAGAGGCACTGGAAGTTACGTTGATGACCCGCTCAAGGGCCGTAAAGAGTGTTTCAATCCTTGTTTTCATGGAAGAGGCACTGGAAGGTAAGAAAGAGATACGTCCATTGTGATTGTTCCCGGGTTTCAATCCTTGTTTTCATGGAAGAGGCACTGGAAGTGCTGTTCCTTGAAAAAGGAGCCGAACTTATAGAAATTGTTTCAATCCTTGTTTTCATGGAAGAGGCACTGGAAGGACTTTTGCTCATTCGACAAGAATACAGATGTTAGTTTCAATCCTTGTTTTCATGGAAGAGGCACTGGAAGTAAAAAAGAGGTGAATGAAGGGATAAAATAAGGCGTGTTTCAATCCTTGTTTTCATGGAAGAGGCACTGGAAGAAACATGATATTTTTAACTTATTGATATCATTACATGTTTCAATCCTTGTTTTCATGGAAGAGGCACTGGAAGTTGGCGGGTGAAAAAGGTATTAAGCCTGCGGTAATGCGTTTCAATCCTTGTTTTCATGGAAGAGGCACTGGAAGTGGGCGAACCGAGTTAACAACTGCAACAACCTGGGGTTTCAATCCTTGTTTTCATGGAAGAGGCACTGGAAGGGTGTGCTGTGTGGATCTGTGGGTGTCTAATAAGGTGGTTTCAATCCTTGTTTTCATGGAAGAGGCACTGGAAGCATAGTCCAACGCTGTGTAAGCAGTTCCTGAATAAGTTTCAATCCTTGTTTTCATGGAAGAGGCACTGGAAGACGGTATAATTGCAGGCCATGGCAGGCTTGAAGCAGCGTTTCAATCCTTGTTTTCATGGAAGAGGCACTGGAAGAGAGAGGCCGTTGATGGCGAAGTTATACCAGGATTCGTTTCAATCCTTGTTTTCATGGAAGAGGCACTGGAAGAATGGGGCTCCCCTCCGACTGCCTGAAAACTTTTGAGTTTCAATCCTTGTTTTCATGGAAGAGGCACTGGAAGTGTTGGGGCAGTTGGGTTGTGCGTCTTGGAATTGTTGTTTCAATCCTTGTTTTCATGGAAGAGGCACTGGAAGAGGGGATAAATAATATGAACCATGTTACAGAAATAGTTTCAATCCTTGTTTTCATGGAAGAGGCACTGGAAGTGGTGATAATGACTGTCTTTTCGGTTGCTGGGATTAAGTTTCAATCCTTGTTTTCATGGAAGAGGCACTGGAAGTGGTTATAATGGAGGATGCTATCAATCATAGTTACGTTTCAATCCTTGTTTTCATGGAAGAGGCACTGGAAGTTTGAGTTTGTTTTCATTTTGGCTCCTCTATGTCAATGTTTCAATCCTTGTTTTCATGGAAGAGGCACTGGAAGGCCATATGTTTTTTTCTCCTAATGCAATTTAATCAAAGTTTCAATCCTTGTTTTCATGGAAGAGGCACTGGAAGTTCCTGGCTCATCAATTCTCTTTGCAGGAATGTTGGGTTTCAATCCTTGTTTTCATGGAAGAGGCACTGGAAGTGTAAATGCTCCTGGTATGTGAGGAGACAAGAAGAGTTTCAATCCTTGTTTTCATGGAAGAGGCACTGGAAGTTTTAATGATCAGTCTGAAACTGATGCCATTGCAGAGTTTCAATCCTTGTTTTCATGGAAGAGGCACTGGAAGATTTATTGATTTATCCGGGATATCCTTCATAACATCGTTTCAATCCTTGTTTTCATGGAAGAGGCACTGGAAGCGCAATGATCTTTGGCGGTGGGTGTCTGCTTATCCAGTTTCAATCCTTGTTTTCATGGAAGAGGCACTGGAAGATAACTCGGCTATATGTTTGTATATCGGTATCATTTTGTTTCAATCCTTGTTTTCATGGAAGAGGCACTGGAAGAATAGAAGCAAGGCCATATCAGGCTAAAGCTCTGGAGTTTCAATCCTTGTTTTCATGGAAGAGGCACTGGAAGGGATCGGGAAAAACCACTGTCATGGGCGAACTGGAGTTTCAATCCTTGTTTTCATGGAAGAGGCACTGGAAGCCGGGTCCTTAGTGGGTATCGGTTTTAATCGGTCCGTTTCAATCCTTGTTTTCATGGAAGAGGCACTGGAAGTTTATTGATTTATCCGGGATATCCTTCATAACATCGTTTCAATCCTTGTTTTCATGGAAGAGGCACTGGAAGTTCTCCGCCGGATAGCGACGAATATGACAGATATGTTTCAATCCTTGTTTTCATGGAAGAGGCACTGGAAGATCAAGTAATTCTCTACCATATCGGACATGGACGAAAGTTTCAATCCTTGTTTTCATGGAAGAGGCACTGGAAGAGAATCTAATGGCATTGAAGATGCTATTTGGGCGCTGTTTCAATCCTTGTTTTCATGGAAGAGGCACTGGAAGATGTACACTCGGTCATGATTACATGCCGGTCATAGTTTCAATCCTTGTTTTCATGGAAGAGGCACTGGAAGTTTGTTTCTCCCTTCATTTATTTATACTTCCTATCGTTTCAATCCTTGTTTTCATGGAAGAGGCACTGGAAGTTCCCCCCTTATTAATTTACGGACTTTTGAAATATGTTTCAATCCTTGTTTTCATGGAAGAGGCACTGGAAGTTGTTGCAATTTTAACAACAATACGTGTGATCATAAAGGGTTTCAATCCTTGTTTTCATGGAAGAGGCACTGGAAGGATCCGTGGTCTTAGGGAGGAGGTATCACACTGGGGTTTCAATCCTTGTTTTCATGGAAGAGGCACTGGAAGCCATGTTTCATAGGCTTTCTGTTTGCGGTTTTTTGTTTCAATCCTTGTTTTCATGGAAGAGGCACTGGAAGTCATATGTGTGTTCGGTTTGCAAGCGCATAATTAGGTTTCAATCCTTGTTTTCATGGAAGAGGCACTGGAAGCCGTTGACATTGGCTGTTTTTTAATATATTTACATGTTTCAATCCTTGTTTTCATGGAAGAGGCACTGGAAGCCAACCCGCGGCCATCGGTAATGTCTTCATATAATTGTTTCAATCCTTGTTTTCATGGAAGAGGCACTGGAAGGCCACGTATGCGTGGTTCCGGTGTAACCATACCTGGTTTCAATCCTTGTTTTCATGGAAGAGGCACTGGAAGTCGACATCAACAACCCCCTTCATGTTTTCAGTTACGGTGTTTCAATCCTTGTTTTCATGGAAGAGGCACTGGAAGTTTTTCGGGATGTGGTTTTAATTGGCTTTGAATGGGTTTCAATCCTTGTTTTCATGGAAGAGGCACTGGAAGAGAGTTGGCGAACGCTTTTGACACGAAGGCCACGCGATGTTTCAATCCTTGTTTTCATGGAAGAGGCACTGGAAGTTGAGCGGGATATGGTAGAACATAAAGGTGAATGTGTTTCAATCCTTGTTTTCATGGAAGAGGCACTGGAAGAATCCATAGCCAGGAGGGCAAATCATGAAAGACGAGTTTCAATCCTTGTTTTCATGGAAGAGGCACTGGAAGCAACATGCCTGCCCAATACGTTTTTAGCCTGATGAGTTTCAATCCTTGTTTTCATGGAAGAGGCACTGGAAGCCTGCGGACAGAAATGGAGGAGGAAGGGAAATCGGAGTTTCAATCCTTGTTTTCATGGAAGAGGCACTGGAAGTTGTTGTTATGTAGCAGTTACAATGCTTAACATAGCCGTTTCAATCCTTGTTTTCATGGAAGAGGCACTGGAAGGAAAAACAACAACAACAGAGGAGAATTAAACAATGGGTTTCAATCCTTGTTTTCATGGAAGAGGCACTGGAAGATGAAAAACTTGATTGGATCATACAAAAGAAAATATGTTTCAATCCTTGTTTTCATGGAAGAGGCACTGGAAGAATTCGAAGCATCGTTGTTCAAGTTCAGGTTGAAGTTTCAATCCTTGTTTTCATGGAAGAGGCACTGGAAGTTGCATCCTAACATCTCCGCCCGGTTCAGTCAGCCTGTTTCAATCCTTGTTTTCATGGAAGAGGCACTGGAAGACACCGGCACCCGCTACTCACACTCACCGATGAATGTTTCAATCCTTGTTTTCATGGAAGAGGCACTGGAAGGTTAAAGACAGTGACATTGGATAGCTTAGATGATTGTTTCAATCCTTGTTTTCATGGAAGAGGCACTGGAAGGTGAGCCTGGGGGATTGGGAAATGCTTGAACGATGTTTCAATCCTTGTTTTCATGGAAGAGGCACTGGAAGCCTACGACATTGTAATAATCATAATCCCAGCTAAGTTTCAATCCTTGTTTTCATGGAAGAGGCACTGGAAGTATTTGAAAAAGTAAGAACCGCTGGATTGATTGAAGTTTCAATCCTTGTTTTCATGGAAGAGGCACTGGAAGAAATTTGGGGCAGATGTTGAAGAGTTGATCGCTGATTGTTTCAATCCTTGTTTTCATGGAAGAGGCACTGGAAGGCTATCGCTGCGCGAGGCTTGATGGTTAATAATATAGTTTCAATCCTTGTTTTCATGGAAGAGGCACTGGAAGGCGGCCATCGGCAGTGGCGTGCAGCGGCTTCGATTCGGTTTCAATCCTTGTTTTCATGGAAGAGGCACTGGAAGATCTCCGCACACCCTTGTGAATGCCCCTGTTTTTGTTTCAATCCTTGTTTTCATGGAAGAGGCACTGGAAGCTAACGCCTGCTTATATATCATTCATATTGACTGGGTTTCAATCCTTGTTTTCATGGAAGAGGCACTGGAAGAGCTATTTTCCGATTTTTAGTTTCAATCCTTGTCTTCATGGAAGAGGCACTGGAAGAATTTCCCCATTCCAGTAACGCAGCAATTATTCGCATTTCCGCTGAATAAGTATTTCAGCATGCCTATTCTTTATGACAAAAATAAATGCGAATAATTTTTGCGTTGATGGATTTGTATAAAAAATAGCTTCAATATTTCCTGTAGTACCAAGGGATATAAGAGCATTAAAGAATCTACAAAAACAAATTGTCAAAGAGCCACATTCATAGCTAAAACATTTATTATATGTAAATACCATTAAATTAATGGGTTTCATAGTCTTACAACCTATTGATAATATAAGGAGAGTAAGCTCAAACCTGCATTTCACAAATATTTTTATAGCAGCAGTCATTACATCTACTCACAATTTTGGTTGCATTTGGATAATTACAATCCCGAATTATCAAAGCAATATTTTCTAAAATCATTTTAAGTTCACAAAAATCATCAGGTGTGATATCGACCTCAAGAAGCTTATTTTTACTTCTGGTATATACAACAAACCCTTTTAGAACGTCAACCCCATAATTCTCTTTTATCAAGTACGCATAAAATACAAGTTGATACTTATAAGTTCTATAAAGTTTTTTTTCATATTTCGCATATTTATAATCAAGAGGTGCTGCTGTACCATCATCTAAAAACAAAATTTCATCAACAACACCTCGCATACCTTTTCCAGACGACAAATAGACATCGGACTCTTTGCTGATCTGTCCTATTTTTTTACGTAAATAATCCGGATTTATTTTTCTGACGTCTTCATGTATCCGCCTTCCCTTTTCTACTTTGAATCTTTTGTCCTGATTTTGATCAATACCCAAAACATATTCAAAATAGGTAAACCTTGGGCAGTAAAGATATTCGATCATATGGCTTGCTGTAATGGAATACTCTGTTGATTCATTCATCTCTAAGATATCCACTCCATAAACATATTAAAAAATATAGTCAATAACTTCCTGATCTCTCTTAAAACCTGTTTTCATGTCATAATGATTATCCAGAATAATACCGGTAATAAACCAAATTTTTCCCAAGGATTCATCATAACCGGATTTTTTGGCACTTCTTTCCGGAATGTTAATCAAATAAGGTGCCATTTTTTTATAAATCTCTTTCAAGTGTATTCTTTTCTCAAATGGATCAGAGTAGGATTGCTCCATTGTCTCTTCATATTTTTTGAATATAATTTCTGCCTCACTGTCAGTTTCAATAAAGGCTGAAACCACTGGAAAAGAGTCAATTAGCTGAAAAACGGGATCACTATTGTCTTTATTTTTGACAAATGCTGTCTTCAACATCATTTTACCAATATTCTCAAGTATTTTTTCAGACTCTTCACCAATCCCATAACTTACAATTTTTTTAAAATACTCCTTGGATAAGAATAAGAATTCCTTTTCTTCAAAAAATGGTTTTGCCCTGAGTATTGCAAAGGTTGAATCAATAAGGACATCATCATATATGTATGAATAAAAGGGTTTTTTGCCGTTTGTTAATACA
>Ga0222626_1000900_pt1 | contig 14924 bp, 12 predicted proteins | sample AntAcemetageno91_FD_179862 | JGI IMG/M metagenome (GOLD analysis project Ga0222626, IMG submission 179862) | Saline water microbial communities from Ace Lake, Antarctica - #91 | ecosystem: Environmental > Aquatic > Non-marine Saline and Alkaline > Saline | place: Antarctica: Ace Lake | collected...
CTCTCCTGTATACCGCTATACAGCTTGAGAACTTTGTTCTGACCCAAAAAGAGATCTTCCAACCTCCGGGAAATCTCAATGCCGCAGCAAGCTAAACAAATTCAAAGCCAGCCTTCTGGAACTCCCGAACAATTGAGATTAGGTCTTCGTTTTTACTGTTCACTTCTGGGATGTAGTACCACGCCCGGCCGTCAGCCAGAAGCTTTCAGGCTCCTTCTAGGAAGTGCCCAATTTACCTGAGACTTTTTTCGATGATGTCCCATCTGTCTTTATAGCGCTGAAAGGCAGACTCCTTAAAAGCACCATGCAAAGAGTCCCATCTCTTTGGGCGTATTCCGTTGTGTTTTGCAAGATAAGCCTTATGGTCCCTTGCACACATATTACGTAGTGAAGACCATCTAAGGATATAGTATTGATCTGCCCCATTAGGGTCGATCGCGACGAAGACAAAGACAAGATTCTTAACCGAACATGGCTTTAATCGTCCGATAATCTGGCGTTTACCTTTGAAGGAGATTTCAAAAAACTGCGTAATATTGCTGAATTGCCAAGACGAACTTCTACTAGCTTTAACTTGAACAGAGACGTGTTTGCCAGACTCATTCGAAGCGATGATATCGTAATGAGGCACGTTCCCCGTAAATGTGGTTGCGATGAGGCCCCGTCGCGACAGTTCAGCAGCAACTAAATATTCGCCAGTCTGTCCTACAAGCTTATTGCTACGTCCCGTTGCCATGTTTTTCTCCTGTTATTTGTGGCCATTTAAAATCAGCCAATTTGAAGACCTCAACAATTGGGTAGAATATCTCGGTACAAAAGGCAGGTCTGCTCATGGGGAATTATATCAAAGGAGAGCTCAGGATCACACCCCAAATAATAAGTCTGTAAAGCAGCTGCTCTCGAATTTAAGTTCTAAAAATACCTCCCTACCCGGGAGGTTTCTTCTTGCGTAAGTAAGACTAAATAGGTACACTTTTTACCTTCCGCTTGTTTCTACTCCTTTAGCTATATACGAGACAGGTGACTGTTTGCGTTCGGGTAATCCTTCACCGGCGTTGATTAATTGCTTTACATCATGGCTGACTAGATAGGGCCATATAAAAAATCAGGGTCTTCGGAAGCTTGGAGAAGAGGTGGGAGGGATAATCGCTGGCGGCTTAACGCATACTCATCAGCGGATCCAGGACAGCATGAAGAAAGATAAAAAGCTATTTCAACCAGTGAACCGGATTTATCAAGAGATTATTAGTCAATAGTCAGGGTTTGATCCTGATTTTTTTGTTAGTCAATAGGTCGGGGTTTGACCCTGATTTTTTTGAAGAGGGATATATTATGACTCCGTAAGCGGAAATCTATAACCTTACAAGAATATTTCCGAAGATTTTTTATATTTGATTAATTGATAATTCGAGATTTTGTAGGTGTCTATAAATATTGCAGGTAAAAGGTAGGGTGCAACCATGGAATTGATTGATTTTAAATATATAGATAATTTTGGAGATCTAGAATCGAAAATAAAGATTGATTTTGTTAATAGCAAATCATCGAGAATATATCTCAGGAAGTTAGAAAGGATATCTCAATTAGCAGAAGATAAGCTTAGAAATGTATTTAGGAGATTCCCCTTATTCTCAGGCCATGGCATAGAACATGCATATTCAGTAGTCACATATTTAAATGTTCTAACTCAAATAGTCAAAGAGATAACCGACCCTCTTAATTACAAAGAACTTTATTATTTATATTCTGCTGGGTTCTTACATGATATTGCTTTGTCGGTACCAGATAAAGGTAGTCCATTAGAACGTGAGTGCAATAATGCCGCGAAATATCTTAAAGCGCTTAACATATTTGATGAAAGATATTCTAGTACTAACTGGCAAAGAACGTATCATCATAAATTTGCACCGGAAATGATTAAAAAAATGTTTATGGGTGATGCTAAATTTAAAAAGCTAACAGGAAGAAATCTCAAAAAGGATATAAGGATAATCGGTTTAATATCAGAAGGACATCGCAGGGCTCCTCTTGATGATGATAAATATATGAGCTCTCCCCATATAAGGCTAAGGACACTTATTGTGCTATTAAGAATAGCAGATGCTATGGATTTAACTAGTAGACGGATAAAAAGCCAAGAAAAATTATATGAATTCTTTAGTGATAGCATGACTTCTAATGATTTAGCTCACTGGGTTAAGCATGCAAATGTTATAAAATTTGAATTATTAAAAGAGAAAAAGTCCTATGGACTAATTCTTCATATAAAACCAACTCTCGCCATACCAAAAGACTTAAAATATAAAACCGATATAATAGAGTTTCTAAAACAACCTTTTCACCTTGTAGACAAAGATATTGATTCTGTATTTAATGCGAAATTAACTTTATGTTTTAATCCAGATTCATGCCAAAAATGTAAATACGAATTAAGCAAAAAAGATTGGGATACTGTTATTGATAAAATGAAGTCCCATGGTAAAAGCGAAAAAGTAATAATAAATGCAGTTCATACAATTATTCACGGTAGAGGAAGAATCCCTTACACCTTGAAGTATTTTATAGACTTTAAAAAAAGAGATGATTGGGCAGTAATTGTTGGAGATAGAAATCTCTATCCTCCGATGAAAGAAGAAAAATTGAAAAGAACCGCCTCGCCGATGGATCTTTTTCCAATCATTAAATCTGGATTAGGACGTAACCTAAGCGTTTATAGTGATAAAATAATTTTAAATGATCCAAATCTAATTAAAGGGAAACATATTATTATTGTTGGCGGGAACTTAGTAAATCTGCTTTCTCGCAAAGCTAATCGTGAGACAATATTTAAATTCACGCTATCTGGGAGCGCATTTAATTCATTATTCAAAATAGATTTACCGGCGTTATTCAATGTCAAAAAAATTCCAAATAAAGAAATAACAAGAATCAAAAAGGTGCTTAGAAATGAAGGCTGCTGGAAAGATATTATTAGCAAAGATATTCTTTTTACAGAGAAATATTATAAGATATTATCCGAATATAAGAACCAATTAGACATTATCTCTCCTTTTAAAACAGAGCCGATTAAACCTTTTTTCAGAGGACCAATCAATTGCGAATATCGCGGAATATTGTCACTTTGCAATCATCCAATCTCAATCAATAAAATGGCGATTATCTGTGCAGGGACATACTTTATATCGACGATAGGGATTTTGAATTTTCTATTTAGCAGTAGTAAAAATGAATTACAGAAACGACCATTAGGAGGAATTCTTAGCACTTATAGTCATCGGGCTCCAGATGACTATGATAGCCACATAGTTTTAGATGATTACTCTTCAGAATGGAACACGAAATCATACACCGTAGCGAGTCTCAAACAATGTTTTCATAAAATGCTAATAAGTGGTGAATATCTTAAACATGACTATGCCCCAGAAGTGCTTAATAATTTTCTTACTTCACTCAATAGAATACAGAAATAATTATTGGGGGCTGACCTGCCCAAGGGAACCGGGGTTATAAAAAATCAGGGTCAAAAAAAATCAGGGTCACCCATTAAAGGTTTTCGTCAAGGGTAAATTTTAGAACAAAGTTCTCCCTGGACGGCGCTAAATCACAAAACGCTGCCTATAAAAATTGATTTTGATTTAATCGGCTTCACAATCAACTCCAATCACTTATCCCACGCCTGTTACTTCGTCGGGTTTTGGATTAAGAAGTAGTTCTTAAAGAACTATTCCGTCCAGTCACCCATCTGGTTCTAGGCGGTCTTCGATCCTCTACTATTTGATAACTCCCAGGAGCCCCACGCATCAATACCGGGATTTTTTAGAGATCCTTGATGATCGCCATAATTCAGGCTCAACGCTGATCACCAGTAAGTTCCCACTCCAACATCCCCCCAAGAGCAGCATTCCCTCATTATAAAAAAAGGGGGACGGTGTTAAATAGTTAAATAACTACTTCCCCTCTATCCTGTATACCGCTATACGCTTGAGAACTTTGTTCTGACCCAAAAAGAGATCTTCCAACCTCCGGGAATTCTCCCCCGAACAGTTTAAAACATACCATTCCGACCGCCGAGCAAATCCGTCCTGTCAGTTGAAATGAACCATTCCTCCCTCCGAGATTTACTATCACTACCCTCCCCATTAAACAAAACAAGTAATACCATAAATGTTCATTTATGTGTTTTCCTCGACTAAATGCATACTCCGGAGCAAAGTAGCCACCGAATCCGCTCCAAAGTAGCCACCTAATCCGGAGCAAAGTAGCCACCGAATCCGCTCCAAAGTAGCCACCCAATCCGGAGCAAAGTAGCCGGCAATTCCGGTCCAAAGTAGCCTGCATATTCCGGAGCAAAGTGGACACCCAATCCGCTCCAAAGTGGACGCTCAATCCGGAGCAAAGTGGACACCGAATCCGCTCCAAAGTGGACACTCAATCTGGAGCAAAGCGGACACCGAATCCGTTCCAAAGTGGATACCAATTCCGGAGTCAAAGTAGCTGAAGTGGCTCCCAGGCATTCAATCTCAACGCTATTTCAGCCCAAAACAATCAGGGTCAAGCCTCGACGGGTTGTTGCTCAAACGGAATTATTGCAGTTCGGTAAATGATTAAACCACTTGCCTGTCATTCAAACGGTGTCATAATTTATAAAATGTCATCGCGATGAGTTTTGCCTGGAGGGATCAACTCCGCGACGAAGTGACCTCAATCTGTTCGTAGAATATATTGCACTTCAAGGGGTTGAGATTGCTTCGTCTCCCTCACTTCGTTCGGGGTCCTCGCAATGAAAAAAAGTAGCCTAAAATATCAATTGCGACACAGTCTGAATGACATGAAACACGCTGTATCGATTTGGGCAACGGCCCGTCATGGTTTGACCTTGGACCCTGTTTTATGCAGAATGAGTAATTTGAAATTATTTCAAAGATAACTTCTATGATAAAGAAAGAACTCAATTTCAAGCAACTTATCAGCCTGACCTTCGCCGCGTTCGGTATCCAGTTCGGCAGCGCTTTGCAGATGGCTAACATGAGCAGCATCTACAAATACCTGGGCGCGAACGTGGACAACCTGGCGTTGCTCTGGCTGGCCGCGCCGCTCACCGGATTGCTGGTTCAGCCGGTCATCGGTATGATGAGCGATAAGACCTGGTGCCGTTTCCTGGGGCGTTGGAGCCGGCGGTCCCCGTATATACTTGGCTGGGCTTTTATCGCTATGGTGGTGCTCTTTCTGATGCCTAACTCGGGCTCCCTTTTTATGGCTGCCGGTCTGCTCTGGTTCATGGATTCGGCCAACAACGGGGCGACTGAATCATTCCGTTCTCTGATAGGAGATAAAACCCCTCGAAAACAGAGGACCCGGGCCTTCGCACTCCAGACAATATTTGCCACCGCTGGAGCGGCCATTGCCGCTTTGCTCCCATGGGCTATGATCCATATTTGTGGTATTAACCCGGCCGGCGGCACTCAAGGCGCGATTCCCCTTCCCATAAAGATGGCTTTTTATATCGGGGGGGTGGCTTTCTTCCTTTCCGTCCTCTGGACTGTGCTCTCTACTCCTGAAGATCCCCCGGAGGATCTCGAGAAATGGAAGGAGGAGAAAGAGAAAAACCGGGGACCTCTGCTCAAGAAGATAACCGGTGGGGGAAAGGAGATGATAGAGAACATTAGAAAAATGCCGCCGGTGATCAGGGAATTCTATCCGGTCCAGCTCTTCAACTGGATGGGGATGTTCTGCATGTGGCTCTTCTTCGGAATCGGGATATCCCAGAATGTTTTCCATCTCCCTCCCGGGGCGGCCGTCTCCGGTCATCCACTTTTATCATTGGAACTGGAAAAAGGCGTTGCCTGGTGCGGGGTGGCTTTCGCCACCTATCAGGTGGTAGCCTTTGCCTACTCATTTTTTATCCCCGATCTGGTCCGCAAATTCGGGGGGAGGGGAACGCATGGTATCTCGCTCATCTGCGGGGGTATCGGGATGATGGCCGCTCTCTTTATCCGGACCCAATGGCCGATCCTTCTCTGCATGATCGGGGTGGGAATAACCTGGGGGAGCATTATGACCATCCCCTACGCCATGATTTCGGCCGAGGTCCCGAAGAAGAAACTGGGAGTTTATATGGGGCTCTTCAATATAACCATAACCGTTCCCCAGATTATCTGTGCTCTTCTGCTGGGTTTCGCCTCCCGGAAATTTTTTCACAACAATGCTATGGAAGTGGTCTTCTTCGGAGGGATACTCCTTTTTATCGCCGGGAGTTTAATGATCCGTCTCCAGATCAGGCATGACCGTAACCGGAAAACCGTACAGGAGCTCTAAACTGTTCTAAAATAGTTTCGAGCAGAAATTCTAAATTTACTCTCTTTTCATGAAAGATTCCCCCTCCAAGAATAACCACCTCTGGTATCGGGATGCGGTCATTTACGAAGTTCCGGTCCGGTCTTTTTGTGATAGCAATGGAGATGGTACCGGAGATCTGAAAGGATTGACCGGGAAACTTGACTACCTGCAGGAACTGGGGATCAACGCCATCTGGCTGCTTCCCTTTTACCCTTCCCCCATGAGAGACGGAGGGTACGATATCGCTGATTATCTGGGGGTTGATCCCCAATACGGGGATCTTTCCGACTTCAAGGAGTTATTAAAGGCAGCCCATGAGCGCGGGATTAGAGTTATCACGGAACTGGTTCTCAACCATACCTCCGACCGGCACGAATGGTTTCAGCGATCCCGGAGAGCAAAGCCGGATTCACCGTGGCGGGATTTTTATATCTGGAGTAAGACTCCGGAAAAATACTCGAAGGCCCGGATCATCTTCAAGGATTTTGAGAATTCCAACTGGTCCTGGGATGATCTCGCCGGAGCCTATTACTGGCATCGATTCTATTCTCATCAGCCCGATTTGAACTATGACAATCCTCTGGTGCGGGAAGAGATATTCCGGGTGGTCGATTTCTGGCTCGAGATGGGGGTGGACGGTCTCCGGCTGGACGCGGTTCCTTATCTCTTTAAACGGGAAGAAACCGACTGTGAAAACCTGCCGGAGACTCACGATTATTTAAAAGAACTGCGGGCTCACATCGACTCCCGGTTTGAAAACCGGATGCTCCTGGCCGAGGCCAATCAGTGGCCCGAAGACGCTCGCGCCTATTTCGGCTCGGGTGACGAGTGCCAGCTGGCTTTTCATTTCCCTCTCATGCCCCGGCTGTATATCGCCCTGCAGAGGGAAGACCGATCACCGGTGGTGGAGATCCTGGAGCGGACCCCGCCGATCCCGGATAACTGCCGGTGGGCGGTTTTTCTACGCAACCATGATGAGTTGACTCTGGAGATGGTAACGGAGGAGGAGCGCAAGTTCATGTACCAGCATTACGCGCCGGATCCCCGGGCCCGGATCAATTTCGGGATCCGGCGCCGTCTGGCGCCGCTCCTCAATAATTCCCGCCGCAAGATTGAGATGTTGAACCTGATCATCTTTACCCTCCCCGGTATCCCGGTGCACTATTACGGTGACGAGATAGGGATGGGGGATAACCCCGACCTACCCGACCGGGATGGGCTTCGGACCCCCATGCAATGGAGTTCGGGAATTAATGGAGGTTTCTCTTCCTCCGCTGCCGCCCGTCTCTATCTGCCCCCGATTACCGATTCCGAATTTAACTGTGAAAGGGTTAATGTTCTGGATCAGGAGAGAGATCCCCGGTCTCTTCTGAAATGGATGAGTCGACTGATCCGGATCCGGAGAAACTGCCGGACGCTCAGCCGCGGCACCCTGCGTATTCTAACGCCAGCTCCTTTTGAGATACTTGCTTTCCTCCGGTGTTGGCAGGGAGAGGATATTCTGGTCGCCGTCAATCTTTCCCCGACACCGCTGAAAGCGAAGCTGGACCTGAGAGACTATAATAAGATAATCCCGGTCGATGTTTTCCGGGGGAAGAAGTTGCCGCTCATAGGGGAAGACCCCTATCCTCTCACATTCGGTCCCCATGAATATTATCTGTTGTCATTGAGGGAGCCGGGAGAGGAATTGGGGGCATAAGCGCTGATGGCTTGACGCGTACTCATCAGCGGATGCAGGAAAAAATGAAGAAGGATAAAAAGCTATCTCGTCGAGTGAACCGAATTTATAAAGAGATCATTAGTCCATAGTCAGAGTTTGAACCTGAGCCCTTGGAATGAGCAATGGATTCAGCCCTAAGCCTACCAGGACAATTGTCGGGAAGAGCGCTATAAATGTGACAATAATTGGTGGCGGAATTGTTAAGGGTTTATCCGGCAAGAAACCGGATGATCTCCTCGATATCCGGGACTTCACCCAGTTCATATATTTTGATAAACGCGATCGATCGATCCTCATCGATGAGGATGTTGGCCCGGCCGGAGATACCGCTTTCTTCCAGAAATAGACCATATTTTTTCGCCATCCCGCCATGGGGCCAGAAGTCGGCGATCAGCCGGGTCTCTTTCATCCCCATCGAGAGGGCCCAGGCTTTTTTGGAATCGGAGCTGTCAACACTGACCCCGAGCGCGACCGTGTTTAACTCTTGAAACGCCTTGTGCTTTAATTCCAGGGTCCGCATCTGGATCTCACAGACCCCGGTCCAGGCCAGTGGGTGAAAAGAAAGGAGTACTTTCTTCCCCCGGAGGGATTCAAGGCTGACTTCTCTCTCTTCCTGGTCGGGGAGGGAAAATTCTGGGGCCAGATCACCGACTGCTATATTTAATTTATTCATAGTAACCTCCTTTTATAAGGATTATAGGCCAAGAGAGATCGGCGGGCAAGCAACTTATAATAATTCCATCTTTGAATCGGGAAGATAACTTTAGTATAATTTTCCCGTTGAAAAAATCGATAGTGTTTTTGTGGTCGCCCCAACTAGTTGAATACCAATGGTTTCCCGGGAAACACCCCCCTGTTTTTGCGTAAGCTTTCAGTGAACCCCGTTGCCACGTGCTCGTAGAGGCGACCTTCAGGTCGCCATCATGTGGCAGCCTAAAGGCAGCCGTTACGAGAGACGGGGTTCACTGAAAACTTACGTTTTTGCCCTTAAACCCTCAGTTTTGATACCAAAATTGGCCTTCTAAGGATGATTATCTCCGATTTTGACCGGTCTCACCCCAAAAAATGAGCCTGAGAAGTAGCAGCTCTCGAATCTAAGTTCTGAAAAACCCCGGGTCAAATCCAGGGGCCGTGAGCACTCCAGTTTTTAGGAGATGCTTGTTTGGAAGAAATGGATGAGATAATAGGGGCAAGAAATCTATAAATCACAATGGCGATTTTTCCGAATTCTTTCGGAACATGTTCTTGCTTGAGTTTTTTCCGAAATGCTGCCCACTGAATCTGTTTTAATTCAATAAATGATTCATCTAATATCTCAATTTCTATTGGTATTGTCGTGCCGCGTCGTTCAAATATTAGTCGGATGGCTTCAGCCAGGGTGGTCCCGACAAAGTCGAACTGCCTGGACAACATCCAGATATCATAAAAATCCTTCATCCGACTATTCAGCCCCCCACGCTTGACCATTACTTCAAACTTTTCAGCGAGCAAGCTCTCGCGGCTGTAACAAAGCATTCGTGCAACTGGAAAATCAAGTAAGGTCGGCAGATCCGCTTCTCCGATTTCCGGATAGACTACATCACCGAACCCGATATCAATCTGCATATGGATTTTTGCAGTGTCCAATTTGCCGGAAAATAGCAGCCTGATTCCCTCGTAATCCGCATCTTCAGTAATCCGCTCGGTTTTTATGGAATCGGCATTGAATGCTAGGCCGTCCTCTTCCACGTCCACAGCAAGAATGTCGCGAATCTGTTCAACAAGTCTATATTCCTCGGTAACGGATCTGCCCAGCAAATCAATATCCATCGTCGGGCGGAGTTCAGGCGATCGCCAGACTCTCAACATTAAAGCTCCTTTGAGTATAAATTGATCGGCATGAGCCGATTGAGCTAGCCTGTATAGGAATCGCTCTATGGCGTAGTATTGAAGCAGTTCATTAAATGGCCGGTGCTCATTTCGGGCACGGTTGAGCAGCCGTTGCCGAACAGAGGCTGCTATATTTTTCAAGGAGTTCATATGGTAGCCTCCAGATATGGCCATATTACATTTTCAACCTGGCATATCCTGGCGTATTCGAGAAGTTCAGCTGAATTAAACTTCTTTCGAATTCTATAGAGCTTGAGCGCCTCCAGGACAACATCCATTCCGATCTTATTGCGGAATTTAAAACAGTCCACCAGGGTTTTCTCGGCGCTGTAGATCTTGACGGGCGCCCCATCGATAAGATATTCCACGATGCCCGCTTTATATGACGCATGGGAGAATCTGTGGGGGCGTATAGGAGGAAAGTCAAGAGAAGGTATCCGCGAGTTCCGGGGTACCGCAATGGAAACTTCATGCGGGATCTGGGTTGTAATCTCATGATAAGACAGCGCGGAGATCAGACAAACTACGGCGTTGGGAAAGCGGAGGCTCACGGTGACCAGATCAGGGTTGCTGATAGGAGGGAGTGCAGCCAGTCGGTATATACCTCTGCTTATTTGTTCGATTACGCCCTTATCCCGGAGAGAATAGAGCATATAACGAGAGATGCCGAACTTTATGGCTTCGCTCATTCGAAGCTGGCCGCCGTGTTGGCGAAAAATCTTTTCGGGTTGTTCTTTCATGCCTGCCTCCAGACAAAGTGTATCCATTTGTTGTTATATGGAAACAATATGTCTGATCCCGTCCAGTAAATCAAGAAGAATCTGACAGAAAATTCAGTGTCACTCCGGTATGAAAGAACTAAAGAGATTGGTACCGGCGGAGAAGGTATGACGGAGTTTGCGACATATTCGCGACAATCTTTGAGACATGCTTGAGACGCATCTGAACGACATCCCGCAAATGCAAATTCCCCGGCGCCGCAGCATTGAAAGAGAAGATTGGTATAGTTTTCGGGGGCAGACTTGACTTTTGACTTTAAGACGAATTCGTCAAGATATTTTCCTGCGGCAGGAAAATTAGTTTACATATAGAACCGCGAAGTAAGATCGACTGTCAGCGGGCACTTAAAATAGGCCACTAAAGAACGGTTTAAAACCAGCCATTCCGACCGCCCGGAAATCACACCCTAAAACCTTATTAAACAAAACAAGTCATACCGGAAATGTTTAATAGGAGATCGACTGAAGAAGGGGAATTGGGGGCAATCTTATTCAGGGCCGCCGGAGAGATCCGGGCTTTAACGAAAGGTATCGAATAAATACGCCAGAAGACGTACCCCTGCATTATAGTCACCGCGATTATGAGGAAAGTCCCGAACATATCACCCCCGAGGAATGGATTTGTTTTTTGAAGAAATCAGGATAACATCTTAAGCCAGAAGTAGGGAGAACAGTTTGTAGTTTTTGGGGCCTGAACCCAAAAACTAATATTGATTCACTCCCGGGGAAGCGATATAATCGGCGGTAAACACATATGAGTGCTTTATAGAAGATCATGAATGTTCAGCCTGTTGCCAATTATATTTTTGCAGTATTAGTAACCCTCCTGTCCATCTATCCCGGCATTTCAGTTGGCCGATCCGACGCTGCAGAGCCGCCGAAAGCTCATCCGGGACAATGGCATGAAAGAATGGTCATCCGTTCCGGGGAACTGGACCAGAAGAATGAGGCCGCGCTTCAGGTCGCTCAAAATGCCGCCGACGAATGCAGCCGGGCCCTGGAAAAAGCCATCGATACCGGGATCAAAACAGAGAAGGAAGTATTCTCTACGCTCTATTTTCCCCGGACACCCCTGACCTCACCCCTAACTTTCACCACTTTTTACGATGATTACACGGATATAGTGATCCCCCCGATTGAAGACCGCTATCTGAGCCAAAATCCCAACCTGTTATATGTTGTACTGCTGGACAGGAATGGATACGTGCCGTCCCACAACAGCATTTACGCGCAACCACCGACCGGTGACCCGGTGACGGATTATCACTACTGCCGTTCCAAGCGAATTTTCAATGACATGGTGGGGTATACTTCCTGTAAAAACACCAGCCCATTTTTAATCCAGATTTATCATCGGGATACCGGAGAAAAACTGGTCGATATCTCCGTGCCCGTCCGGGTTAAAGGAAAACACTGGGGAGCCCTGCGGGTGGGTTATCTCACCGGAGAATAAACATGTTCAAAAAGCTATCTGTCCGACTTTCGCTCGCCATCATCATCGTCATGGTGCTGGTCCTCGGCCTATTCACCGCCTATCTGGTCCGTGATCGGTCGCGACAACTGCAGCAATCCATCATGGACAAGGGAATAAGCGCCGCCCAAACCGGGGCGACCGTAATGGGCAAGATGTTCGACACCATCATCGATAATGACTTCTTTACTGTCGCGGAAGTGTTCGATTCAACGCTGGTTCCAATCGAACTGCCGGAAAAGATCGTCAGGGGATATGTAGATATTTCCGACGAGCAAAGGAGGGCGATTCAAAAATTTCATTATGCCACCGGGCTGGATTCCTATCTGGACAATGCGATCAGCGAAATTCAGGACCAGTTTTTGGAGGACCCCCAGGTCAGCTACGCGGTCCTGATTGACGTCCACGGTTATCTACCCTCTCATAATTCCGTCTATTCTCAAAAGTTGATTGGGAAATATGAACACGATCTTAATTACAACCGGACAAAAAGGATCTTCCAAGACGATGTGGCGATGCAGGCGGCGCGGAATCAGGATAAGGCCTGTCTCCGGCAGATATATCACCGGGACACCGGTGAGGTGATGTGGGATTTTTCATCTCCCGTCCCGGTAAAAGGAAAACACTGGGGTGTCTTCCGCGTTGGTTTTTCCCTGGAAGACACCCGGAAATCCATTGCTGCCTTACAATGGAAAATCATCTTGCTGATGGGAGTCTTATTGATTGTTCTGATACTTGTGGTCAGCCGGATCACTAATGTGATGATGCGTCCGTTGGGTCAATTGAACACCGGGGTGCAGCAGGTAGCCAGAGGAGACTTAAGTTATCAACAGAAGGTCACTTCCAACGACGAAGTGGGTGACCTGGCCCGGGCGTTTAATACCATGGTGTGCGATCTGAAGAAATATATCAAGGACCTGACCGAAACCACGGCGGCCAAGGAGAAAATCGAAAGTGAATTGAAGATTGCCCACGATATCCAGATGGGGATTCTCCCAAAAATATTTCCGGCGTTCCCCGATCGGAAAGAAATTGATATCCATGCCGTAATTACTCCAGCCAGAGAAGTGGGCGGTGATTTTTTCGATTTTTTCTTTATCGACGACCACCACCTCTGCTTCACCATCGGTGATGTTTCCGGGAAAGGGGTGCCGGCTTCTCTTTTCATGGCGGTGACCATCACTATGCTGAGAGCAAAAACAGGCCCGGGCATGATGCCGGATCAGATTTTAAACAGAACGAATATCGACCTCTCTGCCGATAACGAAAACTGCATGTTCGTGACAATCTTTTGCGGGATACTCGACATAAGGACCGGAGAACTAGCCTATAGCAACGGAGGGCATAATATCCCCTATCTGCTGCATCGGAATGGAATGGTAGATCCGCTGGAAAATACGGCGACCATGGCTCTAGGTGTCAATCCCGATTTTCAATACCAGACAAAAAAAGTGCAGCTCCGGGTTAATGACGGCATTTTTCTCTACACGGACGGCGTCACCGAAGCCCTATCCGAGGAGAAGGAAATGTTCTCGGAAGACCGTTTGGAAAAAATGTTGGAATCGGCGTGCCGGTGCAGCGCGGAAGAGATTAACCGGCAGATCGAAGAAAATCTCCGGAAATTTATTGCGGCTGAACCTCAGTTTGACGATATAACATTGATTACTTTGAAGTATTTCGGAGTGAAAAACGGCGCGGACGAAGGGTCTACCAATCCGCCGTTGTCCTCCACCATGGCTCTTTAGACCCACATTTATAAGGTTCTCAGTCGTTTTGCGGGGGGAGCAATATATATTATTTACCACGAAGGACACGAAGATCACGAAGGAAAATACTGACAAAGAGACTCTAACCTTCAAAACAAAGGTTCCCCCGTACTTCAAATCACTCCTACAGGAGTCTCGAGGACCGCAGAAACAATCATGAGTGAGCAACAACCCAATAACCCCCTGCACGGCATTACCCTGAAGCAGATTGTGAATAGCCTGGTTGATCATTATGGCTGGAGCAAGCTGGGAAAATGCATTAATATCAGGTGTTTCAACAGCAACCCCTCAGTAAATTCCAGCCTGAAGTTCCTACGCAAGACCCCCTGGGCAAGGAAAAAAGTTGAAGACTTATATATGGGAATAGGGGGAAGGATGTTGAAACATAAGAACGTTGAAGATCGTTGAAGAACGAAAAATGGGCAGTTGAACTGTCGACGCATACGGGATAGGTAAGGCTATTTTCTATGCACATCTCCTTCGTGATCTTCGTGTCCTTCGTGGTTTTAATTAGTCTTATAACCCACACAAAACAACTGAGATCCTATTTTTGATAGGTATAGTATAATTGGCATACAGATAAGGAGGAATGGCATGAAAATGATTGTGAGCCAACTGGTTTTAATAGTCTCTCTGGGGATGGTTTTGAACGGCTGCGGGACGACTCAACCTCAGAAGGAAGCGCCGGCTGAAGGAGAGGAAATCCTGGTCGGGGCCTTGATTCCCCTGACCGGGGATCTTCTTCTCGATGGGAAGTCGGCTAAAATCGGTATAGAACTGGCGGAGGAAGAGATAAATAAAGAACTCGCCGAAAAAGGCGTCGGTCGTCTCAGGGTAATAATCGAAGATACCGAAACCAAACCGCAATTGGGAGAGGAGAAACTCAGAAGCCTGAAGAAGCAGGGAGTGATGCTGGTGGTGGGTCCTGATTCCAGCGCCGAGGCGGCCGCCCTCAGAGAGTACGCTGACAGAGAAGGAATGAT
>Ga0222626_1000911_pt1 | contig 14812 bp, 14 predicted proteins | sample AntAcemetageno91_FD_179862 | JGI IMG/M metagenome (GOLD analysis project Ga0222626, IMG submission 179862) | Saline water microbial communities from Ace Lake, Antarctica - #91 | ecosystem: Environmental > Aquatic > Non-marine Saline and Alkaline > Saline | place: Antarctica: Ace Lake | collected...
AAATGTCCGAGAAAATTTACTTGCATCCAATCACCGAGCGTGTATGGCACTGGATACATGCCATCCTGGTTATATTATTAATATTATCCGGTACTCAGATACACTGGCCGGACAGTGCTAATCTCTTTGGAAGTTTTTCAAATGCCATATCTCTACATAACTGGGCGGGAATATTGCTGGCCTGTGATTTTTTCCTGTGGTTATTGTACAATTTGATCTCCAGACGTGTGTCGCATTATATTCTGAGAAAGGAAGATATACATCCGGGCATGATTGTGCAGGCTAAATTTTATGCCTATGACATTTTCAAGAACAGGCCCCACCCCTATTTTCCATCTGAGGACAACAAATTCAATCCATTGCAAAAAGCAACCTATTTCAGCTTCATGTTTTTCATGATGCCCCTTCTTCTCATAAGCGGCATCCTCTATATGTACCCATTTTATTTTTCATCATTTATCGCTTTTCTCGGCGGTTTAAAAGTCGTGGCCCTTTTCCATTACATTATGGCTATCATATTTACCGCCTTCTTCGTTGCTCATATCTATCTTGCCACTACGGGACATACGATCTTTGCCGATTTTATCTCTATGGTTACAGGATACGCCGAAAAGGAAGGGCATTAAAGGGCGATTCTCCGATTTACTTCTTACAAAATATATTTATAAAATAATCTTGACATTTCGTTGAGTGATTGTTAGGAGCTACCTCGTATGACCGCTGGTCATTTATAATATCATTCTCTCCGATCCGCTTTTTCTAAAGAACATATTCCATGAAGGGTGGACAATGGGTATGGCTGGAAACGGACATGCCTCCCATGTTTGGAAAGGGGACTGACTAAGTAATAATGTTCTTACCAAAATTTTTAAGGAAGGAGTGTATGCTATGGATGTTAGCAGAAGAGGTTTCTTAAAGATCTCCGGTACCGCGCTGATGGCGAGTGGAATCGGTATCAATCTGAAGCCGGTGACAGCTCACGCGCAGCCGCTGAAGATTAAATACGCTAAAGAGACCACAACGATCTGTCCTTACTGTGCAGTTGGATGCGGAATCATTGTATCCACCAGGGGCGGAAAAGTCATAAACACGGAGGGAGATCCTGATCATCCTGTAAACAGAGGTTCGCTTTGCACGAAGGGTGGGTCTATTTACCAGCTTTCGCAGAACAAAAATCGTCTCGACAAGCCGCTCTACAGGGCTCCTTATTCCGACAAGTGGGAAGAAAAATCCTGGGAATGGATGATAGACAGGATTGCCAGGAATGTAAAGAAGAGCAGAGATGACAGCTTTGAAAAAAGAGACAGCAAGGGACAGGTGGTCAACCGTACGAACGGCATAGCATCCGTCGGAAGTGCCGCCATGGATAATGAAGAATGTTTCATCTATCAAAAATTATTAAGGGGGTTAGGTCTGGTATATATTGAACACCAGGCCCGTATCTGACACTCCGCTACTGTTGCGGCTCTGGCAGAGTCGTTCGGACGCGGTGCGATGACCAATCACTGGATTGATATAGAGAATAGTGATTGTATCCTGATTATGGGAAGTAACGCGGCTTCCAACCACCCCATTTCATTTAAGTATGTTACAAAAGCCATGGATAAAGGCACAAAGATGATCAATGTGGATCCGAGATTTACGCAGACATCTTCAAAGGCCGACATCTATGCATCCCTGAGGTCAGGGAGTGACATAGCCTTCCTGGGCGGTATGATTAAATATTTGCTGGACAATAATCTTATCCAGGAAAAATATGTACAGTATTATACCAACGCTCCATTTCTGGTAAATCCGGAAATCAAGCTTCCGGGAGACAACGAAGGCGTTTTCTCCGGCCTTGTGGACGCGAAATACGATAAATCTTCGTGGTCCTTTCAGACGGACGCGAAAGGGGTAATTAAAAAGGACAAAAGTCTCGAAAATCCCAACTGTGTTTACCAGCTTCTGAAAAAGCATTATTCGCGGTATGATCTGGATATAGTATCCCGGATTACCGGCACGCCGAAGGAGAAACTTCTTGAGGTCTATAAGGAATATACGAAGACCGGCAAGGTAGGAAAAGCCGGTACAATCATGTATGCCATGGGCTGGACCCAGCATACTGTAGGTGTGCAGAATATCAGGGCGATGGGCATCATTCAGCTTCTCCTTGGCAACATGGGCGTGGCCGGCGGTGGTGTCAATGCACTCAGGGGTGAGTCCAACGTACAGGGTTCCACTGATCATTGTCTCCTCTTTCATATCCTGCCAGGGTATCTGAAGACACCGAAGGCATCTCAGCCTACACTGGCCGCTTATGATGCAAAATATACACCCAAAACGAAGGAGCCGAAGAGCCTTAACTGGTGGAAGAATTATCCGAAGTATGTGGCAAGTCTTCTGCGGGCCCACTATGGAACGGGTGTTTCTCTCGAAGATGCCTATAGTTATCTTCCGAAAATTGATGAAGGTATTAACTACTCCTGGCTGAGCCTCTTTGATGCAATGTACAAGGATAAGTTTACCGGATTCTTTGCATGGGGGCAGAATCCCGCGTGCAGTGGTGCCAGTTCCAACAAGACCAGACAGGCCATGGCCAAACTGGACTGGATGGTTAATGTCAATATCTTCGATAGTGAGACAGGTTCTTTCTGGAAGGGACCTGACATGGACCCGAAAAAGATAAAGACAGAGGTCTTCATGCTTCCCTGCTCCGCCTCGATTGAGAAGGAAGGAAGTATCACGAACAGCGGTCGCTGGATGCAGTGGAGATACAAGGCGGTTGATTCGCCAGGGGTCGCGATGCCCGATGGTGAGATTATTTCGGAGCTTTACTACAAGCTCAAGGAGCTTTATGAAAACGAAGGTGGTCCGCTCAAAGAGGCCATCACAGAGATGACTTGGGATTATGGTCCGAAGGGTCCGACTGGCAAGATTCGTCACCTCGACACGCACTATATCGCAAGGGAGATCAACGGTTATTTCCTTAAGGATATAACAGTCAAGGGCAAACTGTTCAAGAAAGGTACCCTCGTTCCAAGCTTTGCGTATTTGCAGGATGATGGTTCAACCTCATCAGGGAACTGGCTGTACTGCAATTCCTATACGGAAAAAGGGAACATGGCCGCGAGACGTGGAGGGAAAGACTCTTCCGGTATCGGTCTGTATTCCGACTGGGCGTGGTGCTGGCCTGTAAACCGCAGGATCATATACAACGGAGCTTCCGTTGATCCCGATACAGGCAAACCGTGGAACGAAAAACTTCCCGTTATCTTCTGGAACGGCTCCAAGTGGGTCGGCGATGTGCCGGACGGCGTTGCCGCACCGGGCGCTGGAAGACCGCCCTTTATTATGAAGCAGCATGGCGTCGGTTCGATCTTCGGACCCGGGCTGGCGGACGGTCCGTTCCCGGAGCACTATGAGCCTCTGGAATGCCCCGTTGAGAGCAACATCATGTCACCGCAGCTCGTCAATCCCACGATCAAGAGGTGGGATGAGGAGGGAACGGGGACAGATGTGGACGCGAGGGCAACCTGCGATCCGAGATACCCGATCATCTGCTCGACCTATCGGGTGAGCGAGCACTGGCAGACCGGCCTTATGACGAGATGGTGTCCATGGCTTGCAGAGATGCAGCCATCCATGTTCGTGGAGATGGGTACCGAGCTTGCCAAGAATAAGGGAATCAAAAATGGCGAGATAGTCACTGTAAAATCGATCAGAGGACAGGTCGATGCCGTGGCGATTGTGACAGAAAGATGGAAACCCTTCAATATCGACGGCAATGAGGTTCATGAGGTCGGGATTCCATGGCACTATGGATGGATTACCACAAAGATGAGGGAATACGTGCATGGTGACAAGAAGCCGGAGGTTTTTACCTTTGGTGATTCCGCCAACATTCTGACACCTTACATCGGAGATGCCAATACCATGATCCCGGAGAGCAAGGCCTTCATGGTAAATGTCGAAAGGAAGGAGGTGTAAGCCATGTCTGAGAAAATCAAACTATGTGATCTTTCAAAGTGTACCGGTTGCAGAGGTTGTCAGCTGGCATGCAAGCAGTGGAACCAGCTGCCGGCGAAACAGACCATCAATACCGGGACATACCAGAATCCGCCTGATCTGCAGCCAAACACCTGGAATATTATAAGATTTCAGGAGATATCTGATGGCAATGGCGGGGTTGACTGGCTGTTCAGGCATGATGCCTGCATGCACTGCACCGACGCGGCCTGTGTAAAGGTCTGTCCGAGTGGCGCGCTTCATCATACGAAATACGGCACGGTGGCCCTCGATGACAGCAAGTGTATAGGATGCAAGGAATGTGTCATGGCGTGTCCATTTGAGGTGCCCAGATATAATCCTGAGACAGACAAGATTCTCAAGTGTGATATGTGCTATTCCAGGATAGATAACGGCATGGAACCGGCATGTGTCAAGGCCTGCCCCACCGGCGCCCTTATGTTCGGCGACAAGGATGAGATGCTGAAGATGGCATATGAGAGGGCCGGAGAACTTGGTGGCGATGCTTCCGTCTATGGAGATAAGTTTGTGGGTGGAACTCATATGATATATGTCCTTCCGGAAAAGGCCGCCGTTTATGACAGGCTTCCCGAAAAACCGAGAGTGCCTCTCTCAGTTATTGCCTGGAAAGACTGGCTCAAACCACTCAGCCTGCTCGCGGCGGGTGGCGTAATTGCGGGATCCTTCTTACACTACATCACTCATGGTCCCAAGGACACAAGCGGTGATGGGGATCAGGCAAGCAGGGAAGGAGGCGAATAAGATGAAAAAAGGAATGATAAAAGTATCCGACGGATTTGAGAGGATAGTACACTGGACCATGGCCATTTCCTGCCTGATCCTTATGATTACGGGTCTGGGAATGATGTTCCATTCGTTCAATTTTCTTGCGATTCCTGTTGGAGGATTGAAGAACCTGAAGCTGATTCACAACTTCACCGGTCTTGTGTTCATCCCGTCACTGCTCTTTGCTATATTGATATGGTGGAAGGAGGCGGGTGTATTCAAGTTTCCAGAGGATCTGGAGTGGATTATGGTGGCGGGTGGTTATCTGTGGCATGTGGACAAGGTTCCCGAGACAGGTAAATATAATCCCGGCCAGAAGGCATTTTTCTGGGCGGTGGCAGGCTTCGGCCTCGTTATGATTGTTACCGGGCTGGTCATGTGGTTTCCGCTGGGTCTCCCGATAGAGTTGGTGCGATGGATGTACCCCCTGCACGCGCTTGGATTTTTTGTTATATTTCCATTTTTCTTTATCCATTTGTATCTCGGTACGGTTGGTGTCCCCGGTTCTGTGTCAGCTATTCTGACGGGATGGGTGACCCGATCCTGGGCTGAAAAACAGTGCCCGAAATGGTTGAGGGAGATGGAGGAATCAGGAAAACTGGAAGTTTCAGAATAGACACTTTATGCTGAAAAACCTGTTGAAAGTAAAGGGGGTTGCTCAAATGGGAGCACCCCCCTTTTTACGGTGAAAGAAAGTCTTGAATTTATAAGAAAAAGAATATATATGGGCTGCTTGTTTTAAAACCCCAACAGAGGTGGAGTATGGCAGAAGTATTAAAAGATACACTGAAGACCATTGACGGGTATAAGCATATGCATCCTCATTATGGGGAATTGCTGGATATCCTTGAAGAGGTGCTTATCCTGAGAGAAAAATATCGCCGCAAGGTGACGGGAGACATCTTCGGCGTAGATGAATCGCTCGTAGAGAAAAAACTTGCCGGGGGATTGCCTCTTGTGGATTTTCCCGAGGGGGAATTTGATCTCGAAGAACCGAGGGAATATTTTATCGCTCTTCTCGAAATAGCCCACAAAAGGGCCCTGGAGGAAACTGGTGGGATAATACAAAGAATGAAAGATGGAGAACTGAACTACATGGAAATGGTCCGCAAATCTTTCATGCTCCAGCCGGATGAAGATGCCCCGGATGATGACGAGGAAGAGGGCGTCTTTGATCTGCTGGGCTTTCTTGTTGAAGAGAGCCTGAGGCCGGCACTGGAGGTCCTTTCGGACAAATACAGAGACGTAATCGCAGGGTCATCATGGTCTGAGGGGTACTGTCCTATATGCGGCCGGGAACCAAAGATATCGGAGCTCAGGGAAGAAGGGGGAAAGAGGTTTCTTTTCTGCGGTCAGTGCGGGTTTGAATGGCTGTTCAAACGCATTCGGTGCCCCTTCTGCGGGAATGAAGATCAACAGACACTGGCCTATTTCACTATAGAAGATGAAGAGAAATACCGTGTCGATGTTTGCAATGTCTGTAATAAATACATAAAGGCGGTTGACTTCAGAAAAGCCGAGAAAAAACCTAACCTGGATGTGGAAGATATAGCGACACTGCACCTCGATATACTGGCCGACGAAGAAGGGTACGAATAATCAAGGTTCAGGGGCCAGTTTTTTATGTGAAGCTGAGAGCCGAAAGTTAATAATGCATGATGATGATATTTCCAGGGTAATCGAACTGATTGCGGAGACCCTGAAAGCCAAAAGACTTCCCATTGTTTCAGAGCTTGCCGAACAGAAGAGCACCCCTTTTCAAATCCTCATTTCCACTCTCCTTAGTCTGAGAACCAAGGATGAGGTGACCGAGGTGGCCGCCCGGGGGCTCTTTGCGCTGGCTTCAACCCCTTCGGAAATGTTGGAGCTTTCCGAAGATCAGATAGCTGCCGCCATCTATCCTGCGGGTTTTTACAGGAAAAAGTCAAAGACGATTCTTCATGTCTGCAGGGATCTGGTTGAAAGATACGACTCCCATGTTCCTGACAGCATTGAAGAGTTGCTGAAGTTGAAGGGGGTGGGGCGAAAAACCGCCAATCTGGTTGTCATACTGGGATATGGTGGAGAAGGTATATGCGTGGACACGCATGTCCACAGGATCTCAAACCGCCTTGGCTACGTTATGACGAAGACACCTGACGAGACGGAATATGCCCTGAGAGAAAAACTCCCCCGGAAACACTGGACGGAATATAATACCATCATGGTTGCATTTGGAAGGAATATCTGCCGGCCTGTTTCTCCCCTTTGCAGCTGGTGCCCTGTCTTTACCCACTGTCAACGACGGGGAGTTACTAAAAGCCGTTGACGCTTTTTGCATGCAATTCCCTGTGCCGGTTGAAAAGTTTGAATAACTATCGGGATTGTTGTGGGGTCCGTATTCATCGGGCTGGGCATTGCGGCAGGGCTTGTTATCGGAATGGGACTCAATTGACAATCGCTGGCAGGCACAGATCTACGACTTTATATACTGAGCATTTTCACCAAGATAGCATCTGCCATCGTCGGTCACACAGATTATCTCTTTCAGAACCAAGTGCTGCAATGCCTGCGGTTTATAGTCTCTAACGCCGAAGTGGAGAAGACCCTTTCTCTGGACATAGGGGAGGGCGGCGGCAGACTCGGAATCGTATGCATTCCTGTCCTGAAGGTCTCTGATGATTGCGAGACACGCGCGTTTTGTTTTCCAGACAACACCAAGCTGGGCCAGGACGAAGGCAGCTACCAGAATAATGATACATATAACAAGGTTCATAAAATCACCCGTTCAGTGAAGTGTTCAAGAAAGAACACTTCACTTTGTAGTTTCTTGCTTCAGTGTCCAGATTGTACCTTCCGGTGTATCGTGAACGATTATCCCCATTGCCGAAAGTTCCTTCCTCAGGCTGTCGGACCTTTCCCATTCACTGGAGGCCCTGGCCCCTTTTCGCTCTTCCATCAGTCTTGCGGCTTCTTCGCTGAGTGTTTCCTCTTCGAAATTCATTACGCGAAGGATAGAATTTATTCCCCTCATGGTATCAAGAATCATATCCCGTTGCTTTGCGTTGAGCTGCCCTCCGGCCAGAGGGATGTTAATTTTTCTGACAAATTCAAACACACAGGCAAGGGCGACGGAGATATTGAAGTCGTCATCCATCGCTTCGGTGAAGCCATTCTGGATGTCGTAGATAAGCTGATTCGTGTCAGTGAAGCCGTCTCCCGGAGTAAAGCGTATCAACCTTTGTGTGAAGCTGTTCAGTCTTCTGATGGTATTGCGTGCGGTATCAAGCGCGCCGAATGAGAAGCTTAGGGGTTTTCTGTAGTGGGAGCTCATGAGAAAATATCTGATCTCCCTTCCGGAGTATCCTTTTTCCTCAAGGTCGCTCACTGTGAAGAAATTGTTTGTAGATCTGGACATCTTTTTGCCTTCCATCATGACAAGCTCGGAGGCAAGCCAGTAGTTCGCGGGGTTCTTCCCGGTGGCGGCCTTTCCTATTGCCATGACGTTCTCACAGTGCGGGAAGATGGTATCGGAGCCGCTTATATGGATATCGAAGGTTTCCGCCAGATATTCCATTGAAAGGGCCGCGCATTCAAGATTTCGGCCCGGCCGAACATTTCCCCATCTGGTCTTGAAAAATATGCCGTTCTTCAGCTCCGCCAGGGTTGACCTCTTCAGGAGGGTAAAGTCCACAGGACTGTCTTTTTCATAATCATCCTGATCTACTGTTTTTGAATGTCTTACGTTTGCCGAATCTATATTTGATAAGACTCCATAGTCATCAAGCCGCGATATGTCGAAATAGACAGACCTCAGCTTTTCGTAGGCATAACCCTTTTCCACGAGGCGTTCAACCAGCCTGATCATCGAATCGACGTTTTCGCTCGCTACCGGGCAGGTGTCATCATGGCTGATATTGAGTTTGTCCAGGTCTCTGAAGAATGTCTCTGTGTTCCCGTTCGTAAACTCCCTGATATCCATGCCGGCCTTGTCGGCGGCGCTTATTGATCTGTCGGAGAGGTCTATTATGTTGGAGACGTGTTTGACCTTGTGTCCCTTGAATTCCAGATATCTGGCAATCATATCCGACACAACGAAGCGTCTGTACGTTCCTATGTGTGGGACCTCGTGAACTGTCGGCCCGGATGAATGCATAAGGATTTGATCCGGCCCTCTCTGCCTGAAAGGTTCTCTGGTTCTGCTGAGTATGTTGTACATGTGAAGTGAGGCATCCCCCTCGACGGCGAAGAGTGGCGTGCTGAGATATCTCTCTCCGCTGTCCGGAAAGATTACCACAATTACCCCCTTCTCCATCTCTCTGGCCTTTCCCAAAGCCACGTGCATCGCGGCGCCTGAACTCATGCCGACGAACAGCCCTTCGGTACGGGCCAGGGTCCTGGCCATCTCAAATGCGTCCTCATCCAGAATATTGATTTTATCACTGAGGCATTTTCTGTCAAAGATTCCCGGGCGATATGACTCTTTCATGTTTTTGAGACCCTGAATTTTGTGATGGAGGTAAGGTTCAACCCCGATAATTTCTATATCCTGATTATATTCCCTCAGTTTTCTGGAGATGCCCATGGCGGTGCCGGATGTGCCGAGGGATGTCACCACCATGGTTACCTTATTACCGGTCTGCCGCCAGATTTCTTCGGCAGTTCCGTGGTAGTGGGCAAGAATATTGTCTTCGTTGTTATGCTGATCGGGAACAAAATATTTATCGGGATTTTCCCTTAACATCTCATAGACCACTTCGATTGCCCCATCGGTACCGAGAAGCGCGGGTGTCAGGATCAATTCAGCTCCGAAAGCCCTTAAAATCTTCTTCCGTTCCTCGCTGGCCGACTCTGAAAGCACAATGGTGATTTTATATCCCATTGCAGCCGCGACAATAGCGAGGCCGATGCCTGTATTTCCGCTTGAGGCTTCGAGAATGATTTTCTCTCTCGTGAGCTCACCCCGCTCCAGTGCCTTCTCTATCATGTAGAGTGCGATCCTGTCCTTCACCGATCCGCCCGGGTTGGTCCCCTCCAGCTTTGCATATATCTTTACATTTTTGTTGGGATTAAGATTGCGTATCTCCACAATGGGAGTATTTCCGATCAGATCCAGGATATTATTGTAGGGCTTTTTCATTGATTGAAGGATGGGCTTTTGTGCTGTTTAACCATCAAATTTCGGTATGGGGATCTTTACGAAGGGAACGCCTTCTTCCCTGAGGGATTCCTCTTCGGTTTTCGTTGTAGTGCCCTTTATATTTCTACTGTCTTCCTCGCCGAGGTGTATCTTAAGCGCTACATCTGCAAATTTGCTGCCCACGTCTTCAAATGTCTTGTTAATGTATTCATGGAACATCTGGAGGTTTTTTATAGGAGATATATCATTCTTACTCTTACTCGATCCCCTTGTCTGCTTTCCCATAACAGTAATGGAGGAAGGAGCAATATCTATGCTCAGACTTCCGCACACAGGACATGTGACGAGATTTGTCCTTTGCTGCTCTTCAAAGGCTGATCTGTCATTGAACCATCCCTCAAATATATGATTATTTTCACACTTAAGATCGTAGATTATCACCCGTCCCACTCCTTTTGTGTAATTAAATACTTTTTTGATGTTACCCTTGAGTCAATATCATGAACCCAGGCCCGAAACAAGCCGTGATGCTGTTCCGGCAGATACAGATCCCGTTAAGTACTTGGATTGTTGAGCAATTAAGTGGTTATGTTTAAATGTATATTTGTTATTTATCAAAATAACCGGACATCTGCATTCTGAAATTTATAATTTACTGAAATTACAGCGGGTGTTTTCCAGCTCAACCACTCAGCACTCAACTGTTTGACTATTTGAAACAAGAGGGCGCCTTCATTTTTTTATGGACATTTAGAAGCAAATTATATAGTCAAGGGCCTTGTCGGGATGTGGCCCAGTCTGGTAGGGCACTGCGTTCGGGACGCAGGGGTCGCGCGTTCAAATCGCGCCATCCCGACCATTTTTTTTAGCTCTCCTATCCGACAGCACCCGCCATCGAAAAGATCGGGAGATAGAGGGCTATTATCGTACCACCCACGATACCGCCGAGGAACACCATCATTATTGGTTCAAGCAGCGCAGTCATGCCGTCGACCGCCACATCAACCTCGGAATCATAAAAATCGGCGATCTTTTCCAGCATGGCATCAAGGGCGCCCGTGTTTTCACCGACCGCTATCATTGAGACAACCATGGAGGGGAAGATCCCTGCTTCCGCCAGCGGCTCCGCAATGGTCCTTCCCTCACTTATGCTTTTTCTTGTTTCCATCAGAGAGTTTTCTACGACCTTGTTACCCGCCGTCCTGCTGACGATCTCAAGTCCGTCAAGTATCGGGACGCCGCTGCTCATCATGGTGGACAGGGTCCGTGAGAATTTTGCCACGGCAACCTTTTTGAGCAGGATGCCGAAGACGGGTAACTTAAGCACGATGCGATCAACCTGAAGCCTTCCCATCTCTGTTTTGTAATATTTCTTGAAGGCAAAAACGGACAGGATCATTGTGCCCAGTATATATAATATGTTGTTCTGGACAAAGGCGCTTGCGTCAACAAGGAATTGAGTTGGGGCCGGCAGCGCCGATCCCATGCTTGAAAACATCTCATCAAAGACGGGGACAACCTTGTACAGGAGAAGAATAACGACCGATATGGCAATTACGAGTACGGTAACCGGATAGGTCATAGCCCCCTTGACCTTCCGTTTCAACTCCATTGCTTTTTCCATATATGCGGAAAGACGATTGAGGATTACGTCCAGGATGCCGCCAGCCTCACCGGCAGCAACCAGGTTTACGAATAGATTGTCAAATATATCAGGATGTTTCTTAAGGGTGTCCGAGAGAGAACTGCCCCCTTCAATGTCTTCTTTTATAGATTTAATAATCTTTGCAAAAGTCGGATTCGGTTCTTCCTCACCCAGCAGGTCCAGACACTGGATGATGGGAAGTCCGGCATTGATCATGGTAGCGAACAGGCGCGCGAATATAACCACGTCCTTTTCCTTGACCTTTTGCTGCATAAAAGGGATGTTTTCAAAAAGATCTTTGGGTTTTTTCTTGATAGTTCCGGGTTTGATGCGCTGTCGGCGCAACTGGATTCTGACGCTGCTTTCATCCGGAGCATCTAATTCACCCTTTCTGGGCTCTCCCTTTCTCGTTGTGCCTTCCCACAGATATACAGGCATGTCTACCCCCCTTTCCCCTTTAGAGAGTTTCGATTTAGATTCATCTCATACAGAATAATGCCGCCGGCTACAGAGACATTCAGGGAGTCGATAGCGCCGGTTATGGGTATGGAGATCAGAAAATCACATTTCTTTCTGACAAGCGGCCTTATCCCCTTCCCCTCACTCCCCATTACGAGACCTGAATGGCTGCTGTACTCCAAATTGTGCAGGTTCTGCCCGCAGCCGGTATCAGCTCCATATATCCAGAACCCATCTTTTTTAAGCTTGTCGATTGCCCTCGATATGTTTACCACCTTGGCAACAGGGAGGTGCAGGACCGCCCCCGCAGAGGCCTTGATTACAGGGGGCGTGACCGAGGCCGCGCGATCTTCCGGGATAACAATACCATCCACACCAAAACAGAGGGCCGTTCTTATCAGTGAGCCGAGGTTCTGGGGATCCGTGATGCTGTCGAGAACGAGGATTAAAGAGTTTTTTCGGGATTTACAATCGGTAAGGATATTATCTATACCGGCATAGCGGTACTTTTCATGTATGCAGACAACGCCCTGATGATGACTGGTGCCGGCGGTGACATTCAGGTATTCCCTTTCTCTATAGGTTACCGGTATTCCCCTCCCGGTCGCAATTTCCAGAATCTCCCGGATGTCGCCCTGCTTTCCGCCCTTGAGCAGGATAATTCTTTCAATTGTTCCGCCGCTTCTCAGGGCCTCGGCAACCGGATGAACGCCATAGATTGCCTGCATTTGTTTTCCTCCGGTATGAACATGGGGATCGCTCAATGAGCAAGCCCTTCAGAGATCTCTTCGGTAATCATGTCCGCGGCGACCGCGGGGTCATCGGCCAGTCTGATTGGTCTGCCTACTACGATGTAATCTGCACCCATAGCAACAGCTTCTCTCGGGGTCAGCACCCTTTTCTGGTCGTCGCCTTCCACCTTATCGCTCAGCCTTATGCCCGGGGTTACAATGACAAAGTCTTTTCCGCATGCCTTCCGAATCGGGATTACATCCTGTGGGGATGCCACAACTCCAGAGGCGCCTGCATTCCTGGCTGTTATTGCGAGTTTCACGGCAAGCTCCCCGGTGGAGCATTTGAATCCCATCTCTTCAAGATTCGAATCATCCAGACTTGTCAGGACTGTTACCGCTATCAGCACGGGAGGGACAATTCCCATGGCAGCCGCAGTGTTTTTGACGGATTCGACTGCTCTTTCCATCATTGCGCCACCACCGAGCGCGTGTATGTTGAACATGGAAACGCCCAGTCTTACAGCGGCCTCGGCGGCCATCGCGACGGTGTTTGGAATGTCATGAAATTTCAGATCGAGGAAGACATTTCCACCCCTTTCCAATACACTTGCGACAAAAGAAGGGCCGAAACGGGTGAACGCCTCTTTCCCTATCTTGAACATGCCCACATGCCCTGTCAGGAGGTCGACCAATCTTATGGCCTCATCCATATCCCCCTCCGGATCAAGGGCGAATATCAGTTTGCTTCGGCTGTTATTATTTGGTAGTTGCATCTTCTATGACATCCGTACTGCTCTCTTCTGATTCAGTGATTTGAACATCTGCCGACCGGGCACTGAGAATCTCAGGATGAACGTATTGAACTTTCCCTTCCGCAATTTCCCTCAAGGCGGTAACGATTTCCAGGTTGTTTGTCTTCTTGCTTAAGGGTTTTGATCCTTTGATTAACTGCTTAGCCCTTTGAGTGGTAAGGTGTGTCAAGGCAAACCTGTTCTTTGCTTTTTCCAGAGAATCCTCTACTGTAACTCTTGCCATGCGTTATATACCTCCGGTTATACGATAAAAATTGTTTATCCTGGGCTGTGCCCGGGCCGTTCTGTTCTTCTCCGCCATGTACACAGATCTCATTATATTAACAGAACTGTTTACTCTATCATTAAATATCACATAATCATACCATTTATTTTCACGAATCTCTTCCATTGCCCTGTCAAAACGCATCTTGATAATATCGTCGGTCTCCGAGCCCCTCTTTCTTAATCTCTCCTTCAGAATTTCTTCAGATGGGGGCATGATGAAGACGAAGACACCATCGGGATAGATTGATTTTATATTGCCGGCCCCACTGGTGTCTATATCGAGTATGATGTCGCAGCCCCTGAGGATCGGGTCTTCAATGTCCTTTTTCAATGTTCCGTAAAAATGGCCGTAGATCTCTTCCCACTCTACAAATTCACTTTTTGCTATCCTGTCCTTGAAGTCATTTTCGGAAATAAAGTGGTAATCCTTCGCGTCTCTCTCGCCTTTCCGTGGGGGACGTGTGGTGCAGGACACTGAAAAACGCAGATCGGGGAATTTATCGAGGAGTCCCTTGCAGATAGTGGTTTTACCGGCACCCGAAGGGGCGGAAATTACAATAAGGAGTCCCGGCGTGTCTGCATGGATCATGGCGTTCAAACCTCTGAGGTTATCTTATTTGTGACCTGAAACTCTTTAACCCGCAACCCGTAACTGGAAAAGCTGAAGCTGGAAACTTGAAACTGGAGGCTCAAAAAGCCGTCAACCCGTAACTCGTAACCAATTATTCGATATTCTGCACCTGTTCTCGCAGCTTTGCAAGCTCCGTCTTTATTTCTATTACATTGCCGGATACTACAAGGTCGCTGCTTTTGGAGCCTATGGTATTAATCTCTCTGTGCATCTCCTGAAACAGAAAATCCATTTTCCGGCCTATGGCGGAATCACTTTTCAGCATCTCTACGGACTGTTGTATGTGACTCTTCAGGCGTACTATTTCCTCGGTAACGTCGCTCTTTTCGGCCATTATAGCGATTTCCTGGA
>Ga0222626_1000912_pt1 | contig 14809 bp, 15 predicted proteins | sample AntAcemetageno91_FD_179862 | JGI IMG/M metagenome (GOLD analysis project Ga0222626, IMG submission 179862) | Saline water microbial communities from Ace Lake, Antarctica - #91 | ecosystem: Environmental > Aquatic > Non-marine Saline and Alkaline > Saline | place: Antarctica: Ace Lake | collected...
TATGGGTTGGCGTCTTTTCCAGATGGAATGCTAACTTGTTAAATTTAAACATATATTTGGAACATGCGTGTTCGCCAGACAAGAAGATTGTTTAGTCTGTTTCAATCGCGCGAAAATCGGTGTTTAATGAATTTGCCATGGCGAAGGTCTTTCGCGCCCGTTTTCTGGCGGCTTTAAAAGAAGCCGGACTTTTCATCCCCAAAAGCGTTCCCTCAAAATGGGTCGTTGATTGCACTCATGTGGGAAAAGGGATAACCGCTCTGAAATACTTATCCCGGTATTTATACCGTGGTGTTATCAGTGAAAAGAATATCATTTCCAATCAAAATGGTCAGGTAACTTTTAAGTATATTGAAAGCAAGACCGGCAATACACGATATCGCACCCTCAAAGGGGAGGATTTTTTGCACTTAATAATGCAGCATGTGCTACCCAAAGGATTTCGAAGGGTCAGAGACTATGGGTTCCTTCATGGTAATGCAAAAAAAATGCTGTTTCTGGTACAATTGATTTTGCATGTTGTGATTAAAGGGATCAAACAACGCCCAAGGCCTGTTTTTAAATGTCCCCGCTGCAAATCTCCAATGGTGATTATAGGGTTTCGTCAAATTATTTGGAAATCCGATTAGCTTTTTTTATCGGCAAAAGCTGCAATTCATTCAAACGGAAGGAGTAAAAAACGTTTATGAAATAATTGTTTTTTAAAAGCCTGTTTACAGGTTAATGCACTCGTACGCCCTGAAAAAAGCACACTGCCTGTAGCCAATCATCCTTTCCCCTGTTCAAAAAAAGATATTTTCTTATATACAGACACCGCAAACGACACCGGGCTTGTTCAACAACCGGATAAGATCGTGGTTCGCTTCACTCACACGGATCTATCCTTATTCGTTCGACGGAATTAGAGGCGGCTTCAACGTGCTTAATTGTCGCTGGACCGGTGCCTTTTGTGCCAATACATTCATCGATACAGAATTTGCTAAACAACTCTGCATTAGCTTTTAAGAATCCTTCGATTATAATTAAATCAATTTTTGATAACATTTTTTAGCCTCTTATTCCTTCTAACGGCGCGCCTGACCAGCGGGAGCGGTTTTTAGCCCGTCTGCGTCCAGGCGCAGGTTAGCCTTTCAGTTGGGATACTATAGCTAAAGATCAGATGCTTTTTTTACTATCAGATTTCCAGTGCCGTATACTGAGGCAATGGCATCACAAAGCTTCTTGTCTTGAGTGAGAATCGTGTCTCCTGGAGCCGCATAAAATGGTACGGTCATATCAGTCCAATCATCTCGATCTGCCGTAGGATCAAAATTAAGCCTTTGGTGGTTATGATCCCACATGCGGGAATAACTCAAAAAGTAGAACAAAATTATCTTGAATAGTCCGCTAACAAATGGATTTGCCATAACAGCATCGTATAGCTTATCAGGATCATTAATGACGACTTGGCGTTTGCCTCCTTCTGATAAGGTAGCACTAACAACGCTTCCAATAAAACTATGTGGACCTTTTCCAAACGCATCAAATGCATCTTCTATTGACGCAACCTTATAGCCCCCCTGAATATTACCTGCGGATATTTCATCGCGGATATACTTTCGAAAATCCAATGCACTTTTTTTCACTCGTCCACAGAAGTCTTTATTTGTTGCTTTCAAATCAGTCGCCCACCGGTGATGACGCTGTGAGGGACCCTTAAGAGCATTTACCAACTGGTCATAAAGATTTGAGTTTCCTGTTGTGGGTGAAGGGAATGGCCGAAAAGTGCGGATTTCGTCTTCATTACAACTCGCTAGCGCGGACATTACGTGCACATGATCCATGCCAATCCTTGGTCTTAAAGTGTATAGACGGTTTAAACACGCCTGGTTACCCCAAAGAATCAACTCTGCTAAAACATGCGGTGGCAGAATTACATATAGCGACAATAGCTGGGGTTTTTTGCCCAATTGATCGCAGAGGATGCGAACCTGATTTGAATCCAGAACTATTGCCATTTAACGACCTTTTATTTAACCGATTAAAGGCTAACGTATTTCTCACCTGGCTGGTGTGAAGCGCAGCGGAACACCAGTCAGGTGCAGAAAATGGTTAGCCATCATCCTCTCCATTCTCCAATGCCACCCCAGTGCATTTCTAAAGTTCTGGCTCCGCGTATGTTCTGTAATTGCGCAAACAAGCGTCGCATTTCATTTATCCCACCGTGTTCGTTAAGTTGCTGGCCTATTTTTGTGGCTAATGGTTCGAGTTCTTTGTACATAGGATCGTCTTGAGCATAAGCATTACAAAGTCTTTTTAGAATAGAAAGCATCTCATGATCATTTCTCATGATGTCATCTTCCTCTATATTGCTATTCGCGTGCAAAACACTCCTTTCTACCTCTCCTTCAAATTCAACCGGCACAATTGCCCGTCTTAATGTCATTACACTTTTTGAAATACTATACTGATATTTCTCTTTACAATTATCACAAAAAATATCTCCGCCTTGGAGGCCGCTCCCCCAGTCTTCGACCTCTTCCAAACGCTCCTTACACAGAAAGCACTCGGGCAAAAATGTTTTTTTTCTTACGTTTTCATGTTGAACCAATTTCACATTTGAATTTTCAGCAACCACTTTGTCAGTAGTTGGTCTAATGTGAGACGTGTCATATTCTCGTTCTCTATGGGAAAAAGTTGATTCCTCCTGCGCTCCTACCACAGCCTGAACCCTTGGTGTCCTTCTTTGCCATTGAGGGCCATAACCCCTGTTTCCACCACCTGTTGTAAACCAATTACGAATAGCGTCTTTTTGATCATCTGCTAATTGTATTGCCCCACCCACTTGCTTTCCCAAGTTATTAGCAAATCCGTCAAAAGGCTTATCCAGAAGCAACTCAAAAGCACATGCATCGAGCACGTCAATATAGTTACTTTCGGAAGTCTTCCCCCCTAATACAAACTCAAACCACGTCCATCTGCCAAGTTTAAGCTCAACACTTGACCTGTTTAGACACCACGAGTCTCCAGCTTCCTCAAAAGCTTCCTCAATTCGAAGGCCGTCTTCTGAAACCAATACAACTTTTCTTGAAGGCAAGATTCCTTGTCCACCAGGTCTGTCATTCGTCTCGTTTTCAATAAAAGCATAAAATTTTTCCCTATTCCATGGAGCGCCACTCACCCTATCTATTGGTTGAAAAGGGTGCGAGGATTCGGGAGGTGGCTGATCTGAAATTTCTTTTTCATTTAACAAAGTAACATCTGATTTCTCAGGATCTCTCTTTTTACGTCCTAATATTTTTTTAAAAAAACCCATATCAGATCCTCCTTTTATTTTGTGTCTGAAATCAATGGCTAACGACTTAATCACCGGCCCGGCTTTTAGGGTCCGGTGAATTTAAAGGTTATATAACAGGCCTTCTCTAACAGCCGACCGAATCTAGGATCTTTTTAAATGTCTCTTCGTATTGGTTGAATTCCCCTTCGGGCGCTCGGCAATCAAAGAAATCAAGAATCGTCATAGCGCTTTCATCGATAAGAATCAATCCTCTATGCTTGAAGCCTTTAACAGTTGTTTCGACCAACATTCCTTCCATTCCGCATTTTTTAACTTTTCCGATAGTGTCAGGGACAGAATGATAGTAGAATTTCAGCTTCTCTTCGATAGTATTTCCAGACATCATTGGCGGTATACTTCCGACGTGCAAGCTGACTCTGGGAAGTCCGGTCGCTGTATCCTGATCCCCGGGGCACCAGGCACCATCTGCTCCCCCGTTTTTCCAGTCTTTTGGAAGGAAGAACCTGTATTTTTCATAGGATGTTTTTTCCCATCCCGATATCGCTGCCGATCCTTGGTCGGCTGCTTTCTCTTTGATTTCACCCTTCGATGGCACCGCTGTTTCAGAACTTGTTTTTCCAATATTTGATGTGTCTTTGTTGTCACTGCATCCGACCAGGATGACCAGGAACAGAGCCAAAACGAATACCGGGAACATTTCGGCAGTGGTGTTTTTTTTCATCATCAATTCTCCTTTCAATGGATTGCATCATCTTTGATTTCGGGTTTTGTATAACGTATAGGGTTTTATCCTTTGTCCCGCATGTTGGATTGAGCAAAGTTGTAAGATTAGCAGTGATAGATAGTGGGTCAGGGAGCTTTTGATCATCCTTCAGCGGGATGAAGGATAAAACCATGTTGGACTGAGCCGCTTATGCGGATTTAAGTTGCCATACCAATATTTATGGGGATTGTAAAGGTATGATTTTGTATCAGGCTTTGTAAATTTTCGAAGCTTACAACTCTTTTCGACCTGAGATTTGGTTCATATTAGCGAAAAAAGCGAAATCTTCCGGTGGTAATGACCAAAGATGAAGTTAAAAAAGTAATCATGGCCATGTCAGGTGTAAATCAATTGATGGCAAAATTGATTTATGGTAGTAGGTTGCACAAATTTTACGGAAACTGTATGAAAAAGTTATAGAATCAATCCTATTTTATTGATCAGGGACTTCGATTTGAATGTGCGCGTTATGCGGGACGTCCGTAAATAAGTAAATAATTCGTACTTAAAATAAAGTTGTTTACTTGTTTATGGACGTCCCGGAAGTTCCACACTTTTTGTTGAACCATACCGCATATCCGGTGAGCAACCGCCTCATTAATACGGAAATCGGGACCAAACCGGTTCTTAATAATAAATGGACGTGGTTTGGAATCAGCGCCCATGCAAAACAATCGGTTTGTGTTTCAGGAATCAATTTTCCGAGACGATTTAAAAAATTCTTACGATCATAATCGGATCGAAAGATCTTCCCGCGTTCGATTCCTCTGACAATCACATGATGAAGCGCACCTGGTGCATCTATTCTCGCTTTTCGTGGCATGATTAACGCCTATCACATCCAATCACCAAAGAAAAGCATAAAATCATAGACGTCCCCATTATATCGCGTCCCCATTATATCGCTAATATCAAATTCTATTTGTTCTTCAGAACGCCCTTCACGTTTTAATTGCCACCTTATACACTTTTCATACTTGTCAGGCGGGATTGTATAATCGAAATTTAAGTAGCAGTCGAAAGGGTCGTTAAAAGTTTTGGGTTTTGAAAACCATCCTTTCTTTGTAATAAGCATTTCAAGCAAATATTCGTTATAAGGATAATATTTAGTAATTATTCAGCGTGTTTCATGCTTATACTACTCTTTGCGTCATAAAATCGGGCAACTTGCCGTTAAACAACAGATCCAATGCATGGCTTGACTTTACTCCTCGTTTTCGACAAGTCGACAAATAACCTCTTACGCGACAAAAGATTTGGGCTCCATCCATAGATCGAAAACATCCCGATATCTTCTGTTGAACCTTTGTCATCCGGATATCATTTTCGCCCAGATTGTTTGAAAACGAGACGAGTTCATTATCCATAAACCTGAGCGTGTCTTGCTCATAATCTCTTAGCCGCTCCAGCAAGTTTCTGGATTTTGATCTTTTGATTCGGCCCCTTTTGCCTTTTTCCTTGGGCCTGTTTGGCTCCGGGCATTCGACTTCGCCTTGTCTTATTATGACTCTATATTTGAGCCGATATTTTTCTGATTTTTTTGCATCCAACGCACCACCGGCATCAATGACCTTGCGATTAATCGTTTCAAGTAGTTTTTTCAGCTTTTGCGCCCACTCCTGACTGTCTTGCTCCCAAGCCCTTGTCAATTCTCTTAAATGATGGGCGTTGCACAAAGCGTGCGTACAATCCATTTTATAGTAAGGCTTCCAGTGATCATGGCACAATATCCCTTTGAATCTGGGCAGTATGCCCATATCATTCATAGCATCTGTTCCCCTTTTTTCGTTGGGGTGATAGGATGTCCAGAAATCATTGGATACACAATGCAGCCAGTATCCTTTGCCACCGATATTTATGCCCGTTTCATCCGCATGTGCGAAGTCTGAAGCGGCCAGCTCATTTCTGACCCGGTTTTCAAAGTCGGCCAAAGACCGGTAGGCTTCTTTGTTAAAATTGTAGATCGACCCTTCACTGATCGGTATATGAAGCTGATCGGCGAAATAATCTTGTATTCTGTTATAAGGCACAAGTTGGAATTGCGACATATAGACCGAATGAGCTTTGAGACCTGTTCCATACTGAACTGCCTTTGTAACATTCTTTGGAAAAGGAGCGACAAACCGGTTGCCATTATCATCCTTGAGTACCTGCGCCCGGTATTCGGTCACTACTCTTGAAATATCAATATCGAACACCTGGCGCGTCTCAAAGCCAGCTTGCCGGTACCGTCCAGAAGGCAGCTTGCTGCGATCGACTTTTATCACTTCAACCTTATCTGGATCATCAACCTTTTTCAGTGTTGTACCGACGTGGCCTTTTTGGCCGCCTGCTTTTTTACCCGTTTTTCTTTTAGCTTGCTTTTTTCTGTTTGGATCGCTCGATGGCGGCTTACTACTGTTTGTGCTATTTAGATTTAAACGATTGGCAAGCAGAGTGATTATGAGGATCATAATTTCAAACATTGACTTCGATGCCACTGATAATTGCTTGTCTTCACGAATAAGACTCTGTGCCTTTTCAATGGTGGCCGCGATGTCAATGTTTTCGATCTTCATTCGGTTCTGCTCCTGTGTCATTTACTGAGGCTATTATAGCACAGGTTTTGAAACCGACATTTTTCGTCCTGTAATCGATGCTGTTGCTGCAAATAAAAATAAACAGAGAAGGTGGCGTGTTGCCTATAAAAGTACTCACATTACTCTATCGGGTGCCCTTGTAGCCGAAACATGATAAGTGATTAAATACGACTTCATTTTGCATTTTTACAGAAAAACCCTGTCAAGTCTTTTCTTACTACTTTTTGGTTTTTTCGCTGAATAGTTACAATATTTATAAAGTAGTTGGTCTGCTTTCATCGTGGACATCTTGTATTTTTTACTGTCCTGAACCATTCTGACAATAGTAGGCATCACCGATCATTCTTGTTCCGCCCATTGTATTTGAAATCACTTGCGTTAGAAGGACATTTGCTCCCATACCTGCAGCTTTATTTTTCAGTTCATTCATTGCGCTTTCAAAACCAACACCGGTAGCTGCAAAACCACCCCAACTCGAAGAAGATGAAACCTGGCCCAAATATTTACAGCTCTTGACATCCTCTGATTGATTTGTCACCCGAACAACCGCACCTTTATTTGATAAAGTTGTCGCACAACCCGACAAGAATATTGCTACGAATAAAAGAAATAATAAAGTCGTTAAAAATAGCTTAAACTTGTTCATGCTTGGCTCCTTCTTGATGACACATAACTAGTGATTAGCGATGCCCTTTATTAATGTTTCAATACTTTTAACCATTCTAAAATGTTATTGTAGTCTCTAAGGGTTAACGTATGTTTAGTATCCTGCGCTACAGCTCTTGCGTCTTTCGTAAAAAATGATGTCGTAACTATAATGCCTTTAGTGGCACGTAACTGTGTTACAGTTCCCAAGAGTCTTTGGACAACGCCTATGCCAACATTTCTATTCGGTGCGTAACGTTTGCACTCAATTAAATGTATGCTCTCACCTGTTAATGAAGATCGCTCTACTGCAATAATGTCAGCTCCACCGTCTCTTGTTTCTGGCGTTAATTTAACCGAAAAACCATGGTTTTTAAAAATGGCTGCTACAAATTCTTCAAATTTTCTTGGTTCGAGGGAATAAAGCCGCTCTGGATTTCTTTCAAAATATGCGAACATTTCCGCTTCGACATCTTTACACCATATATTGAGATACGTTTTTGCATTTATCGGTTTTACAATATATTGATAATCTGTAAGGAGTCGTGAGGCCGAGTTCTGATCTACTGCTAAAGAGATCAGTTGTTCAAACTCATCCTCATTAAGATTGTCGGTTTTAAAAATACCAATTAACTCTTCCTCTGTAAGAGTCGCACCTGAAATTAGTTTTTCAGATGCTGTGGTTGCTAACCGACGATAAGAGGGCATGTCTGGTTGTAAACGCTTTTTCCTTCTTTTTCGTTTTTTAGGTGGTTTTTGGTCTTCTGTCATCATACCCACCGCATTATGCAGGGGTCAGGTCTTCATTCTTCACATTATCACGAGAAACTGTCAAGAATGAAGACCTGACCCCGGTGTTTTCATTTATTTTGATGCCATGTCCTACAGCCAAAACCTTTAAGAAGTATTCCATGATTACAAGATCCTCTGATTACTCTTCATGGTGTCATTATTCACCGCATGGTGTGGAACGTATCAGAACACCAGTCAGGTGTAAAAAAATGTTATGCCTTTTTACCCTCTGTTAATTTCTGCAATACTTCACGAGTTGTTTGTTCTATGCGATTCGCATAGTCCCTTGAAACCTTGTTAAATTCAAGACAACGACCATTGTGATAGAGCTGCCATAATGACTCCAACAAATCCTTCAAGACATAAAGAATATCTTCAATATCAGAAATTTTTGTATTTCCAAATAATTTTGAAACAGCTTCACTATCCTTTGTTATCGTATGCGCAAAAACAGTATTTCGAATGTCTCGGCAAGCTTCGTCAAATTTTTTTCGATAAGGTTTGAGCCGGATTTTTATTTGTCTTAGATCTGGAACTCCTGGTTCAAATACATCTTTCAAATAGTCATCAAGCCAGATAGGCTTTTCATTACCTTTTATTTTTCGTTTTGACAGAGCTTTTTTAGTAAAAAACATAGGATGAGCTAATACGCTTGATAACAGCTTATGTACAGAGTGAGCATCCTTACCGTTATCAAAAATCCGCCCCATTGTGATAAAAAATGTTGTTTGAAGAGCATAGAGATTAATGTTCCAAAAAGTCGGATTTTGATTCATAGCAAGGTAAATTTCACGGTTATCGTTAGCTATTTTATGAATTGAAATATAGGTGTAGTAGGCTTCAATGGCCCTATCAACCTCATTTCTAATTATTTCATAATCGTCCCAAAACTTTTGCTCTTCCATTTTATTTGTCCTGAGGCATAACGCATTTCTCACCTGCTGGTGTGGAGCGGAACAACAGTCAGGTGCAGAAAATTGTTATGTCTTGATTTTTTCTAATTTTTGAACAATGAGATTAACTAAAACGCAAAAAGATCGAGAATCTGAAATAGTTTGCGGATGAAAACGAACCATTTCACTCCCTTCAATGAAGGAATGCATGTATACTGGTTCATAATCACGCAGATCATCTATTTGCTTTTCGATCCTTGATTGTAGCTTTTTATCATTCGTCGAAGACAATTTTGTCTCCAGCTCTCTGTGTAATTTTTCATCATTTGGATCAACTGTATAGGGAACAATATAAGGTGGCACTCTATGTGCAGCTGGATTTCTAAAATTCTTCAGTAGCTTGTACCAAGGCTTAAATTCTGAACATTTATCAATAATTTCTTCATCAAGGTATCTTTTAAAATGCTTGCCAAAAAGATTAATTTTTAACCTATATTTTTCAGGATCTTCTATTTGATCTATTTTTCGTTTATAAAACCAAACCCAAGCTAAATTATCAATTCCGCCTGAAATATGTAATAAGAAAGAGTGTAAGAAAAGATTCAAGTCTTTTCGTTGTTCTTCATCTAAGTATGTATTTCGTTCAGGCGGAGTAATTCGTTCAAAATTTTCTAAGCATTTTTTTATAAGAAAAATCCGCCGAAGCACTCCATAAAAACAATAATCGTAAGCCTTTTTGTTTTCGGTCTTTAACAAATCGCAAAAAGGTTTCATTGTTAAAATGGTATTATTTAATTCTTGTTGTGCTTCAAAATATCCTTGTTTAATTTGTATTATATTTTCTTTAGTTAATACCATGATAGTAAATATTTTGGGACATAACGACCTGCATAATTGGCTGACAATGGAGCGCAGCGGAATTGCCAGTCCGAGTTAATGCGGTGTTATGTGTCATATTTTTTTCTCGATTAAATCATGCATGGCTACAAAGTAATTCCTGTCCCGTTCAATTATTTCTTGTATGGTCTTTTTGTTTTTATATGACGATTCTCTTTTTAACGTTAAATTGGAAAAGTATGATAAAATCCTTTGGACCATTTTATCATCATTTTTGATTGACTTATTTTTGAACTTTGAGTTGATAACTTGTAAACTTGGAAAGTTTACTCTGATAATGGAAGGATGCGGCTTGGCTACATCATTTATACCATTTTTTATAACATCACAAACATCATCTCCGGCACAAATTATATAATCAGGTCGCAACACCTCAATCTCTTTGATGGAGAACCATTTAAAACATTTTCTTAAGCTCTCAGAATTATCAGTAGTAATATTTCCATCCCGGAACGAAAATTTGGAAAGATTAGTTGCTGATATAGATTTATAAATATCCTGACCACTTTTAGTCATAGGATTTAACAAATGATCCAATATACCTGCAACAATTGGTAGATGACCCGTATCAAATGGGTGCATCATTATCTTTCCATGTTTTGCAAAGTTGATATTTTGACGATTAATCGCCTTGTTGTCTTTATCTCCTTCTTGCCAATATTTAGCCCAGGTTATTGAAATATTGTCTGTTGGAGATAGATTTTGGCTCAAAGCATAAATTAATATTTTCGTGGATGCATCAAAGTATCCTTCTCCGATATATGGAACATAGCCAGGTATGAATATTTCTTTATTGTCAATATTTGCTTTAACAATTCCATCAAATCCCTCAATGAGGGACTGATGGTCAATCGAAATATTCCTGGCGTTTTCAATTAATGCCTGTATTGCGTCATTTCTATTCATAATTCTTTCTCACATAACGTTTCCGGGTGAGCAGCGGCCCTATCATTGGCCAGGTTTATACAGACATTTACGAAAAACCGCGGTTTTTCTGCCGTCTGCTCCACCCGGCTGGTGTACGCCCGGCATGGGCGTGAACTTATGGGGTGAAAGTCCCCTATACGTGAATCCTGTTAACGTGTTTAACACATTAACAAAAGTATTAGCCGACGGCAAGGGCGTTTCCGTGAGGAAAGGTCTGAAGGGCTGGAGCGAAGCGTAAGGCGAGCCGCAGGCGAGAGCGACCAAAGGGAGCGGCAACCCTGAGTGCAAAGCTATGAGCCGACGAACAGAAACAGCATATAAGGCCCAGTCTCCGGGTGAGTTAGCACAACATAACAAAGCCCAGGATTCAGGAGACTTGCCTGCCTCAGGCAGGTCGGGTAGTCGCCAGAGGCGACCAAGAATGCTGTGGTTGTGTAGCGATAGTTCACGTCCTTATCCGGGGAGATCTGCCTGACAGGCGGTCGAAAGACAGCGCCCTGCATGGCAACATGCTCGGTGATCAGGCAGAAGTCAGCAGCGGCCATAGTAGGTGTTGGAAGTCGCTATTTGGCGGAATGGCGATTGGAAACAAGCCGTGACCCACAATGTGGAGGATATCACGGAGGTCTCATCCCACTGAAGGGCCAAACGCGAAGAACAGAAACATGGCCCATGAGCTCTGGAATGCAATGAACCCGAACGGGGGAGCAACTAAACAGGCGCGTCATGGGAAATCGTGCTTCTGATGATCAAAAGCAGTTACCGTCAGCTTTTCAAAGAGCTGTTTAGATCATATACCCGGCTACGGCCCGGTCTCTTCGTGAACCGCCCGGTGCGGACCCGCATGCCGGGTGGTGTGGGGGCTGGGGGTTAAAGACCCCCGGCTACCCGATTAGACGATTGCGATTTGTTTTACATATAGAGTTCATTTTCTTCCATTAACTTTAATGAACTAAATGCATATTGTAATTTTTCAACCTTTGAAACACTACCTGTCCCTTCTATGTATTCAAATATGTCAGGATCAAAAATTGTTAGATTTGTACCAAGACTTAAAGAACTTTTGAAGATTATCCCTTCGAATCCTAATTTTCTTAAAATATCAGAAATGAATTGAGTTAAATGATATTTATGTTGTTTGTCCGGTGGAATCGGTTGGCTAAATAATTTCTCAATGCTTTTCAATAATAGGAAATCATCAAGTAATTTGTCATTTTTATAATAATTCAATATAGATATTGAGTTAAAGTCTGCTACGGATATTCTTGTTTTGTTTTTAAATATTCCTGTTGATACAATTTGCCCAGGATATGGACGCACTTCAGAAATAGCAGTATTGATATCAGAAGCAAGGTATAAGAATGAAACACCAACTCTGTTCATTCTTCCAGTGTTAGCCTTCATGGGAGGAGGTGCACCGATATCGCTATTTCTATATGGTTTATAATGACTTTCTTCTCCGAACCCCCATAAAGGTGTTTTGTTTTTAGAGAAACCGATCCTCGCTCGAAATAATTGAGTGTTTTCTTCAACAAATGACTCTAATACTGACCTATACTCTTGGATCAAGTCAATTCCTTCTGGTTCAACCAGGAAGTAATTTTTTTTATTTAATTTTGAATTTAGTCTTGATAACCTATAATCAAAATCTGAATTGATAGATTTGAGAAGCATGTTTTGCTTACCACCGTCACCATAACCAGCATATAAAGTTACTCCCTCTTCGTATTCCTCATAAACTTTGTCGATCATGATCATTATTGCATCATTAAGTATGTCTTCATCAATAATAGAAGAATAATTTAATATAGGATTTTCTCGATCGAAAAGATACTCTAGGCCATCACCACCCCAGTGTGTATTGTAATCCCACTCTGAGTAATAATAACGAATTAATGCCTTGAAGAGTTGAGTGAGGTCATTGTCTTCACAATTTAAAGCTATAGTGTCTGTCTGACCACAAATACTACACTGCTCACAGTTTGTGCCTTTCTCTTCAATTAACCATTTGAGAGAGATGTCCTTTGAACAATTTTTACAAAGAGTTGTCATGGTATTTTCATATGTCTAACGCCGCTGCTCAGGGGCCGCGCAGTTCCAGCGGTCCCTTGCAGCAGCATGGTTAGGGAACTGGGTTTCATTACGGTGTTTTTGAAGGCTGTCTTGCACTTACAATGTCCTCAAAGTTACACTTTGTACATTCCACGAAATCAACTGTCCTGCTCAAAGGTGAACCACAATCGGGACAATGTGGAGAATAAATGCTTGCTCCAGCAACTTCCTTTATTCCCCATAATATGCCATTACTTTCAAATAACTTTGATGACTTAGCATCAGGCTGTGTCTCCGCTTCAATAGCAACAACTGCGGCAGGAAGATTCTCGGTTGAGATTTTCTTGAGTTTTTCTTCTAATTCAGGCCACCATTTTTCAAATACTTTATCAAGCGTAGCAAGGGTTCTGGCATTTTTTTCCAGTGATTCTGCAATAGAAACAATAAGTTTTTTTGTCCCGACTTTATCCGATGCTACACACTGGAACTGAGATAGTGGAGATTCATTTAGATCCTTGGGATTTATGCCAATCAAATATGGGACAACTTTTCCTTTTTTAAGTGATTTGCTAAGTGCTCCAGCCTCAAATAAAATCCAAGGAGAATTCACATTGTCTTGAGTCAAACATAATATTCCAAAATCAATTCCATCCAAATTTTCTGAAAGTTCATTAGCCCACCTTGAACCTGCCATGATGTCAGATGATGATAGCCAAGGATCAATAGTCTGAAAGAGAAATGGAAACCACTCCCTCAACGACTCAGCTGCAATATGGCTGTTATTGCCAGACCAGCTAATAAATATTCTCATTTATGCTTTCCTTCCCTAACGTATAGGGTTTTATCCTTTGTCCCGCATGTTGGATTGAGCAAAGTTGTAAGATTAGCAGTGATAGATAGTGGGTCAGGGAGCTTTTGATCATCCTTCAGCGGGATGAAGGATAAAACCATGTTGGACTGAGCCGCTTATGCGGATTTAAGTTGCCATACCAATATTTATGGGGATTGTAAAGGTATGATTTTGTATCAGGCTTTGTAAATTTCCGAAGTTTACAACTCTTTTCGACCTGAGATTTGGTTTATATTAGCGAAAAAAGCGAAATCTTCCGGTGGTAATGACCAAAGATGAAGTTAAAAAAATAATCATGACCATGTCAGGTGTAAATCAATTGATGGCAAAATTGATTTATGGTAGTGGGTTGCACAAATTTTACGGAAACTGTATGAAAAAGTTATACAATCAATCCTATTTTTTTGATCAGGGACTTCGATTTGAATGCAAAAGATGCTTGATACTTGTTTCAGGATGCCGGACCTTTAAAAAATGAAGTTATCCTTATTTTATCCAGCATCGAGTATCCAGTATCCAGTACCTGCTTGTTAGACGGCACAGGAAATTAAATTATTAAAATATCCTATTGGGTTCCGGCTTGTCCGGGTTGGGGATTATACTGACAACAAAGAATATCAACCACATCAGGGTTACAATACAGAGGTATCCAATGGGAGAAATTAAAAGCACCCTCGATCTTGTTATGGAAAAGACCAGGCACCTTACCCTCAGCCAGGAAGAAAAGGAGGAGCAAAAACATATTGAAGTCAATAAGAGGTTAAAGGGCCTTTTGCAAAAATATCAGGACAATCTATTAAAAAAGGAACATCTGGAAAAAGAACTGGACAGCTTAGGAAAAGCCTATGATTTGAAGGTGGATAAGATGCTGTCGCGGATGCTTTTAGACAGTCTTAAGCTAGGGCATAAAAATGAATCCCTTTTTGAGTTGTTAAATGAAATTTGCGGCTTAGACATATCGGGGCTTGAGACATTATTTCACGATTTTCAGGATGCCGTCAGGTTTACGTCTGAAAAAAGGATAAAAGAGGTAAAAGCAGATCTGGCAGAAAAGCGTTTTATTTCAGGTTCCGCTGTTGTGCCTAATTTGGAGACCGACAATGAATTGATATTAACCGTTAAGGAGATTAAGGA
>Ga0222626_1000917_pt1 | contig 14741 bp, 12 predicted proteins | sample AntAcemetageno91_FD_179862 | JGI IMG/M metagenome (GOLD analysis project Ga0222626, IMG submission 179862) | Saline water microbial communities from Ace Lake, Antarctica - #91 | ecosystem: Environmental > Aquatic > Non-marine Saline and Alkaline > Saline | place: Antarctica: Ace Lake | collected...
CCTCTTGAAAATGATTCATCCCCTGCCAATCAATGATTTGAAAGATGAAAGGGCCAGCAATGAGCAGTTGAAGCAGGAACTCAATGAACTTTCATTGGAAGATTTCTTAGAAATGCTATGAAATATCAAAATTGGCGGACATCATTGAGGGAGCATCCGTTATCCTGGGGTCGTTCCATCAATTCAACTCTTGTTATTTTGAGGACATCTACCTATGAACACGCCATAGCGCCTGACCTTATTGTCCTCTGTCCTTGTGCAACTGTTGTTGACGGCTTTCGTTATTCCTGTTACTTTTTTGCAGATTTTTTTTCGTAGTTCATTCTTATCGTCGCATTTCCCTCCTGCCAGGATGGGGGGAAGGCCGGCTTTCTGTCTCTAAATTGGATGAAGTACATGATTTTGCTGGGTTTCTCCTGTCTCACGATTCAAAAGCAATCCTGGCCTAACGAGAAATGCCATGGAGGCGTTAAACGGATGAATAAAACAAGGCTCCTTAACCCTGGAAAACTCAAAATTTGCGGTATCATAGTTTTCCATATTTTGTTAACCGCCGCATGTTTTACAAATGCCTTTGCCAATCCAGGCATTTTATTCGGCGGTGTCAGCCTTGCGGGTGCTGAATTTGGTGACCACCATTTGCCGGGTTCTTATGGTGTTGATTATACCTACCCGACTCAGGCTGAAGTTGATTACTTCATGGGTAAAGGAATGAATGTCTTTAGAATACCGGTACGCTGGGAACGGTTGCAGCATGCCCCGTCTAATACGCTTGAATCAGCTGAACTTGCGCGGCTGGATGAGATCGTCAATTATGCAACGAGCAAAGGAGCCTATATTATTCTCGATCCCCACAACTACGCCAGATACTATGGCGACATTATTGGTGAATCCGATGTGCCTGAGACCGCATTTGCCCAGTTCTGGAGTGCATTGGCCAATCATTACAAAGGCAATCCTCGGGCTATTTTTGGACTGATGAATGAGCCTCATACGATGCTTACCGAACTCTGGCGCCAGGACGCGAACGTGGCAATTGCTGCGATTCGAAGTACCGGGGCTGCAAATCTCATTTTGGTGCCCGGTAATGCCTGGACCGGGGCACACAGTTGGTATCAAACATGGTACGGTATACCCAACAGCATAGAAATGCTTAAGATCACGGATCCTTGTAACAACTATGCCTTTGAGGTCCATCAGTATATGGATAGTAACTTTTCAGGACACTCTGATGTGTGCGTCAGCGAAACTATCGGGGCTGAAAAACTGGAAGATTTTACGAACTGGTTGAGAGAGCATGGGAAAAGAGGTTTTTTGGGTGAATTTGCCGGCGGCCGTAATAGTACCTGCTATGCAGCTTTGGACAACATGCTGAGTTATATTGATGATCATGCCGACGTTTGGTTAGGATGGGCCTACTGGGCCGCTGGCCCATGGTGGGGGGAATACAAGTTCACGCTTGAGCCAATAAATGGTGAAGATCGTCCTCAGATGGCACCATTGAGCAAACACTTACCCGTCAAAAGGAATATCCCTATTGGAGCCATTCAGCTAAATCTTCTGCAAAACTGAACGGGAACATCGGGGTCGGAATAGATCCGGGAGCGCTCATCAATAATTAATAATTAAGACCTCAATGTTTTCACGCGAAGATGCAGCAATTCTCATTTTGAAAAGATATCCCTGTGGGAATGGCTTTCCAGCCGTTCCGCTGAAAGCGGGATGGCAAAATACCACTCACACGGTATCTGCGAATGAACTTGGAGCCATAATGAGAATTGCTGGCGAAGATGGGAAGCATTTGCCTCATGCGACTGAAAATGTTACACGTGTCTTCACGTCCAACAAGGCTTGGCACCGTCATTCAAGGAGTCGACATCCATGAAAGGGGAAACTTGGAAAAGAGTCGTTCTCGGTCTTGGCGTTTTGAGCCTCTGCTGCCTCTTTCCCATAGGGCCGGGCCTGGCTGAAAACAGTCATCATCGTCTTCATGCCAGAAACCTTGTCTACAAAGGCGCCTTCGCCTTCCCACCGGATGATGCATGGGCCTACAGCGGTCATGCCCTCACCTATTACCCTGATGGCGACTCCTCAGGCCCGTCCGACGGCTACCCGGGCTCCCTCTATGCCACCGGCCATGCACATCACGATCTGGTGGGTGAAATCACCATTCCGGGACCTGTAAAATCGCATAGTTTCGACGACCTGCCTAAGGCGGCCGTGATCAAACCCCTGACAGATATCACCGGAGGCTTGAAAGACGACTGCACCTATATTGCGGAGTGCCAGTATCGAGAAGTGGACGGTTTGCAATACCTTCCGAATATCCATAAGATCGCATGGAATCTGAGGGATTGGTATAATGTTTCCGGCCATGATCAGGACTCTCTGGGATGGAGCAATCCTGATATGGCGGATGCACAGGGCGTGTGGCACATCGGAGAGCGGGGTTCCGAGGCATTCCATAACGCAAAAACCTGCAATTACCTCTTCAAGGCCCCGGAGTCCTTTGCCAGTGAGTACATGGATGGAAAATGGCTCATTGCCGGCAACCATCGAGAGGCCGGCGCATTCGGCGGCTCTCAGGGGCCAACCCTCTACGCCCTGGCCCCGTGGGAAGATGGCGAGCCTGCAGATACCCCCCCTGGCTTTGGGGAGAATCTCGACGCGCTGGCCCTTGTGTATTATCCTGAAACCGATGGTTGTCTCTGGGTCGACCCGGGGGTTTGCTGCTTTCCAGGCTACCGGGCCAAGGACGTGTGGGGGGGTGGAGCCTGGGTAGAAACCGGAGGGAAAAGTGGAATCCTGATATTCGGGAGAAAGGGGCTGGGAGACAACTGCTACGGCACCCAGGAAGAATGTGGTGGAGATCCCTGCGACATGTATAAGGGTTACCACGCATACCCTTATGAGCCTCAGATTCTCTTCTACGACCCTGAGATTCTAAAAGACGTGATTGCCGGGGCCAAGGAGCCATGGGAAGTTCTGCCCTATGAGGTCTACAGCCCTGTGAACGAGATGTTCCAACCGGAGTGCGCTGTATTTGGCGCTGTGGCCTATGATCAAGAAAGAGGACATATCTATGCGACCGAGCAGACCGCCGGCCCGTGGGGCGAAACCATCGTACATGTCTGGGCGGTCAAGCTCACCGCCTCCCAAGCCGGGGCAATCTTCTTACCGCTCCTCCTCACACAATAGCAAAAGCCAGGGCATGGCTGCTCCTTTGGTGGTAAACATCAGATCACTCCCATAACCGGTGCCCGCGCTGTTGTCTGCCTTGACCCGGAAGTGATAGACAGTGTTCGGGGCGAGTCCCGTGCACGGGACGCTGACGGCCTGGGGTGTGGTTCCTGTAAGGGGACTCTGAATGGCCGCAGCAGTATCGCCGTAATCGGTGGTGATGCCGTATTCGAAGACTACGGTGGTGGAAGCGCCATTCGGATTGACTGTGCCTTTTAATGTCCCGGAAGAGGGAGTTATGGAAGAAGCGCTGCCGGTAGTGGCGGTCGGGGCATCTTCCGGCTCCGAGATGAGAGGGTAATACCAGATCGGTTCCGAGTCATGATGGGCCTCGCTTACGGTATAGAAACCGGTGCCATCGAGGTTGAACCCGATAGCCTCTCCCTGCGGTTCCGCATGCAATGGGTACAGGCAGGACGAATGACCAAGGGCTTCGTCCATGTCCGTTCCTGTAGCGCGAATCCAGATATTGGCACGGTCTGTGACGCCATCACTTTTGACAATAATGAGGCGACCGTCAGGTGAGATACCCCCCCCGGTGATCCAGGCCAGGCCAACGGTTGCTGGGAGCGTTGCCACATAAGCCATAGTTGTGGTGCCGGAGCTGGATTGAGGATAGGCCGCTCGATACACCTTGTTGGGGAACATTCTCTTGGTGACGACATAGATATCCCCATTCAGGGGGTCCACCATCAGGGTCTCAGCGTCTTTGTGATACGGGGCATGCTCACCTGTAGGGTACCTCAATGTGATGACATCCACACCGTCTTCAGCACTCAGTGTAACAGAAACAGGAGCCAGTTCAGGATCGACCAGCGGCTCAGGAATGCGTTTAACCCGGATCTCTACGTACTGATTGGAGTTATCGCCGATGTCGCCCCAGTAGATATAATGTCCTGCTGCCGGGTTATCCTCACCATTGAGGGGGCCGGGGCCCACGGCTATATCTTCAGGATCCCTTGCCCCCGGCGTCACTGAAATCGTGTATGTCCCGAGAATGGCGCCACTGGCATCCATGGCATAGATCTGATCGGCATCCCCCGGATGGGACCCGGGGTAATCGTTGTGCACCCACAGGACACCGGGGTTCTGTCTGCTTGGGGCCACCCCGGAGGCCTCGTCAAGGTCGGATCGCCATAATGATCCGGTCTGTTGCTCAGTCTCAACTTCCGGGCAGGCCGAGCCAAGCGCATTGAGGTCTCTATCATTTTCAGTTGGATCGTCGCCGGTTGCGGGGTATCTGTATGGGGTCACAGGCCCTGAGGGTTGTCGCTGCAGATCAACAAAAATCCCCAATCCTTCTTCAGAACCTGCTGCTGTTCCCCATGCCCCCCCAATACATAAAGGGCAACATATCAACCAGAGTATAAATCTCGATTTCGATCGCATAGTACGTTTTAGTAAAACCGGGCAAAAATCGATCGTAACCGTTCACAGGTTCAGGGTTCAACGTTCAGGGTTAAGGACAAAGAAGGCATTAAAGCCCCGAAGTCCTCGGTAAAAATGCTCATTTTCCCAAATAATTGCCAATTTGGGTTCAAATTTTGGATTAGGTCTGACGAAGCTGATGCTTTTTTCGTAAATACGCATCCCAAATGCAGTCCGGGGACGAGAATGGAACCTTGAACCCCTGAACCTTTGAACCCGTGAACGCCTACAATCGATCCAGTTAGAAAAGGTATACATTTTGGCACCGCAATTTCCAGGCCAAAAATGCGCCGACTCCCCTATGGATCAAACACCAAAAAAGGCTTTTCGCGATGTCTATACCCTGAGAGTATGGAGCATAAAAAAGCAGTGCCGTCCTCATGACACTGCTTCCTTGTCTCATTTTACGTTTGGTCCCGGTTCTTTCTCAGCTTGTTCCTCTTCTCCTTCGCAAGACTCGAATCGCTGGGAAGGCCAATATGAGGGAGAGGATGATCAGACCCCATTGGGACAGCGTGGGAACGGGGGCCGCTAAGCAGGGTTGCAAGCTCAGGGAACCATTTTTCTCTGATACACCGCTGACCAGGAGATCCCAGTCTACCGTTTGTGGTCCAGTGACGCCCGCAGGGACCGTGACATCCAGACAAACCCACCAGCTGCTTCCAGCAACTATCGGTCCCTCCCCTCACCAGGTAAAATAGGCAGAATTGTCAAGGATAGTATGTATATCCAATACAAGATAAGTCTGCTGATCGTTGAAAACGGCTGTCCATCCTGTGGGGAACAAGAGATCCACAGAGTCAATTTCGGTCCCGTCGGTTGAAGCATTCGTTACCAGAAAGCAGATTCTGGTCTTTTCACCCGGTTTATAGCAGTTAGCTCCACCCATCAGCTGAACATCCGAAATGCCGAGATCTGCATTCGCACTGGCCGGCATGAACAACAGACAAAGAGCCCACAGCCCAATCACCCCCACACAAAATCGCCTCATGATCCTAACCTCCTTTCCTTTCTCCCCACAGGTTTTATTTTTCGTCTATATTCTACTGACCCATGGACTAAAACAATAACGCCCGAGGATCAGCATTTATAAACTGGTATCCACGCATAAGCCTTTTATATGCTTGGTATTTAACATTATACCTTAGCATAGTCTAAATATCTTTACTATATATCGTCACGATTTGCAAGCTTTTTCTTCAGTCATGATAGGAAAACCTGCAAATAACCCGGGGGTATTCTGTGGAAGAGTTTTTCGCACGAAGATGAGAAGTATTTGCCTCATGAGGCTGAAAATGTTACACTCTCTTCACGTCCAACAAGGCCTGATCCCATCGTTCAAGGGGTCGACATCCATGAAAGGAAAAAACTGGAAAAGGATTCTTCTCGGTTTTGCCATTTTAGGTTTTGGCTGCCTCTTTCCCATGGGTCCTGCATTCGCTAAAAGCGGTCATCATCGTCTTCATCCTATCAACCTTCTCTACAAAGGCGCATTCGCCTTCCTAACAGATGATGCGGGGCCTACAGCGGTCATGCCCTCACCTATAAGAGGTAAAAGGGAAAAGTAAAAGGGGGCAAATAATACTTTATTCTGATTCTGTTCACCCCATATTTGCGGGATTGACCACAGAGCAGCTTGAAGAGTTGGCGGAATTGTTCGTTGAGGCTGAGAGTTTGGATAAGATTCGGAGGTGGGCGGAGGAAAAACGGTTGGCAAAGGCCCAATAGGAAGAAAAAAAGGACAGGCAATAAAGCCACGAATGACACGAATAGGCACGAAAAAAGATAGAAGGTGAGAAGGTGAGAAGATCAGAAGCTGTGGATTTATGATACCACTTGAAGGGGTAATTGGAAATTGCCTGCAACGATCCCTGGCACTGTAATGTCTTCATCAAGTGATTCCCAGCGCAATGCAAATCCATTCAATCTTGATGAATTCGTAAAAAGCTATGTGATGCCGCTTTGCGGCACTGGGACCAAAAATAACTTATCAATCATATCAACATGTTATGATTTACTTATTTGAAAGTCAGAAATCACCTGCTTTTGTCATTCCCGCGAAGGCGGGAATCCAGGGAACTCAATCCCGCCGCGGCGGGAGACTCCCGCCTTCGCGGGAGTGACGGTCTCGGAGACTTTTTACGAGACCATCAACCTTGTTTTGACTTCTTTGAGCTGGTTATCTGTAGCTTTTGATAGAAGTTTAAAGCGATCTGCCGGAAATCCAATAATGCGACTATCTGTTAATTCGATGTAAATCGTTCTGCCTTCCGTCCAGGCCCTAATGGCGGTAGGTTCTGTAGTTTCCGCTTTATTTGTCTCGGGATTCATTATATTTCCCCATTAAAAGAATTTGATTTTCAAATACGATCTTTTCTATTTTTCGGATGGTGAATGGTTGGAATAGGGGATATCCAAAAAGTTATAAAAAAGGCCTCACGCAAAGCCGCCCCAGTACCATCTTCCGGAGCTACGGGGTAAACAAAGACGCAAAGAAAACCTACAGTCTATTGGCAACCCGAAAAATGCCGTCCTTTATCAGCGAAGCCCCAACCTCTTGTCAGCCAATCTCAGATATGTCAGCAATTGCTTTTTGTGCACGGGAACTATTTTCTCCACTGTTTTGAACTCAACAATCACCTTGTCTTCGACAAGAACTATCTTTGCAATTTCATTCTCAGGCATAGTTTTTTCTTTGCGGCTTTGCGGCTTTGCGTGAGTAAAAAATTGAACCACCATTCATCCTTTGGAAACCCTTTCTATCGAAAGCGGATGTCACCCGCCGCTGCGGTATTGATTTTCCTGGATTCCCGTTTTCACGGGAATGACAATAAGGGGTGCTTTCTGACCTTTTACGAGTTCATCAACTGTTAACTGTTTAACAATTTTCACCAAGATCAAGGGGCACTTTAACAAACCTGGCAGACTTTACTTCTCTGCTTGCAAGACGCACTCCCCGGGCCTTGACTCCTTTGATGGTATAATCAGAGACTCTAAATGTTTCTTGAAGAACCCGCAGACGTGGTTTGGGTTTGTAATTAATGGTCAAGTATATATCTTCCAATGTCGTCGCCTTTAACACTGTGCAGTTATCGGGAATGATGGAATATCCCCTGCTGAGGATGAACTTCTCTATTCGGCATCGTTTAATATAGGGATGCCCCTTTTCGTTCTTATAGACAAGGGTAAAGACAGTTTTAGCGCATGTCTCATGGTCTGCAAATCCGCAGTAAAGCATCTCCTTGTCTACAAACAATTTTTCAGGCACATCAATCACCGAGTATGCCCCGGTTTTGCGGAGCACCAGGATACGGTCATACTGTGAAACGTCAAAAACCACGTTCCCGCTTATCTCATACCCAATGTACCCGGTTTTCGGGTCATAACGGAGCTTCAGGTTGCGCTGGGCCGCTTCCCGAACATCAACCTGGCCAAAAGAAATTATCTCTGTCCGGCGCGGATAGTCACCCTTATGTTTGGTTATAATATTCTCTTTCAAAAAGGAAATAGCGTAGTCCGTAATATGGGCAAGGTGGTGCTTGATTTCCTTGATCCGTTGCCGAATCTCCTGCATCTCCTTTTTGACCTTGTTTATGTCGTAAAGAGAGATGCGCCGGATAACGATCTTTAACAGGCGATCAATATCCTCAGTGGTGACCTCGCGTCTGATCTGTTTGGAAAATGGCTTGAATCCATCAATCACAGCTTTAAGGACTCCCTCCATTGTAGTCTTTTCTTCAATCTGTTTGTAAATCCGTTCCTCTATAAATATCTGCTCAATGGTCCGTGCATGGAGTTTATCCTCGAGCTGTTTCTGTTCAAGTTTCAGCTCTCCGGTCAGAATCTCAATCAGTCTTTCAGCATGATGTTCGATAACTTCGCTTATCGTCATAATAGTCGGCATGCTGTCTTTAATTACCAAGAGATTGACCGGGATAGATGACTCACAATCAGTGAAGGCAAAAAGGGCATCAACTGTATCTCCTGTGTACACACCCCGTGCTAATTTAATTTCGATCTCAACACCCTCGGCGCTGTAATCGTCGATAGTGGAAATTTTGATTTTGTTCTTTTTTGCCGCAGCCTCAATAGAATTGATCAGGCTTTCGGTGGTGGATCCAAAGGGCAACTCCCGGATAATAAGTTTTTTGGGATCTTTTGTATCAAGCTTCGCCCGTACTAAGATCTTTCCGTTACCGTCATTATACTCTGATACATCCGCAAAACCCCCTGTCAAGAAGTCCGGAAAGAGCCTAAAAGGCTCCCCCTTCAGGCATGATATCACGGCCTCAACCACCTCAATCAGATTATGGGGCAGGATTCTCGTGGACATGCCAACAGCAATCCCTTCGGCTCCCTGAACCAGCAGTACCGGAATTTTTGCGGGAAAGGTGACCGGCTCACTGTTCCGGCCATCGTAAGAATCCTCATATTCTGTGATCTCGGGATTGTAGAAGACGTCTTTAGCGAGAGGGAGCAGCCGGCACTCGATGTACCGGGCCGCTGATGGCCCGTCTCCGGTGAAAACATTGCCAAAGTTTCCCTGTTTATCAATAAAGAGATCTTTGTTGGCAAAGGCCACGAGAGCTGAATAGATGGAGGCATCGCCGTGGGGGTGATATTTCATGCAGTTTCCAACTACATTGGCAACCTTGTTAAACTTGCCGTCATCCATTTCAAAGAGGGAGTGGAGGATTCGCCGCTGAACCGGCTTTAATCCATCGTCGATGTGGGGGATGGCCCTGTCCTTTATCACATAGGATGCATACTCTAAAAAATTGTTCTTGAACACCTTGCTCACATACGCCATCAGATCAAATTCTCCATGATAAAATCCCTGCGCTCAGGTGTGTTTTTTCCCATGTAGAACCGGAGTGTCTCGGGCACGTTCTTTATGTACCGCACGTTTACCCTGATAAGGCGTATCTTTTCACCAATGAATTGAGCAAATTCCTTTGGCGAGATTTCGCCTAAGCCCTTAAATCGGGTTACCTCAGGGTTGTTTATTTCCTCCATGGCGGCGTTACGTTCCTTTTCGTTGTAGCAATACCGGGTTTTTTTTCTGTTTCTGACGCGAAAGAGCGGCGTTTCGAGAATGTAAACACGGTTGGCAGAAACCAGCTCTTCAAAGTAGTTGAGGAAAAAGGTAAGGAGCAGGTTGCGAATATGAAATCCGTCATGATCCGCATCTGTGGCAATGACGATCTTGGCGTAACGAAGGTTCTCTATGTTATCCTCGATACCCAGAGCCATCATCATGTTGTAGAGCTCTTCGTTTTTGTAAATGGCAGCCTTGTTTTTCCCAAAGACATTCTGCGGCTTTCCGCGCAGAGAAAAAATAGCCTGGGTATACACATCACGGGCAGGAACCATGGAACCAGACGCGGATTGGCCTTCGGTAATAAAAACGGTTGTGTTTTCCCCTTTGGGACCGTCCTGTAGATGGTATTTACAGTCCTTCAGATTGTGGATCTTGATGGCGATCTTTTTGGCGGCCGCCTTTGCCTCTTTCTTGACTGTATTTAATTCCTTTCGCAGTCGTTCATTGCTCAAAATCCTTTCTTCGAGTTTTCTGGCTGTCCCGGTATTCTTATGGAGAAAGTCAACCACCGCGGACTTAACCTCTGCAACAATCCAGCCCCTGACTTCTGTATTGCCCAATTTATTTTTTGTCTGGCTTTCGAACACCGGCGATTTGAGCTTCACTGCCACTGCTCCGGCAATGCCCTCACGAATGTCCACGCCCGAATAGGCCTTTTTGAAGAACTCGTGCACACCTTTCAGGATTCCTTCACGAAAGGCGGCCTGATGCGTCCCTCCATCAGTTGTAAACTGTCCATTCACAAACGAAAAATAGGTCTCACCATAGTTGTTGGAGTGTGTGAATGAAAACTCCAGGTATTTCCCTTTGTAGTAAATAATATCATAGACTGTTTCATCTCCAACCTCGGAGTAGAGCAGGTCCAACAGTCCCTTTTTGGATTCAAACTTCTGGCGATTGCAAATAAGTCGCAACCCGCTGTTAAGACAGGCGCTGTTCCACATACGTTTTTCAACATACTCCATGTTGAATTCATAATCTCCGAAGATTTCACTGTCGGGAAGAAACTCCACGTAGGTGCCGTCCGGCTCCTTGGAGTTGTTCCCCCTTTTCTTGGATTTGAGCTTGCCTCTTGCAAACTCGGTCTCGCTGTACTTGCCATCACGAAAGGAGACTACCTTGAAGTGGGACGAGAGTGCATTGACAGCCTTGGTGCCGATGCCGTTCAGACCGACACTGAACTGGAAAACATCGTCATTATACTTTGCCCCTGTGTTGATAACAGATACGCAATCAATGACCTTCCCTAAAGGGATTCCTCTGCCATAGTCGCGAACGATAACGAAATTATCCTTTACGGCAATGGTGATCTTCTTCCCGTGCCCCATGATGAATTCGTCAATGGCATTGTCCACTACCTCCTTGAGCAGGATATAGATGCCGTCATCATAGGTAGAACCGTCACCGAGTCGTCCGATATACATGCCGGTACGGAGGCGGATATGTTCGAGAGAGCTGAGGGTCTTTACTTTGCTCTCATCGTATATTTGAAGGTCTGTTTTTCTGTTCATTTCATCTCCCGGCTCGGTCAATATTGCCTTTGATATGAATATTATATTAAAGAACATCTTGTGTGTCAATCATAAAGTCTCTACAATATATAGGGTTTAGGCCTTCTATCTGCTCTGTCCTGAGAAAAATTCTCGAACAAATCGAATCTCTTGAGACTATCCAAAGCAAAGAGAAATCTTGACGCAATAAGAGAAATGGGCTATTTTTTGTATTTTCAGGAATGAAGGATCTTGTGGAATGATTAATATGGGGAGAATATAAATCCCGCTTGAGGCGTAACTCAACCACTCAACTACTTAACGACCTCTGGAGTACAGCCCGGATAAAGGAAAGGAGCAGAACAATGAAACGAATTATCTTTCTGGCAGTGGCCATCTGTCTTGGTGTCATATTAACCACAGGGATGCAACCTTCTACGGCTCAGGCAAAGACCAAGTTTGTAACCATTGGAACAGGCGGAATTACTGGAGTGTATTATCCCACAGGTGGGGCGATTTCCAAGATCATTAACAAAAAACGGAAAGAATATGGGATTCGTTGTACGGTTGAATCCACCGGAGGATCTGTTTTTAATGTAAACGCTGTTATGTCAGGGGACCTGGAATTCGGCATTGTCCAGTCAGACCGCCAGTATCAGGCGTGGAACGGTCTGGCCGAATGGAAAAACAAAGGTCCGCAAAAGGATCTGCGGGCCGTATTCAGTATCCATCCCGAATCAGTAACCTTAGTTGTTGCCGAGGACGCTGGGATCAAGACAATCCACGATCTCAGAGGAAAAAGGGTCAATATCGGAAACCCCGGCTCAGGCCAGCGGCAGAACTCCATTGATGCTTTGATGTCAGCCGGGATTGATTACAAAGAGGATATTATTGCCGAAAATGTGAAAGCGGCTGAAGCACCCGGACTCCTGCAGGATGGACGGATAGATGCCTTCTTTTATACTGTCGGTCATCCCAGCGGCGCTATCAAGGAGGCCACGGCAGGAAGAAGGAAGGTCCGCATTGTGCCGATTACCACCATAGATGCGCTTCTCGCCAAGTTCCCCTATTACGCACCTGCAACCATTCCTGTCAAGTTCTATCCAGGGGCTGCAAATAAGGAAGATGTTTCCACATTTGGTGTGAAAGCGACCTTTGTAACATCTGCCAAGGTACCGGATGACGTGGTTTACGCAATTACGAAAGAGGTCTTTGAGAATTTCGACAGTTTTAAGAAACTCCATCCTGCCTATGAGGTGCTGACAAAAGAAGGGATGCTGCAGGGTCTGTCAGCACCCATCCACCCCGGCGCCATGAGGTATTATAAAGAGGCGGGGTTAATGAAATAACTCTTTTCCTCGGTTGTTTCAATTATTTCCTTCAATCACGTTTCTAATCAGCCACCCCCATCTATATGGATGAGGGGTTGGCTCAAGAGAGATCTACAATTTTGAACCATAAAGTTATTTTAGAAGATGCTTATAAGGGGTACACCCTTGATCAGGATAAGATTTTTTCACCTGAAGAAACGGTCCGGCGGTTCAGGGATAAGCTCAGGGAAGTGGACCTGGATATCCTTAAAGAGACTGTCCAAATAGATAATGGGAGGCTTGATATACCCATTTACTTCAGTGTATGCGGCAGTGATGCCGAAGAGATGATCGGGACTAAGAAGCAAATGGGAAAGGGGGGCACCCCGAACCAATCCGAGGCGAGCGCCGTTATGGAGTTGGCGGAAAGGTTCAGTTTCTTCAGTTTCTCCAAGAACCCTGAGAACTTCATTGTTGATGAATACAAAAACGTCAAAGACCGCGCCCTCCCTTTTGAGGCAATAGCCAAATCGGTGCATGATGATTCCGACGAATTGGACCGGGCCCGGGAGGTCTTTTCAAGGCTGCCCCTCAAATGGACCGTTGGCTACAACATGACCAGGGAAGAAGAAGTCCTAATTCCATTTGACTGGTTTTTTGCCATCAATGAATTCAACGGCCCATCAGCCGGGAATTGTGTGGAGGAGGCAATCAGCCAGGGTATCTGCGAGTTGGTGGAAAGGCATGTATCCTCCATTGTGAGCAGGGGAAGGCTGAAGACACCTGCCATCGACCTCGGCAATCTCTCCGATCCTCTCCTGGTAGAAATGATCGGCAAATATCGGAGGGCAGGCATAAAGCTCTTTGCCTCAGACTTTTCATTGGGTATGGGAATACCGTCCATCGGGGCCCTCGCCTATGACCCTGCCACCTTCCCTGAAAAAAGCGAGATCGTCTGGACCGCCGGCACAACGCCCGACCCTCAAAAGGCCTTGAGCCGCGCCTTGACCGAGGTTGCGCAATTGGCCGGCGATTTCAATTCCGGTTCCAATTATGTGGCAAGCGGCCTGCCCAAGTTTGGGGACCTCTCCCAAGCCGATTTCGTTATTCATCCCGAAACAGAGGTCGACATTAACACTCTTCCTGATATCTCCAACGACAACATCAGGGTGGAAGTGGAAAACTGCATAGCGGTCCTGGCCCGTGTAAATATGGATGTTATTGTCATCAACACAATGCACCCCAAACTGAAAATCCCCGCATTTTATACGATCATACCCGGTGCCCATTTCAGGGAAAGGGCCGTGGGTACCAGCGTGGGGATGTTCTCCGCCAAACTGATAGCAGAGGGCAGAGACCCGGAATGGGCACTGGTTGAGTTGAAAAAAATGGATCGATTACTGCCGGACAAATACTATGTGAAGTTCTTCTTAGGGTTGTCTCACCTTTCACTCAATGAACCTGTAAAAGCCCTTTCCTGCCTGGAGGAGGCCTTGAAATTAGGGCCTAAACAGGAAGACATCCCCAGTATCTATTCCTATATGGGGGTCTGCTTAAAGGGGCAGGAACGATACGCCGATGCTATAAAAGTTCTTGAAAAAGCAGAACAATATGATAGTGAAAGGACAGATGTCCATAACCTCTTAGGCTTCTGTTACTTCAAACTCAAAGACTATGAAAAGGCGATTGAATCGTTCCGGAACGTCCTCAAGCTTGACCCGACTTCAGCCATTGACTATGCCAATATCGCGTCCAATTACAGGGACATGGGTAAGAGGGAAATGGCAATTCGCCACTATAAACTCGCCTTAGAGCTTGATGAGACAATCGATTTTGCAAGAGAAAACCTCAGGAAATTAGAGCCCTCCCCTTGACTATTGGTTGGATAATATTATGTTTTTTGTCAAAGTTTGTCAGGCAGACGCGGGTGTTGCCACAGAGACATGAATCCGGCTAAGAGTAACGAATAACGAGTATCAAGTATCCAGCAACCAGCATCAGGAAGGGATTACATGATAGAAGTAAGCCATCTCAGTAAATATTTTGGTGAAAATAGCGCTGTTGACGACATATCCTTCTCTGTGGGCCGGGGAGAAGTCTTAGGCTTCTTAGGTCCCAATGCCGCGGGAAAATCAACCACCATGAGGATGATCACAGGCTTTCTTCCCCCCA